>Ga0208043_1000218_pt1 | contig 29835 bp, 30 predicted proteins | sample Sb_taG_12_FD_187710 | JGI IMG/M metagenome (GOLD analysis project Ga0208043, IMG submission 187710) | Peat soil microbial communities from Weissenstadt, Germany - Sb_50d_9_AC metaG (SPAdes) (version 2) | ecosystem: Environmental > Terrestrial > Soil > Wetlands > Peat | place: Germany... | reverse complement strand
GGGGCCCGGCTGCTCACCAGCGACCCGGTCACCGAGGCCGAGAATATTCAGTGGCCGCAGTGAACGCGCTCGGGGGCGGCGCCTTAGGCTTCGTAGACACCAGGCCGTGCCCGGTACTGGCCGAAACCTGCCACGACGTGGCCGCGACAACGCGCCATCCCAGCTGCTACCACGGCGCCAGTAGACCATCCACGGTGACGTGCGCGACCCGGCCACCTTCAGCACGGCTCTCGCCGGCCGCAAGGCGGGCTTCAGCGCGACGATGCCGGCGCCGCCGAGGCGTTAGGCGAGGCGGCGGCGCGGGCCAGCCTGACTCGCATCATCTACCTTGGACAGCTCGCATGGACGGCGCCGACGCCCTGCCGGCACCCCTGCGCAGCCGCCGGAGGGCGAGAAGCTGCTCGGGTACGGCAGGGTTCCCGTGACTGCCCTGCGCGCCGGGAATCATCGTCGGGCACGGCGGCAATCTCGTCGGAGCTGGGCGAGACAGCTCGTTGAGCACCTGCCCGTGATGGTCACATCGAAGTCGGTCAGCACCGCACCCAGCACCTCATACGGCTGCTGCTCGGTCATCCCTGCCCCCGCGGAGAGATGACCGAGCAGCAGCCACGCTGTCGCGCCCTGCCTGCGCCAGCTTCGGGTGAGTCCGTGGCGGTCGCCGCGGCCAGGTGGTCCCAGAGCTTGCGGGCGGTGCTGGGGTCTGTCTCGCGCGTCCACGGCAGCGGGTATTCGGGCCGGGCGCGCCGGTCGTGCCAGAACCGGCCGCTGCCCAGGCTCACCTGCGGCGCGGTGGCCAGCCAGACGATCGTGTCGGCGCCCTGCTCGGGGGAGAGCAGGATCGGCCGCATGACCTGGCGGAAGCCCGGGAGCGCGGCGGCGACCCCGGGGGTGTCCACCCAGCCGGGGTGCATGGCGTGGAAGGCGACGCCGGTTCCGGCGAGCCGCCGCGCCCATTCCCGGCTCAGCGCCACCTGGGCCCGCTTGGCCCGCGCGTAGGCGGTGACGCCCCGGTAGCGCGAGGCGGGCAGCTGCAGGGTGGCGGGGTCGAGGCGCTGGGTGTACATCCCACCCGAGGAGACAGTGATCACCCGGGACGGGGCGGCGGCGAGCAGCGCGGGCATCAGCATGCGGGTCAGCAGGAACGGCGCGACCACCTGCCCCACGATCGTCAGCTCGGTCCCGGCTGTGTCCGTGCGGAACTCGGGGTGGACGGCGCCAGCGTTATGGATGAGCACGTCGAGCCGGTCATGGGTGGCGCAGAAGTCGCGGGCGAAGGCGCGGACCGCATCGAGGTCCTCCAGATCGGCCAGGCCGTAGCTGATGCTGGTGCTGCCGGACGCCGCGGCGATGCCGCGCCGGGCCCGCTCCGCCCGGCCGCGATCCCGGGCCAGGAAGTGGACCGCCGCGCCCCGCCGGGCCAGCGCGACGGCGGCCGCGTACCCGATCCCGGAGGTCGCGCCGGTGATAAGGATGGTCCTCCCGTCGAGGCCGGGGTGGTCATCGGCGGTGTACTCGGGCAGCAGCCGGGACCGGACGGCCAGGCCGATCCGGGAAAAACCCGGGACGACGCAGGCCTCCAGGGCGGCGTCCACTGCAGGCCCGAAGCTGGTCATGGCGCGGCTCCCGGCCGCAGGACGGGATCGAGCACCTGCAGCGGGCCTCGCAGCCGCACCTCGGCCTTATAGCTGACCATGGAGCGATCCTCGGCGCCCGTCACCACGATCCGGTCCGTGGACCGCAGCACGCCGCTGGTGGCGGCCAGCAGCACCTCATGGCCCGGCACGCACCTGATGACCTCATAGGTCAGGGACATGCGCAGCCCCAGGAACGGCACGACGAGCCGGAAGCGGCTGCCAGCGCCAGCCGGGCCGGGATCCAGCTGCTCTCCGGCGAGCACTCCGGGGCCCCTTTGCGCCGCATTGCTGAAGGTCGCCAGGTACCCGAACGTCTCCGTGGCCGAGCGCCGCGACTCCACGGTCGCGTGGTAACGGGCCATCCCTGAACTCCTGTTCTTACTCCTGGTCAACCGTGCTCCTGATCCCTCGGCGTGCTTGGACGTGGGGAGAAGCGGTGACGGTCACGGTTTCCTCCCGGACCTGGCAGAGGAGCGCGCGACCGTGCTGGTGGACGGCGGGCGGGTCGTGCGAACGCCGGTGGCGATCCGCTGCGCCAGCCCGCCGCCATCCCGATGGGCCTAGAACCGCAGAAGCGTGCTTGCGGTGCCCAGCTTGAGTCCGGCGGAGAACAGCTTGGTTCCCAGCGCGGCGTTGAGGGCCTTGGCTGCGGCCGCGGTGAGCGTGAGGCCGATCCCGCTGGCGGTGACGATGTGCTTGCCTGCCGCGAGCCTGGCGTGCGACAGGTCAAGGCCGAACAGCGGCACGCGTGCCTGGGGGTTGCCGTTCACGATCCCGGTCAGGTCAGCGTGGGTCAGGTCGATGGTGAACGAGCTGACCTCGACCTTCTTGCCGTTCTTCACGTCGAGGAACAAGATCCCGCCGCGGTGATCGATCATGCCGCCGAGCGGGCTGAGGGTTACCCGGCCCCCCGTCACCGGGAACGTGAACCGCACCGCCGGGCCGCTGGCGGGGGACTGCACCGACTGGCTGCCTGGCCAGGTCGCGAGCGGCACGATGCCATTGGCCAGCAGCGCCGCCGCGATGCCGGGTGCGGTGGTGACCGCGGTGGCTCCGCTCCTCAGGTGCACAGCCGCAGCGGCCTGAGCCCTCGCGGGCTGAGACGTCGCCGCTGACGCCGCCGTCGCGGAGCCTGCCAGCAGGCCCGTGATGGCCATGGCTGCCGCCAGATACTTAAACCTTCGCATGTCTTCTCCCTCCGGCCCCGCTTGCACGTGGCCTCGTCTAGGTTTCGTCGAGAGTTCGTTCAGGGGTAAGCCAAGCCCGTCTTGGAGGGATTGTCAAATCATTGTCGAGAAACTGTATAGTGTTGTCATGGAGTTTCCCGGGGATCCCCCGCTGCTGCGCATCGGTGAGCTGAGCCGGCGCCTCGGCGTGAGCGACCATGTGCTCCGGGCCTGGGAGAATCGCTACGGCCTGCTGCAGCCGGTGCGCTCGCCAGGCGGCTTCCGGTTGTACTCCGAGGCGGACGAGTGGCGGATCCGCCGGATGCAGGCTTATCTCGCCGATGGGCTGTCCGCGGCCGAGGCGGCACGCGCCGCGCTCAGCGGCGACGCGAGTACCCCGCCCGGCCGGCCCGCCGGGCCGCCCCTCGCGTCTGCGGGGAACGGGCTGTCCGCCGCGCTGCGGCAGGCTCTGGACGCTTTCGACGAACCGGCCGCGCAGGCCGTCCTGGACCGGCTGCTCGCCGATCTGTCCGTGCCGGCCGTCCTGCGCGATATCGTGCTGCCCTACCTCGCTGACCTCGGCGAGCGCTGGCAGCGCGGAACGGCCAGCGTGGCCATGGAGCATTTCGCCAGCAATCTCATCCGCGGCCGGCTCGCCGGGCTGGCCCGCGGCTGGGGGAGCGGTCACGGCCCGCAGGCCCTGCTCGCCTGCCCGCCCGGCGAGCTGCACGATATGGCGCTGATGGTTTTCGGCATCGTGCTGCACCGCAACGGGTGGCGGATCGGCTATCTCGGGGCGAGCACCCCGGTCGAGGAGCTGGAGCGGGCCGTCGACGCCTCGCATCCTGGCCTGGTCGTCCTGGCCGCTACCCGTGCGGAGACCCTCGAGCCGCTCGGCCCGGAGCTCGCCGCACTGGCCCGGAGCGTCCCGCTCGCCCTCGCCGGAGCCGGCGCCACGGCGCAGATGGCAACTGCGGCGGGGGCCCGGCTGATCGCAGGCGACCCGGTGACCGAGGCCGGGCGGGCCGGGTGGCCGCGGTGAAAGTGCTCGTCGCCGGCGCGTCCGGTTTCGTCGGCCGGCGGCTGTGCCCGGCCCTGGCCCAGACCGGCCACGACATCGCCGCCATGACCCGCAACCCTGCCGCCTACGCCGGAGCCGGCGCGCCCGTCCAGGCAGACGTTCACCGCCCCGGCACCCTGGTAACCGCGATGGCCGGCTGCCAGGCGGCCTATTACCTCGTGCACTCGCTCAGCGACGCGGACTTCGAACGCAAGGACGCCGCCGCCGCCGTGGCATTCGGCCAGGCGGGCGCGCGGGCCGGGCTGCAGCGCATCATCTACCTCGGCGGCCTCGGCGACGACCGGGACGCCCTCTCGGCGCACCTGCGCAGCCGCCGCGAGGTCGAGAAGCTGCTCGGATCGGCCGGCGTCCCGGTGACGGTCATCCGGGCCGGGATCATCGTCGGGCACGGCGGCATTTCATGGGAGCTGACACGCCAGCTCGTTGAGCACCTGCCCGCCATGATCACGCCGAGATGGGTCGCAACCCGCACCCAGCCGATCGCCGTCGACGACGTCGTGCGCTACCTGCTCGGGGTGCTGGCCCGGCCGGAGGCGGCAGGCCGGGTCTTCGAAGCCGGGGGACCCGAGGTGCTGCAGTACGTCACCATGCTGCGCCGCGTCGCCGCGATCCAGGGCCGCCCGCTGCCGATCCTGTCCGTGCCGCTGCTCACCCCCCGGCTGTCCTCCCTGTGGCTGACCCTGGTCACCGACGTCGACACAGCCACCGGCCGGGCGCTGATCGACTCGATGACCAACGAGGTCATCGTGCGGGACCACTCCATCCGCGACCTCATCCCCTTCGACCCGATGCCCTACGACTACGCCGTACGGAAAGCGCTCAGCGAGCGCCGCCAGGCCAAACGCGGTAGCCGGTGACTGCCAGCCGCCGGAACCGGCGCCGGGAACGCAGCACGCCCGTCCGGCACGGAGCCCCGCCCCCGCCGCTGCCCGGCCATATCCCCCCGGCCCGCGCAGAGCCAGAGACGGCCCGCGCCCGACGACGACTGATCGTCACCGCCACCGGCATCGGCGGCACCGGCCTGCTCGGGATCTCGCTATCCACCAAGGCCGGCTCCCCCCAGTTCTACATCCTCACAATGGGCCTGGCCGGCACCTGGGCCGCCGGCGCCCTCAGCTCCGGACCCCTCCCGCTGAACATAATCAAGGACCGGGACAGCACGTGGCGCCGCCCCGTGATCATGCCCGTGCTCACCGGAGCGGGCGCCTTCGGGCTCTTCTACGGCGCCGCACAGCTCGCCCCGCACATCCCCCCGCTCAACCGGGCCATCGGCAGCATCCTGCACTACGCAGACGACGGCTCAACGCCCCTGGTCCTGGCCACCGCGTCCGCCAACGCGGTGGCCGAGGAACTATTCTTCCGCGGCGCACTCTGGTCCCTCGTGGCCGAGTCACACCCCGTCGTCAAAACCACCCTTGCCTACACCGCCACCACCGCCGCGACCCGCAACCCCGCGCTCGTGCTCGCCGGAACCGCGACCAGCGTGCTCTTCGGCCTCCAGCGCCGCACCTCCGGCGGCATCCTGGCCCCGGCGCTCAGCCACCTCACATGGTCGCTCCTCATGCTGCGCTACCTCCCGCCCCTGTTCCCGGCGCCCCGGCGGCCTGAGATCACTCGCGACTGACCGCACGGGCGGCGCGGCAGATGACGGCGGACAGTGCACCAGCCCCACGCAGAACCAGAAGATCTGCGCGCGGCAGCCCATGGGTCCTGCTCAGCTTTCAGGCGCACGGACTCGATAGGCGCGGAAGTTGCCAGATTGCCGGTCCAAGATTAATTACCGTGCGTGAGGGCATGTGCGGGCAGGTCCCATGACATGACGGCCGGGAGCTTGTCACGCTGGCTCCAGCCGGGGAGGCACGGGCGGTCACGGCGGTCTCAGCGGCCTTCGGCGGGCCCGTCCCGGTCACCGGAGCCATGACATGCTGGCACGGCATGAGATCACCGGTCTATGACGTTACGCCGGCACCACCTGCAATCTGGCGATTATCTGGCCTGGACCGCAACTGCCTTTCCGTGATAACACACTTGCCGCAATCCCGCCACGCCCGCAGCAGGGCAGTCCCGGACACGACTATTCCCGGCCGCCCGTGATCAGGAGTTTCCGCAGCTCAGCAGTAGTATCAGTAGACAGGAATGCTGTATTCCTATAGGCTGACTTCAGCGCTGTAGTTAATAGCGCGATATGGGGCAATTGTCCCGTGACAGTTGATCTTCCTTTTTGCCAGTGGATCTTGCTCGTCCGGCGTGTCTTGCCACCGTAGTTTGCCCGGTTCGGGATCATTTTGCGTGTGATGTCTGTTTCGGACGTCGGCGAGCGGGTGGAGCCTGCTGGTTCTGGTTCCGGGTTCGAGCTGGGGTTCGTTGACGGCGGCGGCGTTGAGCGGCGGGCGCCGCTGGCCGCGTGTGCGGAGGTCCGGTTCGAGGACGGGAAGTCCTCGCCTCCTACCTCGGCCGGCTCGCCGCGGCCAACCACATCACCACCGATGACCTGCTGACCATCCTCCCGCCCTGGTTCAGCACCAAGATCCGCAACCACGACGACCGCAGCCAGCATCACATGCTGACCCCTGCGCTGCCCGGTGCCATCCTCGCCCTCGCCACGCTCACCGGCAAAGCACCTGCCGTCTTGGCCCGGGCACTCCCCGCCCTCGGCGCCAGATACCTGCCAGATCCCGTCCGGGCCACAACCGCCTGCCGCAAATGCGCCGCCATCCGCGGCATCTGCCAGCCGGTGCCAGTCCACCGGCCGGCCTGCCACGTGATCTGCTCCCGCCACGGCCAGTGGCTCAGCACCGCCGGCCTGCCCCAGCTCGATCTCACCGAATCGCCCGAGATCGTCATCGCCTGCCGGCGCAGCCACAAGCTCCTCCGGCACTGCACACCCCAGCAGCTGATGATCGCCCACCTGGCTGCAGAACGGGGGACCCTGCGCGGACCCAGCCCGCCCGCTGGCGCACCCTGTCCCGCTCGAAAATAGGACTCGGTAGTTGACCTGCGGGTCTTCCGGGCATGGTGGTGCTGGCTGCTCACGCCGGGGAGCGTGCTGTCCGGGGTACCCGGCATGGCCGGTACACGGCGCGGCATCTGGGCGGGCGGGACCGGTGATATGTCAGGGCCGGTGCGTGACGTTGTCAGGCACGCCCTGGTCCGGCAGCGGCGTGGCAGCAGGGGCGCCGGGGCCAGCGAGCGGGTGCGCTACCCGCTTGATGTTGACCAGGTGGGTGTACGTTAGGTTGTCGGTCGTCGAGGTGCGGCCGTAGGTCCCGCAGCCGAGCGTGAGGGGCTGCATCAGCCCGTTGCCCGGGCCGATGCAGCCCTGCGCCCCGGGACCGTTGACCAGGACCCGGCTCACTGGCATCTGCCACGCGAAGGACGACTGCAGCCGCTCGCTGCGGGTGTGGATGATCGCCGTATGGCCGCGGCCGCCGTTGCCGAGGATCTGCCGGCATAGCCCGATGCCATCGTCCTCACCGTCGGCAGTGAACAGCGACAGCAGCGGGGCGAGCTTTCCCCGGCCGTACGGACCCGGCACGGCCTGGCAGGGCACGGGCAGTAAATGACGGTGAGGGCGGGGGCCAGGGCCAAGGACCGGCAGGGCGAGCCCGACCCGGGCATTTCGAGCGATTCTGCCGCGAAATCGTCCCAGGCGTCCTGACTGACGTGTGCCACGTCGACGAGGAACTGGCAGCCCAGGTGGGCCAGGATATCCTGGCCCGCGCGGGATCCTACGCGGCGCTTGACGATACGGCACGGAATGTGCTGATCTCGCCGTTTGCTGAGGAGGTCGCCGGATACGAACCTGCCGACTCCCCGCTGGAGTTGAAGGGCGCGGTCTCCGTGGTCGTTCGCAGCAGCCTGCTGGAGGAGGCGCACTCGCACGGGCCTGTCGAGGCGGGCGGCATCGAGGGCATCACCACCGTGGCTGCGGCACAGCTGTCGCATTTCCTGGCCGCTCGGCGCCGGTTCCCGGTGACGGTGGAGGACAACCTGTTCGCGGACCTGGCAGACATCTGCCCGCGGGCCTGGTCATGCCTCAGCGCCGTGTCCCTTGCTTATGGCCCCGGCGGCGGCCGGTGGCCGTATCGCGTTCCAGCCACGCCGGTTCCGGAGTTGCCCCTTGCCGAGGTCGACGCGCCCAGAGCAGAAAACCATGAGAACGCGGTCGTCCTCAGCGGCATCGATACCCGGTTTGACCAGCTGATCGTGCAGCGTATGGGCGAGGCCGCCGAGAATGGTGACATGGTGTGGCTCACTTCTTCATTCAGCCGCATCTCGCGGAACCTGGGCAAGCTCCTGCGGGCTATGGAGTATCTGCTCGCCCATGACGTGCCTATCCTGACTGCCAACTACCTGCTACGCCAGCATGAAATCTGGGTCCGCCGTGGCGAACTCGCTCCCGTCGACCCTGAAGACCCGCTCGCGGCCTGGCGGGTCTCGCGGGGCCTGTCTGGCACGCACCGCGCCACGGTGGCGGAAGTCGTGAAACAACTGGAGGCCAAGAAGCAGCCCACGGGGACTGACGCCGCATGTGCCGGCGGGCGACTGGAACCGTCTACCTGAGTACTTATCCTGAGCGATCGGCTTCCTCGTCTCCCGGACGGTCCGCACCGCACCTTCACGGACAAACTCCGGATCGAACAACCTCCTTTTGCCATAGCTACTCCTTATGGCTGATACCTCCACGATCCGGGGGAAGCTCACAGTCATGCTTGACACGAGTCGGCCATCGCCCGATATTGTGGGCGCATGAAATCCCTGATTCAGGGATTTCTCACCGCAACGCGGGGTCAAGCCCAGGCTCGGACACCGAGGCAAGTGACATCTCCCCGGTTTTCGCGGCACTTGAATACGCCGCGGGAGATTTCACCACTCTGGGGAAGAATCCCCCTCATGGGGGTTCAAGTCCTCGGACACAGTAAAACCCCATAACCGCCCGTTTTCGGGCATGCGGGGACGTCACCCGGGCGCAGGCTACTGCCAGCGCCGGGCGACCGGCGGTCTTCTAGCTTCTCCTTCCGTAATGGGCCTGAGGGCCTCGGTTAGCTTGCTTTCAGGGTGATGGTCTGGGCGGCCTCGGCTATTCCTGCGTGCAGGGTGCCGGCGGCCGGGTCATAGGTGAGCGTGGTCTGCTGCTCGCGCAGGTACCCGATCACACTCTCGGCGCTGGCCTGGGCCCGGGCGTCGGCTCCGCGGCGGGTGCGCCGTCTGCGCCCTCCGGCGGGATCCGTCCCCCCGGTCAGGAGAACGTGCAAGGCGGGCAGGTGGAGCAGGATGAGGTCCTCGCGGACATAGGCGTTCTTCGGTCGCCCAGGATCGGGTGCCGCGGCGGTGGTGCGGCCGTAGCGGCACCGGTAGGCGGGCTTGCCGTTGGACCAGGCTGATTCCATCCGGCGCCCGCAGGCACCGCAGATCAGCAGCCCGGCTAGGAGGTAACAGCGCTTCTGCGGCGCGGCCAGGCCCATACCTGGGGCGGGGCCGCGGGCGGCGGCGCTGATGTCCTGGGCAGCGATGAAATCAGCCTCGCTGACCAGCGCCGGGTGCACCGGCTTGAGGGAGATGACCCACCCGTCGGGCAGGTTCCACCGCTGCACCGGCTTATGTCCCAGGGCAATATCGCCAGGGTCGACCAGGTCGCGGTCGGTCCGCTGCCGGTTCCACACCTGACGGTCCGTATACCGCGGGTTCCGCACGATCGTGGTGACAGTGCCCAGCGTCCATCCGGCGCCCGTGCGGTGCGGGTTCCGGCCCGGGTCGGCCGCCGACGGGCACGGGATGCCCGTGTCATTCAGCGCCCGCGATCCGCGCCACCGAATGGCCTGCCAGTCGTCTGGCGAAGATCCACCGGACGATATGCGCGGTTTCCGGGTCGGGTTCGAGGCGGTGGGCGCGGCGGCCCCAGGCAGCGTGCGCCTTGTTCGGGTGCGGCCCGGCATCACCCAGCCGGTACCCGTACGGCGGCCGCCCTCCGAGATACCGGCCCTGCTCCCGGGCCTGGACCGCCATCGCGGTCCGCACCCGGATACTGGTCCGGGTCACCTCCCGCTTCGACGACAGCCCCAGCACCGTCATCGCATGCTCATCATGCTCGGATGCGTAGTCGACCCGGCCGCCCGCCTCCGGCATCCACAACTGCACCCCGTAATGCTCGAACAACGGCGCCATCGCCGCGTACTGGCTGCCGCAGAACGCCCGCTCATACTCCCCCACCACGATCGCGTCCCAGCCCCGGTCCGGGTCAGCCAGCTGCGCGACCAGCCCGGCGGCTTCCGGGCGGCGGCCCCACGCCACCGTCCGGCTCTGGCCGGCGTCGAAGAACTCCGCGACGATTACCCCGTGCCCGCGGACCAGCGCCCTTGCCTGCTCCCGCTGCCGCGCCCGCGAGGTCACCGGGTCCTGCCAGTCCTCCGTCGACACCCGCCCGTAAAACACGAACCGCAACCCGCCGCGCACCGGTCCCCTGGTCTGCCGGCCGCCTGACCGCGCCGCCCACGCCACCAGCCCATCCCCGCCCGCAGTCGGGGCAACTTCAAGGTTCCCCTCGCACGCTGTCGCCATGACGGCCACCTCCCGCCATCAACCACACCCCCTCCACCTGATATCAGGCACCCCAGAGAATCTGAATCTCCTCAGACCCACCCCGTTCACCAGCCGCCGTCACCATCCGGACAAGAACCAGTCCGCCGACCGGCCCCCCGCCAGCCGGGTACACGCGCGCCCAGGTCGGAGACGGCCGACAGCTTCGTGGTGCTGCCCGGCGGGTATCTGCTTGCGGCCAAGCGATCGCCTTTCACCGGGCAGGGCCTCGGCCAGCTCGGCGGCAGACCGCGCCCTGCTGGGTGGAGATCAGCCACGACGGCCGGTACCTGTTCACCGTCAACACCGGGTCGGGCAACATCTCCAGCTACTCCATCAACCCGGACGGCTCCCTCACCCTGATCGGCAGCACGCCGATCTCGGGCGGCGGCGCTGACATCGACGCCCGGCTGTCGCCCGACGGCAGGTACCTGCCGGTCGATGGCAGCGGCAACCACATTCTTTCGGTCTTCGCCGTGAACGGCGGGACCCTCACCGAGGTGCCCAGCTCGCCGACGCCGCTGCCCGCAGGCGGCTCCCCGGCCGGGATCGTCAACATCCAAGCGGAACGAACCGGCGGTTAGCCGCCGGTGTCCTGGTCCGCCCCGCGGGGTGGACCAGGACATCCGCGTTAGCGGGCCGACCGCGATCTGGCCCCATGGGCCAGTCCGATGCGGCGGTTCGGCCGCGGTTCAGGTGGCGTGCGCTCGCAGGTAGCGGATCAGGCCGATCACGTCCTCGGGCACCAGCCGCCCGATGGCCCCGGTCGAGTAGACGCCGACCGCGACCTGGCCGGCCGGGCTGAGGACGAACCCGGTGGACTGCAGGAACAGCGGGTCGTCGTTGACGAAGGCGCCGGTCACCTCGGCCAGCGCGCGGGCATCGGCGCCGTAGCCGACGCCGAACTCCAGGCCGTGCTTGGCGATCAGCTCCGCGGTGGTGGCCTCGTCGTCGACCGACAGGGCCACGACCTGGGCTCCGACCTCGGCGAGATCGCCCTTGGCGCGCTGGAAGGCCCGCAGCTGCGCGTTGCAGTAGGGGCACCAGGCACCGCGGTAGAACAAGACCACGCCGAAGTGGCTGTCCAGTGCGTCCGGCAGTTGCAGGGAGCCGCCGCCGGCCCGGGCCACGGTGAGGGCCGGGAACTTATCGCCGGGATGAAGCAGGGCCATGAGAGTCTCCGTAGGGTCGGTGAATGGCATGATGCGGCAGGCTCGCCTGGCCTGCGCCAGCATGGCGCCGGGGGGATGCCTACGTGCGGTTAGCTGCACCCGCCGCCCTGGTCTTACCTATGACGTCCAGGCCGGCCGCGCGGGAGACCGTGACCCGCGTCCGTAGGATCGAGGTCATGATGCCAGGCGATCCCGCCGTCGACGGGATCACGCCGCCCGCTGGTTTCGATGCGGACTCGGCGACCTGGGTCCGGTCCCTCACCCGCCCCACGGAACAGCGCGAGGCCGCGCTGGCGCGCCTGCACGAGATGCTGCTGAGGATCGCGCATAGCGAGCTGCGGCGGCGAAGCGGGCAGCTGCGAATCACCGGCCCCGAGCTCGATGACCTCGCCTACCAGGCCGCGGCCGACGCGCTACTGGCCATCATGGCCAAGGTCGGCCAGTTCCGCGGTGAAAGCCGGTTCACGACCTGGGCGTACAAGTTCGTGATCTTCGAGGTTTCGGCCAAGATCGGACGGCACTTCTGGGCCAACCCGCCGGTGCCCATGGACACCGAAGACTGGGACCGGCTGCCCGACCGGTTCGGGTTCGAGCCCGCTCGCGAGGCCGAGCGGCGCGAGATGGCCAGCGCCGTGCGGCGCGCAGTAGACGAGCAGCTGACCCCGCGGCAGCGGCAGGTCTTCGTGGCGATCGTGCTGGACGGCGTGCCGCTGGACGCCCTGGCCGTCCGGCTCGGCTCCACCAGGAACGTCATCTACAAGACAATGTTCGACGCCCGGCGTAAGTTGCGAGCGGCTCTCGCCGCTAACGGGTATCTGGACGATCAGACTTCGAGGCGCTCATGAACGGCTGGTCAGCGCTGGATCGCTTCCTGCAGACCGACCCGCGCGACGTGGGCTGCGCCGAGGCGATGGACCTGCTGCACGTCTACGCCGAGCTGGCGGCCGCCGACGCCTCGGCCGCGGAACGTTACCCGGGCATCGCCGCTCACCTGCGGGCCTGCGGTCCGTGCGGCGAGGACTTCGACGGGCTGCTGGCGGCTGTGCGCGGCGCCGCGGACTGACCGGGCTGGCTCACCGGGCGCTGCCCGGGTTCCGGGGACGCAACGCAGACGAACGACCGGCCGACCAGATGCCACTCCTCGCGGAGGCAGTCGGCGGCGGCGCGGCAGCCGCCGTCGACCTGCGCAAGGACGGCTCCGACGGCAGCAGGTAGTGGCCGACTCCGACGTCGCGTCGCTCTGGGAAGGCGTGTTCTACGGGACGATCCCCTGCCTGGGCGGGAGGACCGAGGGCTCGTCACGATACTCAGGCCGGGACGGAGCGTTCTCGCCGCCTTATCGGGCCGGCTGGCCGTCTGGGCTTGCTCCCTGACGAGGGCGAGGGCCATGCCCGCCAGCACCGCTAGGCCGCAGAGCACGTAGAGATCGCCTTCCAGCAGCCGAACCGGGCCGGGCGGCTGGCCGGGCCCGGATAGCGGGATCCGGCCAGAGAAGACAGCGGCGGCCGCCGCTGTGGCCAGGCCGTACCCGGCTGAGCGGTGCCGCCATGCGGTAACGGCCAGGGCCACCAGCAACGGCGCGACCCACACCCAGTGGTGGGTCCAGGAGAACGGCGAGATGAGCAGGCCGGTGATAGCGCAGCAGCTCACCCCGGCCAGCTGATGGCCGCGCCGGTGCGCCCACGCGCCGACCATGATCCCGGCCAGGCCCACTAGCAGCGCCGCGATGGCCCACCACCAGTAGGCCGAATCAAGGCTCCCGGCGAGCCGGGCCACCGCCCCGGACAGCGACTGATCCGACAGGTTGGCCGGGTCACCGATCCGGTCCTGGTCATCGAACACGCCATCCAGCCAGAACACCCGGGACTGTGACGGCAGCAGCACGACACCGATGGCGACGGTCACCGCGAAGGTCCCGGCCGCGGTGGCGGCGGCCCTGACCCGGCGGGTGATCAGCAGGTAGGCGACGAAGATCAGCGGGGTCAGCTTGATCCCGGCCGCCAGCCCGGTGGCGATCCCCTGCCACCAGTGGCCGTCGTGGCGGCGCAGCAAGTCGGTCCCGGCCAGCGCGGCAAGTATCAGGTTGATCTCGCCCAGGTGCAGCGTGTAAGCGACCGGCCAGGTCAGCAGGGCCAGCGCCGTCACGGCGAAAACTGTCTCCGGCCGTCGCTGCACCCCCGCCGTGCCCAGCGACAGCGCGCACAGCACCGCCAGCGCGCCGATGCTCGCGACGGTGATGACGGCGGCCAGATCACCCTCGGGCGCGTGTGCGGCGAGGGTAAACAGCACGGCGGCGAAGGGCGGGTAGGTGAAGCTGTACCGGGTCCCGGGAGCGTACAGCGTCCCGCCGCGGGAGGCCTGCTGGCCGCCCCACCAGTAGACGTGGACATCCCACAGCGGCCAGTGCGCGTACGGAGCCGCCAGCCCGGGACCCAGGTACACCGTCAGCGCCGCCAGGCCTGCCAGCACCACGGCCGCCCTCTTCCAGCGGACGGCCCGCTGGGAGGGTCCGCCGAGCGCGGCGTGCGGCCAGGCGCGTCCGGCCTGCGTCACCGGAGGGCCGTCAGCGGAATCCATCCGCAGGCGATCCCGGTCACCCTCGCTTCCGCGGCGATGCGCGACCGGCCGCCGCACCGGGACGGAAAGCTGCTTGGAGTTCACCGGCTTCGGGTGGTGACGGAAACAAAAACCCGGCCGGCGTGCTGCCATTCCTCGAAGAGCTTCAGGTCGGCGGCGGCCGCGAGTTTGATTAGCGCGCTTACGCCCAGCCGGGCCCAGGGGAACACCGGGCCGCGCCTGCCGTCGGCGTGTTCGAGCCACGCCGTCATCCGCTCGTCGACGTCGTCGCGCTCCGCTTCGATCAGCAGCCGGCCGCCGGGAGCCAGCAGCCGGGCGCAACGGCGCAGCAGTTCGTCAGGGTAACCGCCGATGCCGATGTTGCCGTCGGCGAGCAGCGCGGTCACCCATCGGCCCTGGCCGGGCAGCGGATCGAATACCGAACGGTGGATGGCGCACGCCCCGGCCTGGCGCACCCGGGCCACGGCAGTACGGGAGATGTCCACGCCGAGCACGGGGATCCCGCGCTCCGCCAGCGCGATGGTCAGGCGCCCGGGGCCGCAACCGATGTCGAGTACCGGCGCCCGGCAGCGGCGCAGCAACTCCTCGTCGGCCAGGTCGGGCGGCCCGCACCAGCGGGCCACCTGGAGCGGCAGCGCGTGGCCGCACGCCGTCCGCAGCAACAGCGTGGCACCCGACATATCCAGCGCCTCCTCGTACAGGCCAATCGCCCCCGGCTTCATACCTGCTCTCGCACGGCGCCGCCGGCCCGATGCCCCGCGGCGACCGGGTCGAGAACCGGGGCGAGTTCCCGCACCCGCGCGGCAAACCGGCTCCACGGCGCCTGACACGCCACGGCCACGGCGTCTTCCGCGGTGTCAACGTCGCGAAGCAGCGGCAGATCAGCGACACGCAGCCCGGCCGCATGCAGCCGGGCACGCTGGCTGGCACCGGTGTTCGCCGTTGACATCGGGACACCGCGTACCAGGGCCGGGTCCGGTACCCGTAGCCCAAGTGCCCAGAAACCCCCGTCGGCGGCCGGCCCGAACCAGGCGTCGGCGACCTCCCAGTCCACGATGAGCAGGCCAGGAGCGAGCTGCGGCGTGTCCATTCCGACGAGCAGCGCCGGTCCGCGTACCGCGGCGAAAGCGCCCGCCAATCGCTCGTCGAGGCCGCCACCGCACTGTGGCGCGATGTCGAACCCGGGCGGCAGCCACGGCCCCGGCGCGCCGTCGAGTACCAGTACCCGCCGCCGTGCCGATGCCGCGAGGACGGTGTGCAGCGTATCGACCAGCGCGGCCTCGGCCAGCGCGGCGGCCTGCTCGGGCGTGCACGGTGGCACGAGGCGGGTCTTGACCCGTCCGGGCAGCGGCTGCTTGGCGATGACGAGCAGGGTGGTGTCCGGTTCCGCGGCCGCACCATGCGGCCGGTACGGCGTGGTCACCTGGCCAGCACCCGGCTCATGTCCCTGACGGTGCGCACGGAGCCGCGCACCGTCCCGGTCACCTTCGACTTGCCGATGCGGGGCAGGTAGGCCACCTCGACCTCGGCCAGGCGCCAGCCGGCGGCGGCCGCGCTCAGCACCATCTCCAGCGGGTAGCCGAACCGCCGGTCGGTGAGGTTCAGGCCGAGCAGCGCCTCGCGGCGCGCGGCGCGCATCGGTCCCAGGTCGCGGAGTCGCACGCCGGTGCGGCGGCGGACGCGGCGGGCCAGCTCGCGGTTGGCCAGGCGTGCGGGCAGCGGCCAGACGTCCCGCCGGGCCGGTGAGCGGCGGCCGAGCACGAGGTCCGCCTCGCCTGCGAGGAGCGGCCCGGCCAGGCGCGGGAGCTGCTGCGGATCCAGGCTGCCGTCGCAGTCGCAGAAGCACACGAGGTCGGCGGTCGCGGCCAGCACACCAGCATGCGCGGCGGCGCCGAAACCCCGTCTTGGTTCGCGCACGACCGTTGCGCCGAGTGATCTGGCGAGCCTTTCTGAACCGTCGGTCGAGCCGTTGTCGACCACGATCGCCCGGAAGCCAGCCGGCATTCGTTCCAGGACCCACGGCAGCGCCGGCGCCTCATCCAGGCAGGGCAAGATCACGTCCACTGTCACAGCAGCGACGTTACGAGCACGGCAGGCCGACCGGCAGGGAGCGCGACCTTACGGGATGAGGAAACTCGCCGGCGGCTGATTCCTACACTCAACCTATGAGCGCACGTGTTCTCGTGGTCGACGACGACCTGACCGTCGCCGAGGTCGTCGTCGACTATCTCCGGCATGCGGGCATGGAACCCAGGCACGCGGCCGACGGGCCGGCCGCGCTTGCGCTCGCCGAGGAGTGGCGACCCGACCTGGTCGTGCTCGACCTGATGCTGCCCGGTATCGACGGTCTCGAGGTGTGCCGCCGGCTGCGAAAGGCATGGGACGGCCAGGCCGCGCTGCCGGTGATCATGCTGACCGCACTCGGAGAGGAGAACGACCGGGTCCTGGGGCTGGAAACGGGCGCCGACGACTACGTGACCAAGCCGTTCAGCCCCCGGGAGCTGGCCCTGCGGGTGCAGTCCGTGCTGCGGCGGGCCGGCGCATCCGAGGCGGGAGTGACGGCGACGCCGCGGCCGCTGCGCTCGGGAGGCCTGGAGATCGACGTGGCGGCCCGGCGGGCCCGCAGGGATGACCACGAGCTGACCTTGACGGTGCGCGAGTTCGACTTGCTCGCCTTCTTCGTATCCCACCCTGGACAGGCGTTCACCCGGGCCGAGCTGATGAAACGAGTGTGGGGCTGGTCGTTCGGCGACCAGTCCACCGTCACCGTGCACGTACGCCGGCTGCGCGACAAGGTCGAGGAGGAACCGGCGTCGCCGTTGCTGCTCCGGACCGTCCGCGGTATCGGCTACTGCTGGGACGCGGAGCCCTCGCAGGATGGCCGTGGCGCAGATATCTCCAACCCGTAAGGTTGGCCGCTCTCCGGTGGCCCCGCGACACCAGAACCTGCGGCCGGCGAGCCGGCAGGACTCCGCCTGCAACCGCAGAATCCCTGGTCAGCGCCATTAAGCCGGACCGCGACGGTCTCGCGGGCCGAGCCCAGGCACACCCCGGTCCCGCACCCCAAGAGTCGGACAATAAGCCATATAAGGGATAAAACTGCCGCTTGCCTTGTACTGTCCGCCTGCATCTAATACGCAGCGTGAGTAGCTCTGTCCCGTACCGCGCCGTCCGCTCCGGACCCGCGGCCGCGCCCGCGGCCGAGCGGCGGATTGCGTCAGGCCCAGGTGATGAGGCCGCACCGGCCTGCGCCCCATCGCCCAGCCGATGGGATGCCCTGCGCGCCGCGCGACTGGGGGCCGCCCTGCTCGGGCTGGCCGCGATCGCCACCTACCTGGTCATCGCCCTGTTCCGGCTCACCTACCCCTTCCCCCTGGAATACCTCGAGAGCAACTCCCTCGTGGAAGTGCAGCGGATACTCACCGGCCATGCGCTCTACGCGGCGCCGACGGTCGGCTACGTCCCGGACGGCTACCCGCCGCTGTACTTCGCGACCTCGGCCGCGGCGGCCAGCGTGCTCGGCCTGTCCTACCTGCCGCTGCGGCTCGTGTCGCTGGTGTCGTCGCTGGTCTGCTTCGCGGTACTGGCCCGGCTGGTACAGCGCGAGACCGCGAGCGCCGCCGCCGGGATCGCGGCGGCGGGCCTGCTGGCCGCGACCTATTTCGTCACGGACACCTGGTTCGACGTCGCCCGGGTGGACTCTCTGTTTATCGCGCTCAGCGTCGCCGCCCTGTACACGGCGCGGTGGATGCGCCGTACGCGAGGCGCTGTCGCGACCGGGCTGCTGCTCGCGGCCGCGTTCCTCACCAAGCAGAACGGGCTCGCCGAAGGGGTCGCGGTGCTCACTGCGCTGGCGTTCGGCCCGCGGCGGCGGCTCGCCTGGCCTGCCGCCCTGACCTACGGCGCGGTTGTCGGGATCAGCACGCTCGTGCTCGGGCTCACCAGCCGCGGCTGGTACGTGTTCTACGTCTTCGAGCTGCTCAGTGAGCACACCCTGAAGTACGCCGCGTTCGGGCAGTTCTGGACCGTATACCTGCTGCCCATGCTCGGCATCGCCTGCTGCGCCCTGGTCCTCGGGGTACGGCGGACACCGCTGGTGCTGGTCGCCGGCGGTACCGCGCTGGTGGTCGAGAGCTACGCTGCCCTGGTCCACAGCGGGGGCCGGGTCAACGACCTGCTGCCCGCGTACCTCGCGGTGGCGCTGCTCGCGGGGCTGGCGATGGGCGACCAGCCCGGCGGCCTGGTGAGTTTCTGCGCGGACCGGCTGGCCCGCGGCCGGCTCGCGAACTGGCGGGCTGGGCTGGCCGGCCGGTGGGTCGCCGCCGCGGCCGCCGCTCTGGTCATCGCGCAACTGGCCGTGCTGGTGAACGGCTTCCGTCCTGGCCAGGCGATCCCGACGAACGCTGACCGCGCCGCCGGGCTGCGGCTGGCGTCAGGGATGCGCGCACTCGGCGGCACGATCGCGGTCCCCTCCGACCCCGGTCTCGACCTGCTGGCCGGGCTTCCGGCCGTAGCGCACCAGGGCGCGACGGACGACGTACTGCGCGCCTCGAACCCGGCGGTCATCGCGAGCTTCAGGCGTAGCGCCGCCCGCGCGGTGGCGACGCGACGGTTCAGCGCGATCGTGACCGAAAACGCGGGACCACCAGACGGCTTTCCGCCCGACCTAGGGCGCTACTACCGCCGCTGCCCGCAGACGCTGCTCCCCGGCGTGCCGCAAGCGGTGTTCCAGCCGGTCGCCGGTCCTCCCGGACGACCGGTCTACGTATGGCTTCCGGCCGGCGCGTCGTGCACGGCGACGGTCCGCGCGCTCAACGGCGCGGCGGCCGGCGCCGCGACCGCCCAGCATCGGCATCCCAGCAGGTCAGGAGGTTGAGCGTGACGGACGATGAGAAGCCTCGCACGCTCCGGCCCTCGCTCGCCCGGCGCGCTGCGAAGGCGCTGCGCCGGCACCCGGGCGAGATGCCCGGCCCGTTCGGCCGTTCTTTCTGGCGAAGTCCGATCCGCGGCCCGTGGCTGACCTCGGTCCTCGGCCTGGTCCTGCTGGCCGGGGTCTCGGTGGTGTTCGTCACCGGCCTGCTGTCCTACGCGGCCTACAACCCCGACCTCAACCGGATCAACGACACCACCCACGGCAAGGGACTGCTCGGCTTCTACCTGTTCTCCTGGCCCACGCATCCGGTGTGGCTGTACCGAGTAAACCAGGGCGTGCACGTCACCCTCGGGCTGGTGCTCATCCCGATCCTGCTGGCCAAGCTATGGTCGGTGCTGCCGAAACTGTTCGAGTGGCCGCCACTGCGCAGTCCCGCGCACGCGCTGGAACGGCTGTCGCTGCTGCTGCTCGTCGGCGGCGCGGTGTTCGAGTTCGTCACCGGAGTCCTCAACATCCAGCAGTGGTACAAGTTCCCCGGCTCCTTCTACACCCTGCACTTCTACGGCGCGTGGGTGTTCGTGGCCGGCCTCGTGGTCCACGTGGGCCTCAAGAGCCGGACCGTGATCAGGTCGCTGCGCAGCCGCGGCCTGATCCGGGAGCTCCGCATCGATACCGCCCATACGGAGCCGGAATCGCCGGACGCCTCAGAGCTGGTCAGCCCGGCGCCCGCCGCCCCGACGCTCTCCCGGCGCGGCGCGCTGGCCTTCGCCGGGGCCGGCTCGCTGCTCCTGCTGGCCCTGTCGGTGGGCCAATCGCTGGGCGGCCCGCTGCGCCGCACTGCGCTGCTGGCCCCGCACGGGCAGGACCTCGGCGGCGGCCCCAACGACTTCCAGATCAATCAGACCGCGGCCGAGGTGGGCGTCAGCGCGGCCGAGACCGGCGCGAGCTGGCAGCTCACCCTTGACCAGGCAGGAGGGACCGGTCACCCGCCCCTCCGCCTGAGCCGGGCCGAGCTTCTCGCGATGGAGCAGCACACCGCGTACCTGCCGATCGCCTGCGTCGAAGGCTGGTCCACCGACAACCAGGCCTGGACCGGAGTGCGGCTGCGTGATCTGGCCCGGCTGGCCGGAGTTAGCCGGCCGACCAGCGTGCTGGCGGAGTCGCTGCAACGGGGCGGCACCTTCCGGCACGGCGCCCTGTCGGCCGGGCAGATCATGGACCCGGACTCGCTGCTCGCGCTGCGGGTCAACGGTGCGGACCTGTCCCTCGACCACGGATATCCCGCGCGCGTGATCGTGCCGGCTAACCCAGGCGTGCACAACACCAAGTGGGTCGCCAGCCTGACCTTCGCGAGCTGACATGAGACGCCGGCTGCGCTGGTACGGCGCCAGTCCCCTGCACCTGCTCGCCCTGCTCGCCTGTTTCTGCCTCGCGGGCTACGCGGCCGCCCGGCTCGTGTCCTCCCATCCGGTGGCGGTCGTGGTCTGGTTCCTCGGCGCGGTCATCGGCCACGACCTGCTGCTGATGCCGCTGTACTCGCTCGCCGACCGGTCGGCCATGGCCGCGCTCAGGCACCGCGAGCCGCAGCTGCCCGCGACGCCGTGGATCAACTACCTGCGGGTGCCCGCCGCGCTGTCCGGCCTGCTGCTCCTGGTGTGGTTCCCGCTGATCCTGCGGCTGCAGTCCCCCTACCACGCGTCGACCACGTTGTCCGCGGACCCGTACGTCTGGCACTGGCTCGCGGTGACGGGCGCGCTGTTCCTGCTGTCCGCCGTCGCGTTCGCGGTGCGGCTACGCCGCCAGTCGCCAACCGCCCCGCCGCCGGAACGGCCGGCCGCGGGACCCGACAGCGCCGGACGGGATCGTCAGACCGGACCGCCGACCGATACCGTGCTCCTCCGGGCCGACCCTGGAGGGGGAGAGCAACCAGCTGTCCGGGAAGGCCAAGGACCTGAACTGGATGCCGGCGAAGGCGCGGCAGGGAGCGCCGTTTCCGGTCATGTCCAGCGCGGATCCCTGTCCGGTCCGCAGCAGGAGGCCGCTGGGAATGATCCGGAGCCGCCCCACCAGATCCACCACCTGCCTGCCGGCCAGCAGCACGACGTAGGGCCGGGCGATAGAGCCGGATAAGCAATCCAAGCCCGAGACGGCTACGAATATAAGCCGGACGATTCGATTCACCTGAGCCTCGGCGCCGCGCCGGGATACCGGAGGCCCGGAGGGGAGTCCCCGAGACCAGCGGTCCCGTGGCTTCACGGGAGGTTTCGGCTACAGCTGGGAGGCAGACGTTCGTGAACGCGCAGCTCCAGGTCGTCCTGATCGCCGCGGGTTGCACCAGCGGCGTGGGCCTGCTGGGCATGGGCGTCATCCGGCTGCTGCGCCGGGCCTCTCTCCGGCTGTCAATCCAGGTCAGCGGGGCCATCGTGGTGCTCGCGGTCGTGGCCGGCACGCTCGGCACCGCCGAGGCGATGTTCCTGTCCCCGCACGACCTGAGGGTCGTGGTAATGGTGTGCATGGTAGCCGCCGTGGTGGCGGTCGGGTTCGGCTGCCTGATCGGGCAGCAGCTGCAGGCCGGCAGCCTGGCGCTACGTCAGGCCGCTCGTTCGCTTGGCAACCAGGACGGCGGCTACCGCTCACCGGCCGGACCGATGATGGCCGAGCTCGCGGCGCTCTCGCGCGAGCTCGCGGAGACCAGCGAGAAGCTGAAGGAGTCCCGCGAGCGGGAGCACGCACTAGACCAATCCCGGCGCCAGCTCGTGGCCTGGGTCTCGCACGACCTGCGGACGCCGCTGGCCGGCCTGCACGCGATGGCCGAGGCGCTGGAGGACGGCATAGCCGCCGAGCCGACCCGCTACCACCGGCAGATCCGCGCCGAAGTCGGCCGGCTTGCCAGGATGGTGGACGACCTGTTCGAGCTTTCCCGCGTCCAGGCGGGAACCCTGCGCCTTTCCCCCGGCCAGATCGCTCTCGAAGACCTGGTCAACGACGCCCTGGCCAGCACGGAGGCACTCGCCCGGGCGCGCGGAATACGACTGACCAGTGAAGCCGACGCTCCGCTCATGGTCCGTGCCGATCCCCGCGAGATGTCACGCGTACTCACCAACCTGCTGGTCAACGCCATTCGCCACACCCCCGAGGAGGGCATCGTGCACGTCGTGGCCGCGCCGGAAGCCGGGGGCGCGCTGCTGGCAGTGGCCGACGGCTGCGGCGGCATACCCGAAGCGGACCTGGCGTGCGTGTTCGACGCGGCCTGGCGCGGCACCCGCGAGCGCGGCCCGGACACGGGCAGCGGTGCGGGCCTGGGACTGGCGATCGTGCGCAGCATCGTCGAGGCGCACCAGGGGCAGGTGAGTGTCGTCAACACCACGCAGGGCTGCCGCTTCGAGGTGCGGCTGCCGACGCCGGCCAAGGCGTCCGGACCGTAGCCAGACAGGCGCTGATGCGAGAACCCGGACGCCAGCCGGCCGGTGGTGAGGTGGTCCTGTCAGCAGCCGTTTACCGCTTCTAGAGTCGGGGTCATGCATTCCCGGGGGACAGCCGCGCCCCGCATGGCACCGGCCGTAAGTTCAGTCGCTCCTGAGCTCGCGGCGCCCGCACGGCATAGCCCGCCGCTACGAGACGCCGAACTTACCCGCCGCCTGCTCGCCGGGAACGAGGATACTTTCCGTGAGGTAGTGACTGGCTGAGGACCTAGCCTGCTGCGCCTGGCGGGCTGTTACCTGTCGTCGCGTGCCTCCGCGGAAGAGGTGGTCCAGGAGACCTGGATCGCCGTGCTCGGCGGCCTGACGGGCTTCCAGGGACGATCATCCCTTCGCACCTGGGTCTTCCGCGCGCTCATCAACACGGCCAAAGTCAATCAGCGGGTACTGCCGCACCGGGCGCGCGCGGCGCTGCGCGATGGCCTGGATTCGTACTACGCCGAGCGCAGGGATTAGAGCTTCTGGCTAATTGGTCCTCCCGGTGGTGTAACGCCAGGGCCAGGGCCGGGGACTGTACGGTATTGCAGGTTCCGACAGCGACGCGGGAGGTGCTCGCACTTGGACACCGACGGGTGGCACCGGGTCGACCCGGTGGACGTGCCGGCCGAGGGCCGGGTCCGCAGTGTCACCGTGGACGGCCGCACGGTCGCGCTGGCGCGGTGCGGCGGGCGGCTGGGGGCGCTGGAGAACCGGTGCCCGCATCAGGGCGGTCCGATCAGCGAAGGCTCGATCGAGAACGGCTGGCTGCGGTGCCCATGGCACGGGTACGACTATGACCCGCTGACTGGCCGGCCGCCGGAGGGCTTTTCCGACGGGGTTGCCGCGTACGAGGTGGACGACCGGGCGGACGGCGTCTACGTGCGCATTCCTGCCCCGGCGCCGCGCTCACGCACGGTCGGCGACGTGCTGGTCGAGACGCTGGTCGCGTTCGGGATCACGCACGTGTTCGGGATGGTCGGCCACTCCAACCTGGGCTTCGCCGACGCCATGCGGCGAGCCGGGGAGCGCGGGGAGCTGACCTACATCGGGATCCGGCACGAGGGCGCGGCGGCCTTCGCGGCCAGCGCGTACGGCAAGCTCACCGGCCGGCCCGCGGCCTGCTTCGCGATCGCGGGGCCGGGCTCGACCAACATGCTTACCGGCCTGTATGACGCCAAGCTCGACCAGTCACCGGTCGTGGCGATCTCCGGCCAGGTGCCGTCGGCGGTCCTGGGGCGAGGAGCCTTCCAGGACCTCGACCTGACCGCCGTGTTCCGGGACGTGGCCGCCTGGACGACCGCCGTGCACGGCGGCAGCGACCACGCCGAGCTGGCCGCCCTGGCGGTCAAGCACGCCCTGGACGCCCGGGGCGTCGCGCACCTGGTGCTGCCCGACGAGGTCCAGACCCAGCCCAGCGACGCCGCCGCCAAGACCCCGCAGGGCCGGCTGGGCGGGCGGCTCACCCAGCCCAGCGAGCCTGCGCTGGCCCAGGCCACGGCGATGATCTCGGCCAGCCGCCGGCCGGTGCTGATCGCCGGACATGGCGCCCGGCAGGCCACCGGGCCGCTTCACGCCCTCGCCGGGCGGCTCAACGCGCCGGTCCTGACCACCTTCAAGGCCAAGGGCCTGATCCCGGACACCCACCCGCTCGGGGCCGGCGTGCTCGGGCGCAGCGGAACGCCGGTGGCGAGCTGGCTGATGAACGAAGCAGACCTGCTGATCGTGGTCGGCGCCTCGTTCGCCAACCACACCGGGATCGCACCGTACAAGACCATCCTGCAGATCGACGACGAGCCGGCGGCGATCGGCCGCTTCGACTCGGTCAGCGCCAGCATCACCGGCGACGCGGCGCTCACGCTGACCGCGCTGCTGGACGGCCTGGACGCCGTCGAGGCCGAGGACCAGCGCCCGGCCGTGGCTGCCCGGTGGGCCATCTGGCGGGCGGAGAAAGCCCGCCGGGCCACCGACGAGCGGGGCCGCGGCGTGTCCGCCGCGGCCGTGTTCGAGGTGCTGTCGCGGCACCTGCCCGAGGACGCCGTCGTCACCGTCGATGTCGGCAACCATGCCTACTCACTGGGCCGGTACCTGGAGTCCAAGGGCCAGCCGGTGCTGATGTCGGGGTACCTCGGGTCGATCGGCTTCGGCTATCCCGCCGCGCTCGGCGCCTGGGCGGCCGCACCCGGCCGGCCCGTCGTCGCCGTGACCGGCGACGGCGGCTTCGGCCAGTACGCCGCCGAGCTCACCACCGCGGTCAAGTACGGCATCCCGGTCAAGCACGTGCTACTCGACAACCACTCCCTCGGCAAGATCGGCAAGGAGCAGCTCGCCGCCGGCTTTCCCGTCTGGCACACCTCCCTGCACAACCCGGACTGGGCCGCCTACGCCCGGCTGTGCGGAGCGACCGGCATCAAGGTCACTCGGCGGGACCAGCTCGAGGACGCCATGACCAGCCTGTTCGCCGCCGAAGGCCCCGCCATGCTGCACGTCGAGCAGGACCCCGAGCTGCTGTAGAGCCCCGAAGTTCCCACCCGCGCTGGTAAGGAGCGGTACATGACGGATGACGCGGCCACGCGTTACGGCGACCTGCGGGCGCTGGTGATCAACTGCACGCTGAAACGGTCGCCCGAGCGCAGCCACACGCAGGGGCTGATCGACCGCAGCTGCTCGATCATGACCAAGAACGGTGTCCGCGTCGACCAGATCCGGGCGGTGGACCACGACATCGCGACCGGCGTGTGGCCGGACATGACCGAGCACGGCTGGGCCGCCGATGACTGGCCGGGCATCTACCAGCGGGTGCTGGCTGCCGACATCCTGGTGCTGGCCGGGCCGATCTGGCTCGGCGATAACAGCTCGGTGATGAAGCGGGTGACCGAGCGGCTGTATGCCTGCTCGCACCTGCTGAACGAGGCTGGCCAGTACGCCTACTACGGCCGGGTCGGCGGGTGCCTGATCACCGGCAATGAGGACGGCGTCAAGCACTGCGCGATGAACGTCCTCTACAGCCTGCAGCACCTGGGCTACGTGATCCCGCCGCAGGCCGACGCGGGCTGGATCGGCGCGGCGGGCCCCGGCCCGTCCTACCTCGACCCGGGATCCGGTGGCCCGGACAACGACTTCACCAACCGCAACACCACGTTCATGACCTGGAACCTGATGCACCTGGCCCGGATGCTCAAGGACGCCGGCGGCATCCCCGCGCACGGCAACCAGCGCTCCGAATGGGACGCCGGCTGCCGGTTCGACTTCGACAACCCCGACTACCGGTAAGAGCATCGCAGCGGCGCAAGGGATGGTATGTCCGGCGGGCGGCATAATGGCCTGCCGGGAGGGCTGACCAGGCTGGGCGCGGCACGCCAACGGTCAAGGCGCGGACTTCTCTTTACGTATCCTCTCAAACCGCGCCGTGCCGGCGCGGGCACTGACACGTACAGCCCTCGGATGCGTCCCGCTGGACCGGCCCGGCCGGGCCGCTTGACCAGGACCGCCGGTGGGCAGACGCGCGCCGGCTGCTCCACCAGGATGCCTACCCGGCCGCCGACCGGGTCGCCGGGCTCCTCACCCTGCTCTACGCCCAGAAACTCAACGTCATCACGGCCCTGACAACCCGGCATGTCCTCCAGCGCGTCCCTGAGCATGCCCGCGACCAGGTCCGAGTGGAATGCACCATCGGCTCACGGCGGTATCGCTGTCTGTGCCTTCATGTCCGTTCGCCGGGGTTCCGGTCCCCATGGGATCTAGGGCGTGGAGGTGTCGCCGTCTGCCGGCACGTCCCGGCGGCTGAGGCGCGCGAGTTGGAGGACGGTGTCGACGGCGGTTTCGAGAGGGCGGGTGTCGCGCTGAACCTGGGCGAGGATGAGGCCGCCTTGGAGTGCGGCGAGGAGGGTGACGGCGAGGTCGTCCGGGTCGGTGCCGTCCGGGAGGTGCCCGGCGGCGTGAAGACGGCGCAGCCCGTCGCTGATGACGGCTGACCACTGCCCGAATCCGGCCGCGATCAGGGCGCGGGCCTGCGCGTCGGTCTCGGCCAGCTGCCCGGCGAGCGAGCCGAGCGGGCAGCCGCCCTGGCCCTGGCTGCTCTTCACCTGGGCGATCACCATGTCCCGCCAGGCCCGGAGCCCATGGGGGCTGCCGAGATCGGCCTGCCGCTGGCTACCGGTGATGGTCGCGGCCTGGTAGCCAATGACGGCCTGCACAAGCTCGTCTTTGCCGGCGAAGTAGTGCGACAGCTGGGACCCGCTGACCCCGGCCGCTGACCTGATGTCATCCAGCGAGGTGCCCGCGACACCACGCTCGTAGATGAGCCCGGCGGCCGCCTCGACGATCCTGGCCCGGGTTCGCTCTCCCTTGGCAGTGAGTCTCGGGCGGTCACGTGCCTCGCTTCCCACAGCCTCACATTACCACTTTCTGGGTTTGACAACCCATTCCACGTCCTGCCAGAGTGGGTCCTGTAACCCATTCTCGGTGAAGGAAGAGGCTCATCGTGATTCTTGTGACAACGGCCGGGAAGGTCGGCTCCGAGACGGCCCGCCTGCTCCGGGAGCGGGACGTGCCCGTCCGGGTGCTGGTGCGGGACCCGGCGAAGGCGACGGCCAGGGCGCTGGCCGAGGCCGGCGCGGAGATCGCGACAGGTGACCTGGGCGTGCCGGCGAGCATCGATGAGGCGATGAGCGGCGTCAGCGGCGTGGTGCTGGTCAGCCCCGCCGTGCCCGCCCAGGAACTCAACGTCGTCGCCAGCGCCGCCAGGGCCGGCGCAGGTCATGTCGTCAAGGCGACCAGCAAGGCCCCGGCCGACTCACCGATCGCGCGGCGGCGCTGGCAGGTCCAAATCGAGGCCGGGCTGGCTGCCTCCGGAATCCCGCACACCCTGCTGCGGTCCAACGCCTACATGCAAAACGTGCTGGCGCTGGCACCGGCGATCGCGAAGACGAGCAGCTTCGGCTCCTCGGCCGGCCAGGGCCGCTCCGGCCTGGTCGACGCCCGCGACGTCGCCGCGGTGGCCGCCGAGATCATCACCTCCCCCGCCGCACACGCCGGAAAGACCTACTGGCTCACCGGCCCGGAGCTGGTCTCCAACTACGACGTGGCCACCGTGCTGTCGAAGCTGCTCGGCAGGACCATCACCTACCGCGAGCTCACCTTCGAGGAGAACAAGGACGCGATGATCCGCGCAGGACTCCCCGAGCAGATCGCGGAGATGAACGCCCAGGCGTTCAGCCTGACCGCCGACGGCGACGCCGAATGGGTCACCCAGGACGTCCCGTCGCTCCTGGGCCGTCCCGCCCGCTCCTTCGAGCAGTTCACCGCCGACTACGCCGCCGCATTCTCCTAGAGAGGGCACCGGACAACACCATGACTCCGGGCGTCGGCAGGCGGGCGCCCCGGACCACAGCGGCAACCACACCGACGTGACGCCTGACACTCGCCCGGATTGTCCACTTCGCCGACTCCCAGGCACAGCAGGCAGTGCTCAGTTCCCGGACCCGGGAACTCGAGTGCTGCCATGTCAACTGAACGACGAATAAGTGGCAGTCGACGCATAAGTGGCCGAATAGCCAACGCCCGCTATTCAGAAGAGGGCGGTCAGGTGACAGCACGAGCCGGCAGGAAAGACCTGGCCCCGGTCATCGCCCGCATGCGACCCCAGATCAGCACCGCAGGCTCGGTACCGGGCTGTGGCGGCTCTGGTATCACCCGGTCACTCAGGTCCGGCCGCCCGGGTGCCGCGTCGAGCACGATCCGGCCCCGGTCGATCACCATCACCCGTTCCATCAGCCCAGCGGCCTCGTCGATCAGGTGGGTGGACAGCAGCACGGTCCGGGGATGCTCGGCGTACTCGGCGAGCAGCCGGTCATAGAACAGCTGCCGGGCTACCGGGTCCAGTCCTGCGTACGGCTCGTCGAACAGCGTCACCTCGGCCCGGGCGGCCAGGCCGATCACGATGCCCAGCGCCGAGCGCATCCCGCGGGAGAGCTTCTTGACCTTCCGGTTAGGCGGCAGGCCGAATTCCTCGAGCAGCGCGCCGACCAGCTCGTGGCTCCAGTTCGGGTAGAACCAGGACGCCGCCTGCACCGCGTGCCGGACCCGGAAGTCCGGGTAAGCCTGGTCCTCGCGGACGAACACCATCTGGCGCAGTACCGTCTCGTTCTCCACCGGGCAGGCGCCAAGCACGGTCACGGTGCCGGCCGAGGCGAACTCATGGCCGGCGACGATGCGCATGAACGTGGTCTTGCCCGCGCCGTTGCGGCCGAGCAGCCCGGTGATCGACCCGGGCTCGATGTCGAAGCTGACGTTGTCCAGGGCGAGCTGGCCGCGGTAAAGGCGGGACAGCCCGACCACCGAGATCGCTGGCGTCATATCCTCGTGCCTTCCTGCACGTAGCTGGACTCGCGGATCATGACGGCCAGCTCATCGGCGCCGATCCCGAGCCGGCTGGCCTCGGCGACCAGCGGCCCCACATAGCGTTCGGCGAACCGCTTGCGGCGCTCGGCCAGCAGCCGCGCGCGGGCGCCGGATGCGACGAACATCCCGATGCCGCGGCGCTTTTCCACCAGCCCGTCGTCGGTCAGCATGCCGATCCCCTTCGCCGCGGTGGCCGGGTTGATCCGGTAGTAGGCGGCCAGCTCGTTGGTCGAGGGCACCCGCTCGCCCTCGCCCAGGCCCCCGTCCGCGATCTCGTCGGCCAGCCGCTCGGCGACCTGGACGAACAGCGGAGCCCCCTCATCGAGGCCGGCCATCTCCCGCAACAGCCCGGTTCCTTCCGTGGTTCCCTGGTTCATTACTTGAGTAATATACCGGGTTACTATAACGGACATCAAGCAGCGATCCTCATCAGCGGCCCGCCCAGCTGCGGGGGCAGCCCGCGGGCCACTCCGGCATCGCGGAAGCCCGCGCACCGGTACGCAGGACCCGGATGCCGTGACCGGCGCTAAGCCAGAACGAGTACGTATTGCCCGGCCGGTCGGCCGACAGCACCCAGAACACCTGTTATGCACCACCGACGATTCACCTGAACTTAAGCCACGACTCGTACATATCAGCGATATTTCGCGCATGTCAGCCATTGGGCGGGCACGGAGTGTCACCGGGTGCGTGTACGCAATGGTGTACGCTTTAGCGGTGGCGGTGCCGGAGGTCTTGTCGTTCCGCGAGTTCCGCGCCGGGCTCGCGGGCGTGCTGGACCGGGTCCGGCGATCCCCGGACGCCGCGGTCTTCGTCGGCGCTCACCGGAGGGCGGAGGCGGTGCTTGTGTCGGTAGAACAGTATGAAGCGCTGCAGGAGGCCGCGGAGCGGCAGCACGC
>Ga0208043_1000216_pt1 | contig 30098 bp, 25 predicted proteins | sample Sb_taG_12_FD_187710 | JGI IMG/M metagenome (GOLD analysis project Ga0208043, IMG submission 187710) | Peat soil microbial communities from Weissenstadt, Germany - Sb_50d_9_AC metaG (SPAdes) (version 2) | ecosystem: Environmental > Terrestrial > Soil > Wetlands > Peat | place: Germany... | reverse complement strand
CGGCACCTATCTGGTCCTTCGTCAGCTTGAGCAGGACGTCGACGGATTCTGGCGGTTCCTTGACCAGGTCACCAGGCAGCCCGACGGAACCGAAGATCCAGACAGGCGGGTCGCGCTGGCCGCGAAGATGGTAGGCCGATGGCCAAGTGGCGCGCCCCTGATCGACGCACCGGACAAGGACGTACCGGCGCTCGGCGACGATAACGGCTTTGGCTATCAGGCTGACCCGCTCGGGCTCGTCTGCCCCATCGGCGCGCACATCCGCCGGGCGAACCCGCGCGACTCGCTGCCCCCGAACCCCGCCAGCTCGCTTAACACCAGCGATCTGCACCGACTCCTGCGCCGTGCGCGCAGCTACGAGCAGGCCGGGAACGGCCGTCCCGAAACCGGGCTTTATTTCCTCTGCCTGGCGGCCAACCTGTCCAGGCAGTTCGAATTCGTCCAGCACACCTGGCTGAACAACACCACGTTCGGCGGACTTTACGACGACACTGACCCGCTCACCGGCACCCGTCAGCCCGCAGGCGCGACGTTTACCGTTCCGCAGCGCCCAGTGCGCCATCGTTACCGCGGCGTACCCCAGTTCGTGCGGACACGAGGAGGCGCCTACCTCTTCCTTCCCGGCATCTCGGCTCTGCGCTACCTGGCGCAGCCGCGGCGACCAGATCACTCCCCATCCCGGGGAACGTGACATAACCAACCTGGGGGAAACATGCACACGATAAATACGGCCGATCCAGCAACGCTGATCACCGCGACAAGACCGAAGCTGGCCAAGCTGTTCAGCTCAGGGAGGGTCGGCGCGATCCCTGACGGCCGCGGCCGCGGGACGGTTCTCCTCGGCACGGGCGGCCTGCCGGCCCGGGTGACCGCCGGCCTGGCCTACGCTCTCGCCTGGCGGGGAAAGGTGGTAAGCGCACGCACGGCGCGCCTGCTGAACATCCTGACGCCACTTCAGATCGAGGCGATAGAAGCCGTGATCTACAAACAGGACAGCTGGTACGACGGCGCCCCGTGCATCGTCCTCGACTACTCGAAGACGTCGTTTGCTGCCCGCCGGATCCGGGACGAGATCCGTGAAATCGCCCCGGGAGTCTTTCTCGGAATCGTCTTCTGGGGGCGCCGCCACGTCCTCGACTTCTCCTTGGACTTCACGCGTTGAGCGCGCAGAGACGCCGCGCCTGGGTGCCGCGGACAGAGAGGAGATTCTCGCGCATCGTGCCAGCCGGGCAGCCCACAGGGCAGGAGCGTTCTCTGGTAGACCCCGAGGGGCTGCTCACTTTCCTGGTCTTCCGGCCGCTCAGCGACCTGTTCCTCTGGTTCTGGCGGCTGGAACGGCGGACAGAGTTCTTGTACCGGCCGCAATTCGACAAATGGCTCAGGCCCCCGCTGTTCACATGGGCGCAGGCGCTGCAGAACTCCCGGCGTCAAGATGATCATTTGGGGCTGGCGGAGGAGCAGCTGCTTCCCGGCGAGGAACAGCACATCCGCGCGACCATCGACGAAATCGCCAAGTTCACCAGGGAGAACTGGCTCCCGGGCGGCGCGCAGCGGTTCGGCAACACCAAGACGTTCGGTGTGCTGCGCGGCGAGTTCTCGGTTCTGCCAGGCCTGCCGGTGAACCTTCGCCGCGGCCTGTTCGCGGAGCCACGTACCTATCCCGCATGGGTCCGCTTCTCCGGTCCCGGCCCGTACGCTCCGCCGGATATCGAGGATCTAGGTCAGTGTTCGGTCGGCATCAAGGTCATGGGCATGCCCGGGCCAAAGCTGATGGAGGACGAGCAGCTCACCCAGGATCTGATCCTGGTAAGCCCCGCGAGCTTCGTCACCCCGAACATCCGCGAGAACGCGAAGCTGCAGCGGTGGGTGCGTGCAAAGGCGCCACTGGCGTACGCCATCAACCCGTATGACCCGCACCTGCTGCATATGTTCATGCAGTTGCTCTACTCGCCGATGCAAGCGAACCCGCTCGAAGTGCAGTACTACAGCAATGTTCCTTTCTTGCTCGGTGAGGGTCAGGCCGTCCAGTACTCGCTGAAGCCACGATCACCGGCTAGGACGAGGATCCCCGCGCGGCCTGCGGAGAACTATCTGCGGGACGCCATGGTCAGGACCCTTGCCGCGGGGCAGTGGGAGTTCGATTTCATGGTGCAGGTGCAGACCGACTCGTTCCTGATGCCGATCGAGGATGCCACGGTCAAGTGGCCGGAGCAGCTTTCCCCGTACGTCCCGGTGGCGCGGCTGCGGCTGCCGGCCCAGAAGTTCACCTCCGACGAGCAGCTCGCATTCGCAGATGTTCTCCGCTACAACCCGTGGCATAGCCTGCCAGAGCATAGGCCGCTGGGAAACTCGAACCGCGCCCGGAGACAAATGTACTGGGAGCTCGCGAGGCTCCGCCAGGCGATGAATCAGGTGCAGCATATTGAGCCGACAGGCGCGGAGCAGTTCCCCGAGTAGCGGTATGGAGGCCTCCCATCGCCGCTACGGTCACCCGGCACGCCGTCCGGCACGGAGGACGCTCAGGTAGCGGCGTGATGCCTGGTCGCCCATCTGCGTGCGGATACGCTCGGCGATCGCGTCGAGCAGGGGCTCACGGACGTCGCTCTCAAGCCTGCGGTACATCGACGTCGAGCGGAGGAGATCCGCGAAGCCGTCCCCGTCGAACCACTGAACAGCCGGGTACCACCGAACGATCGTCGGGCCGAACAAGCTGCCGGGGTCTGTGACCAGTCCCCAGCCCTCGTCCGTCATCCGCACCTCGTCCTCAAGCGGCGGATGACCCCAGCCGGGGTCGCCGGGGGAAAACCGCTCGTGGAGATCGGCGGTCTCGGCGTACACCTCCGGCACACCCGGCCGGCGGACGACAACGTTGCCGAGCAGCGCCATCCATCCCCCCGGACGGAGCACGTCATGCGCCCGGCGCCAGCCAATGGACGGGTCGACCCAGTGCCACGCCGACGCGGCCACGAGGACATCGAAGCGCCGTCCGCAGTCGTCCCACTCCTCGAACGTCGAATTCTCGACCTCGACATTGCCGAAGGCGGCGAGCCGCTGGCGAGCAAGCGCGGCCATGCCCGCGCCGGGCTCGATGGCGGTCACCGAGTACCCGAGCGCTGCCAGCGAGCGTGTCGCCTGACCGGTACCGCAGCCCACCTCAAGCACCGACGACTGCCTGTCCATGCCGGTGATGGCGACGAGATCGGCGAACAACTCATCGGGATACGTCGGCCGCACGCGGTCGTAGAGCTCGGGCACCTCGTTGAACACCCGGCCGAGGTCACGTCGGTCCGGTCCTGTCACCGCACCAACCTACCGTCAGCTGATGACAACGCGGGCACGCGAGTTGTGACATGCGTGCGCAAAGGCGCGCCGCCGGAAACAGCCGCGCTGGCCTGATCGGGTCAGGCTGCGTGGGTTTCGAACCACACCGAGCCGAGGTCGTGTCCCGCGGTCATGTGCACATCGGAGTCCAGCGCTGCGGCCAGGCGCCGCAGCAGGGCAATGGTGGGTTCGATGCCGCCCTCTTCGATGCATTCGATCTCATCGACGGTCATGTCAGCCCGGCCGGCCAGCTCGGAGACGCTAAGGCCCAGGGCGCGGCGCTGGTCATACACCGCCTTTCCGAAGGCCAGGGCCTCGCGGATGGCGATCCGCTCAGGATCTTCCGCCTGTGCCTCCGGGCGCACCCAGCGGGTGTGGTGACCAGTCATCACACCTGCCTTTCGTAGGTCTCAGCCGCTGGTCCCTGGTGATCGCGCTGGCAGAGTTTCTGCGCCCGGACTGCCCGGTCGATCTGCCTCTGGTCGTGCTGCCGAGTCTTTCGGAACACCGTCAGGAGCACGATCCTCCCATCAGCGGTACACCTGTACGTCACCCGGGCCGCAACATCGCGAAGCCGGATCCGTAGTTCCCAGACCGGTCCCTCTAGGTGATCGGACCATGGCCCGCCGCGTTTACAGCAAAGACACCCAAAATGGGGCTTGAGATAACGGGCTTGGTCCAGGTGAATGGCTCGCAGCGGTCGTTCCAGCCGCCGGTGAACCGGCGGATGGCGGCGGTGACCCCGTCCATCCCGATCACCACAACATGCTCGCTCACGACGCCAGCGATAACTGGTCGCCGCATAGCGGGAACGGCGGGGTGAGTTGCTCGTTATAGGGGGTGAGGGAGTTTCCGGCGGGGCGGCGAACTGTCTCGGAGGTGCTGGTGAAGTTCAAGGTAGCCGCGGCACTGGCGACTGCCGCGCTGTGCGCCGCGGTCGTCTCGTGCTCGTCCGGACCGGCAGCGACAGCGACAGCGAGCACGCAAGCACCTCCGGTCACGGTGCTGACCGAGGGCGCGGACAACGGCAACGGCGACATCTTCCTGGCCCCGCAGAGCGGCGGCCAGTACGGCACCGGCCCGGAGATCGTCAGCATCACCGGCAAGGTGCTCTGGTTCCACCGGCTGCCGGCGGGCACGTTCGCCACCGACTTCCGCACCCAGACCTACCTGGGCAAGCCGGTGCTGACCTGGTTCCAGGGCAGCAGCACGGCGGCGAGGACGTTATTCTACAACGCCCGCTACCAGCAGATCGCCACCGTCAAGCCGGCGAACGGGTATCTGCCCGACTTCCACGAGTTCCTGATCACGCCGTGGAACACTGCGCTGATCCTCGCTGACACGATCGGCACCGCCAACCTGACCTCGCTCGGCCTGTCCGCGCACCAGCAGGTCATGGACGGCGTCGTGCAGGAGATCGACATCAAGACCGGCAAGCTGCTGTTCCAGTGGGTGAGCTCCGACCACGTGCCCTACAGCGACAGCCACGCGCCGATGCCGCAGCCGGGCCAGCCATGGGACTGGTTCCACATCAACGCCGTCCACCTCGACACCGACGGCAACTTGCTGATCAGCTCGCGCTTCACCTGGACCATCTACAAGGTGAACCTCCGCACCGGGGCGATGATGTGGCAGCTCGGCGGCAAGCACAGCACGTTCGCCATCAAGGCCGCGCCCGGCCAGAAGCTGGACAGCGCCGGCGAGATCTTCGCGTTCCAGCACGACCCCGAGGCGCTCGGCGGCAACGTGTACACGGTCTTCGACGACGAGTCCGACGGGCAGTCGACCCTGTACTCGTCCAGCCGCGCGGTCACGATCAGCCTGGACCTGGCCACCGGCACGGCGACGCTGATCAAGTCCGTGAACCAGCCGGAGGGCCTGACGGCGGGCGCGACCGGCAGCGCGCAGACGACCAGGAACGGCGACCTGTTCGTCAGCTGGGGCGGGCTGTCATACTTCTCCGAGTTCAGCCCGTCAGGAAAGCTGCTGTTCAACGCCAAGCTCCCCGACGGCGTGGGCACCTACCGCGCCTACCGGCTGCCGTGGAATCCGGGCAGCTAGCGTGCCACCTGCAAGGCTGCAAATCGATCTAGTCAGTCAATCGACACGACCGATCCTGCCGAAGCTCACCCCACATCTCCTGGGCTGTGACCACCTGTGACCAGGCGCCGTCCCGGCCAGGCACGCCAGGCGGCCCGCAAGGCCCCGGCCCCGGACCGGGGCGGCCGGCCCGACCGCCGCCTGCCGGAGGCCCCGGGCGCATACTAGGGACATGGGCCGGATCATCGGGACAATCCTCGGCGCGATCCTCGCCATCTGGCTTGCCTTCACGGCTGCGGGCGGGATCGTTGCAACGCTCAAGGCGTTTCTCATCATCGGGCTGATCGCGATGGCCGTCTTCATCGTCGTGTGGTTCGTGGCCAGGCGCCCTCGTCGCCGCTAGCGCGGCGCGCCGCGGCGACACCGGCTGACACCGGCGCTGCGCGTCCCACCGATCTCGAAGACGCTCCCTGCCGAATCGGTACTCGAAGAGTGCTCGGTACGAGTGTCATGCGCGGCGCGCATATCAACCGCATATCGCCGAATCGGCGCGTAGGGTGCGTATCGCTTTCGCTATGACTATTGCGTACATATGTGTCTATTAGGCGCGTGCCTCCAGGTATCTGGTTGGCTCACTCCCGTGAACGCCTCCGGTCCCGCCACGATTCGTACTCACCGACTTGCCCACCCGCGCCGATTCTTGAATAAGCCGGTAATGGCACTATAGCCCCGCGTATTCTCGGTGCCAGTCGCATTCTGCGAGGTGGAGGGGGCGGGCGATGTTCGATATCGTCGGGGTGCTCATTGGCTGGTTCACCGGACGCGTCGCTGATCAGGTGGCCGACGGCCTGCAGCAAGTCGTGGTCGTGGGACATTACCAAGCTCGCGGGCCCGTGGCGTGGCGTGTATTACCACCTGTACGTGATGATCGATATTTTCTCCCGGTGCGCCGTTCATTTCGAGGTGCACGCTACCGGGCTGGGCGAGCTGGCGAAAGACTTCATCACCGAGGCGGTCCGCCTCAACGGCGGCACCGCCCCGCAGGCCATCCACGCAGACCGGGGGACCTCGATGACGTCCAAGCCGGTATCGGCGCTGCTGTCGGACCTGGCCATCCTCAAATCGCATTCCCGGCCCAAGGTCAGCAACGACAACCCGTACAGCGAGGCGCAGTTCAAGACGCTGAAGTACTGCCCGGCGTTCCCCGGCACGTTCGGGTCACTGCAAGACGCCCGCGCGTTCTGCGGCGTGTTCTTCACCTATTACAACCACGAGCACCGGCATTCCGGGATAGCGCTGCACACCCCGTACTCGGTCCATATCGGCACCGCGGCCGCGATCCAGGACAAACGCCAGGCCGTGCTGAACGCCGCCTGCGCCGCGAACCCGCGGCGCTTCACCCGCCGCCCCCGGGCACCCAAGATGCCCGTCACGGCATGGATCAACAAGCCGGTCACTGACAGCGACATTACGCAGCATCCGCCCAGGGAGGCAGCTTAGGAAACAGCAGAACCTTGTGTCTCATTTGACTTGACACGTACCGATGCGGCGGCGTCGGCAGCACGTAGCATCCCGAAACCGGACCCGCGTGGCGAGGCGCTCGCCTCCATCGCCGTGTCGCTCGTTAAACTTGACCCGCGACACGCACGCACCCTGGCATTGGAGGCTGTCGCAGCACTCCGCCACGCGCACAGCTACTTCAGCGGCAAGGCAACCGTTCAGATCGCCAAAGTCGCGAAGGCCAGCCCCGACCCTGAGCTCGGCAAGGCCGCCCGGCATGCGCTTACCGGGGCACTGAATAGTGATTCCTGGCTCGATGCTCTTCCGGCGCTGGCCGCCCTTGAGCCCAAGGCGATCAAGACCGTTTGCGCCACTATCACTAACCAGGAGGAACTGAAGAACTAAGTCCTTCCACACCAACCGCTGATCGGTGTGTCGACATTTTCCTCAGACAGGATGGATCCTTTGGTTTCGGAGGAGTTCCGCCCTTCCGCCGTCAGGTGCTCTTGCGGGCCACACCGCCGTAAACCCAGATCCTGTCCAAGTCGTCTGGCTATGGACACCGAACCGCGAGAATTCGAGCAGGCACAGTTGGCTATCGACTCCGTGCTGGAATCCGCGTTCCTGACTGCAAATCTAGTTACTACACGGCCCACGATGGATACGACGGTTGAGTTGGTGGCGGCAGCGGTTGCGAGAGCTTCGGGGTGTTCATGGGAGTCGTTCCGGAATAGCCAGGCGGGGCAGGCGGTCATGAATGCAACCCGTGATGCTCTGACTGGCGCACTAAATGATGCGGCGCCGACTGGAATCCTACCTGCCGAAGATTGGACAGCTGAGATTGCCCAGGTCTGGCAGCCAGCATTCACTACGGATGTAGTTGACCAGTTGGTGATGCGCCTGGCCGATCCCCTCGGTGATCCAGTTGATCGCTTTGCGAGGCTGGCCAGGACGGCGCTGGAGCATAGCGGGGGTGATGTAGCCGCTCTGGACCGCACGTTCTGGGTAGAGGAGTTCCTGGCCGTGCTACCGCGCCGACTGCTATCGGAGCTGCGCACGGCGTCGCAGCGCGATCAGAGTGTCCACGGCTTGGTCGAGCACCTGCTACAACAGCACAAGGATGCCGGGGCGGACGAACAGGAGCCGGCCTCGCCCGGCGAGTTCCGGTACGACCTGATCGAACTGGTGCACAACCTGGAGGCGTGGGCGCGGGCTGGGCAACTACCTGGGTACTTGCCAGTCGGCGTGGATACGGCCGCGCTGTCGCAGGCAGTCAGGATCCGATCGCGGGAGAACGGCCAGCTACAGTTGTGGGCGGAAATCGCAGCCGAGCATCGACGGCTAGTGGTGCTGGCTGCTCCAGGGCTGGGCAAATCCTGGCTGATCCGTTCCGAGACACGGCGCCTGTGCCAAGACGCTTTGACCCGCCTCGACGGTGGTGACCGGGGCGAGGCGATCGTGCCGGTACCGCTGCGATGCGATCAGCTGGCAAGGACGCCGGGACAAGATCTCGCGGAGAAGGCCTCCGCATGCCTGATCGCACAGGGTTTTCTGCGCGACCGCTCGCTCGAGCAGATGGCCGCGAAGATCCGCGGCGGACAGGCTGTACTGCTGCTGGACGCCCTGGACGAGGTTATCTCGGCGCAGGATGAGCAGTTCCGGGAGTTGCTACGGCGGTGGGCCGAACAGGAAGGTGGCCGGGCTCGGTGCGTGATTACCAGCCAGGTAGCTGGGTATACGGGCTCACCCGTAACTGGCGCCTGCGAGGTCGAGCTCCAAACCTTCACCGCCGATGATGTCTCAGCGGTGATCGGCGCCTGGAATCTGCCGGCGGACACTGCAGCCTGGCTTCGCAGCCGCGTCCGGGATCGCGCGATCGCCATGATGGCCCGGATTCCGCTGCTGCTGGCACTGATGTGCTCACTGTCCGCCTCCCCGGCTGGGGTGGACTTGACTCGCATCCGCGGACAGTTCCTGGACCGGATGCTGCGCTGGTTCTCGACCCGCATGCATCGCCGCCCCGATGACATCGGCCTCAGTATGCCGAAACTGGCGGGACAAGAGGGGCGAGGAGTGACCGAAGCCCTAATCGACCTGCTCGCCGACCCGCGCCAAAGCGTGTAGCGGTGCCGGCGTGCCAGCAGCACGCTGTGCCCGGCCGGCCGGTCGCGCTCGGACGCGTCGGTCTCGTGGTCCGTCTCGTCGTCCATCGTGGGGGTGTCGTCGTCGTCGATGGCCAGCAGTGCCCAGTCGTAGTCCTTGGCGCCCTTGGTCGCGCTGCCGGTCTCGTCCACGGCCAGGATCGCCGGCCCGGTCAGGTGGTCCAGGGTCCAGCTGGCCACACCGGCCAGGACCGCTTCGGCGTCCCAGACCGCCCGGGACAGCAGGTGCTGCAACCGGTGCGGGCCCCGGTGCCCGACCGCCTCGGCGATGGTCCGGCAGTTCGCCGTCGGCAGACCCATTAGCAAACCGGTGACCAGGTCCCAGAACGTTCCCCGTGGTTCGCGACGTCCGGACAGGCCGGCCACGGTGGCCTTCAGGTCCTCCAGCAACGCCAGGTGATCGCGATGGGCTACGGTCGAGTCGACGGTTGTCGTGTCAGGGTGTTTCGTCACAGTTCATCTTGATCACGGCGGCTGTCCCGCATGCCGTGCGACATGCCCGCCACCTACAGTGATGTCCCGAACATCACGAACTACAACTGCCGTGATCGATATGCGCGAATTTTGGTGATTACCGGCGACTCATAGGCAATGACGGCGCCCTGGGGTTTGGTACCGAGCGGCCGGCAACAGGCGGCCCGTGCCGTCCGTGTGAGGCCGTTCAGCAGATCGCCGCCTGCATCCTCGCGTTGACCTGCTATGGCAACCGGGTGGAGGACTTCGGCGTCCCGGGGATATGAGCAGACGCTTCTCGGTTACCGCCGCGGCGCTCGCCGCGCTCGCCGCGCTTGCGGGCTGCGGGTTGTCCAAGCCCGGTTCCCTGCAGTCGCCGGCTGCCCCGCCGGCCCCGGTCACCGCGAGCCCGTCCGCCACCGCAGCCACTGGCCCGCCGGCCTCGGCGCCCCCGGGCACGCAGGCCCCCGGCCCGATCGACGTACGGGACGTGAGCTTCGTCTCCGCCGGTCAAGGCTGGGCGCTCGGGAGCGGCGAGCTGGTCACCACGACCGACGGTGGCGCCAGCTGGACCCGGCTGCCTGGCCCGCCCGCCGGCGCGGCGCACATCCGGTTCGCCTCCCCGCAGATCGGATACGCCTGGAGCACCGCTGGCTCGCTGTGGATCACTACCGACGGCGCCGCCTCCTGGCAACCGGGCGGGCTGGCCCAGGTGCTCTCGCTCGAAACCGCCGCCGGCCGGGTGTGGTCAATCGCCGGCCCGCAGCCCTACCCGGACATCTGGCGGGCCCCGGTCGGCAGCACCGCCTGGACGAACCTCGGCCTCACGCCGGACCGCTCCGCGACCCTCACCGTTCACGGCGACGTCGCCTACGTCGCCGGCCAGCAGGGCGCCGGGCCGATCGCCCCGTCCCTGGATGTATTCGCCGGCACCCAGCCGGTGCGCCACGAATCACTGCCGTGCGTGCAGGGTCAGGCCTACGTGCCGTTCGCCCCGCTCGGGGTGTCCACTGACGGTCTGGTCTACCTGGTCTGCGACGTCATGAACAACCAGCCCAGCCCGCCGGCGCAGACCCAGCTGGCCTACGAGTCCGTCAACGAGGGCAGCAGCTGGAGTGCCGGCAACCCGCCGCCGCCGCAGCCACCGCAGGGCGTGGCCGCAGTCCCCGGCGAACGGTTCGCCTGGAACTTCGGGCCGGACCTGTACATGCTCACCGGGCGCGGCTGGCACGTCTCGCTGACCGGCCGCGGGCACGGTTTCTCCCTGGCCGGGTTCGAAACGAACACCCAAGGCGTGGCCCTCGGCACCAACGGCTATCTGTGGATAACCCGCAACGCAGGCACCAGCTGGAGCCGGATCACCGTCTAACGGACGCCCGCTGTGGTCCCTCACGGCTCACTCGAGCAGCGCCGTGAGAGTTACTCACGGACCAGCCTCATCTGACCCGGACAGGGTCGAGCGCCGCAGGTACGGCAGGACCTTGGCCACGCCACATGGTCAGTCGGGAGCCGTGAACTCCGCCAGCCGAGAACGGAGGCTGACGGGAAGCCCGTCACGGAGAGCAACCCGAGTCTTCGCGCGCTCGCGCAAAGAGCCGCCGCTATGCGCGGCTCGCAGCCATGGAATCTCAGTGCCGGCTGGCGTACAGATTTGGACGATATGCGCCAGTTGTCACGCTGGTCCACGTCCGGTCGTGCCGGGTTGACCTGAGCGAACCAATGTTGACCGCAGCTGAGGAAGGGCCATAGCCATCTCAGGGTCCGGCTCCACGAGCTGGGCCCACACGGCGGTCGGCTCCACCCGCCAGAGCACAGAATCCGGCGTGAACGCTCCGCACACCGGCCGCAGCGTTTCTTCCGGCCGCGGGGTGAGGAGTACCGCCTTGGTTTGGCAGCTCGGAGCTCCGTGGGAGACAGCCGAGTCGAGGTCTACCGCCGAACGACATGCGTTAGTGGGAACGCTCGAGGCTGATGACGACATTGCCAGTTTTCTGGCCTGTCTCGACGTACCTGTAGGCCTCGACGATCTGGTCCAACGGATACGTTCTGTCGATGACCGGCTTGAACTGTCCAGACTCGATCAGTTCCTTGACATACCGCACCATCAGCTGGTCATGCTTCGGAATGGGGAACATGACCTTCTTACCGCCATGTAGCGGGGCGATGAGCGCCAGGAACGGATTCTGGGCCAGCGGGCCCAGCTCGGAGGAGATGTAGATTCCGTCCGGTTTCAGAAGCCGTTTGCATTGGCTGAAGGAGCTCTTGCCAACCGAGTCGAGGACCACGTCGTATTTCTGCTCGTCCTTGGTGAAATCCCCGGCCGTGTAGTCGATGACTCTGTCGGCGCCCAAGCCCCTGACCAGCTCCATGTGGTCCGTGTCGCAGACCGCGGTCACATTGGCACCGAGACTCTTCAGCAACTGCACCGCCGCTGAGCCAATAGCACCGGTTGCGCCATAGACGAGGACGTCCTGCCCGCTCTGGATCTTTGCCGCCCTGATGTGCGAGAGGGCATAGTGCGAACCCTCGGTACTGGGAGCGGCCTGCTGGTAGGTCACGTTCGCCGGCATGGTCGTGAGCGAACCGTCCTCGGGAATCGACAGGTACTCGGCATGAGCACCGAACTGGCCCTCGTTGTATCCGAACACCTTGTCGCCGACCTTGAAAGACGTGACGCCACTGCCGACCGCCTCGACCACTCCAGCAAACTCGTTCCCCAGGACCGTCGCCCGTGGCCTGATAAGCCCGGTGAAGAATCTCATGAAGAGGGGCCTGGCAGCCCGGCAGGCGCAGTCCGTCCGATTCACCGTCGTCGCATGAACCTTGACGAGCACCCCATTGTCCCTGGTAGTCGGCTTCTCCACCTCTGAGATCAGAACCACATCGGGCGGGCCGTACCTGGTCTGGACCGCTGCCTTCATAGGCGGAGTTTAGCGAGCCGCCATGGGCCCGGAAGATCACTAATCCAGTCAAGGCGCAACAGGGAACTGAGCGGCCCGGGCCGCAAGCACGCCAGGGCCGCTGGAGGCATCCCGATGGCCGAAACCCCGCGCGGTGCATCCCCGGCGGGCGCAGTCTCCAGGTGGCAGCTGGGAAGACCGGTCGGCGTATACCCAGCCCGCAGCATTCACCCGGACAGGAGCCTGTATGTACACCCACACGACCGCGTCGAGCCCTCGCTCGCTATGCGGTTGCTGTCAGGCGTGCGCTGGCCTGCCACAGCCGGGCGGTGGCTGTGGTGTCGTAGAAGGCCTTGGGCTTGCGGTTGACGAAGTACCGGCCGGTGATGCCCTCGACCTCGGGTGAGGAGGCGAGGTAGATCGGGGTGTCCGCGCCTTGGGCCGGGGTCTTCATGAACAGGCGCGCCACGCGCGTGATGACGGCGAAGTACGCCGCCTGGTCTTCGGCGCCGAAGCTGGTGCGTACCACGCCGGGATGGCACACCGTGGCGGTCACACCGGTGCCCTCCAGGCGGCGGGCTAGCTCGTAGGTGAACATGACGTTGGCCAGCTTCGACTGGCTGTAGGCGCGCTGCCCGGAGTAGTCCCGCGCCCCCTGCAGATCGTCGAAGTCGATGCGGCCCCTGGCGTGGGCGCCGGATGAGACGGTAACGATCCGGGCGGGCACGCTTGCGGTCAGGCGGTCCAGCAGCAGGCTGGTCAGCAGGAACGGCGCGAGGTGGTTGAGCGCGAAGGTGTGCTCTAGTCCGTCGGCGGTGAGGTGCCGGTGAGCCCAGAACCCGCCGACGTTGTTGACCAGCACGTCCAGCCGCGGGTAGGTGTCAAGCACCTGAGCGGCCAGACGGCGCACCCCGGCCTGGGCGGACATGTCAGCGGCAAAGCCGTCCACGGCTGGGTTGCCCGGCGCGGCGCGGATGGCTGCCGCGGCCGCCTCGGTGCGGGCCGGATCGCGGCCGGTGATGCCGACCCGGGCGCCCAGCGTGGCGAGCCCGATGGCGGTGGCCTTGCCGATACCGCCGGTGCCTCCGGTGACCAGAACGAACTTCCCGACCATCAGAGGGGCGTCAGCCATGGTTCATTCCTACCCCGGTGGCCTGCCGAAGGCAGTCGCGGACCCGCCCGGCCAGCCGCTCGTCATAGGCCATCCCCGGATCGCAGGACCCTCACCATGCGTGATCGACCCCCGGCGTAGATGAGCGCGCAGTCCCGCCGATATGGGCGGCTGCGACGGTCAGGTGGCGGTCAGCGGAGAAGGCACAGAACAGTGCGTTCTGCCCGTCCAGGGCTCATCCTGAGAGGATGGCCGTAGCGTGGCTGAGCTGGTTCTGCACGATCTTCATGTGAGGAGTAACAGCGCGTACCAGTGCAGCTCAGCGCACATGCGCAAGCTGAGCTCGGTGTCGTGCCCGGTCAGCCAGCTATGGGCGGCACGCAGGTCACCGATGTGCACGTCGAGTCGTACCGCCCACCCGGCCTCGCCGGCGCCGCGCAGGCCGCGTGCCGCCCGCGTCACCAGTTCCACCGCCCAGCGGGCATGCCGGCCACGGGCGGTATCCGGGTCGCCGCGCTCTTCGAGCCGTTCGAGCCCGTAGCCGCGCAGCGTCTCCAGCAGCCGGTAGCGAGCTGCGCTGCCGTCACGGTCGGCGGTGATCAGTGACCGGTCGACGAGGTGCAGCACGAGGCGGGCGACGTCGGTGCCGTCATCGTCCGGGGGGCGCCAATTACGAACGGCTCGTCACGGCCAGGCGCCGCTACGACCCGGACAACATTTTCCGGCTCAACCACAACATCGACCCAATGGCCTGAAGCGCCGGGGCGCAGTGCGGCCGGCCCAGGAAGGTGCAGTAACCCGGCCGGCGAAGCTCCCGCCGAGCGGGGGCGAAAGGGGCGAGGGGGCCATTTCTAGCCGCACCGCACCTGCACGGCGCAGGTAAACCGTCCCGTCCAGCCGGCCGGCTGATGGCACCTGGCGCGGAACCGGTATCCCAGGCTGGGCCGGCGGGCACGGCGGTTTCGCCGGTCGTTCCCGCCTCGGCCCGGACAGACCGATCCGCGGATCGGTCGCCGGGATAGCGGTAATCAGGCTCGCCGGGCACCGGTCCACGGCCCGCTGGGTGGGATCACCGCCCTGAGAACGCCCGGCGCCAGGCGCGATGCCGGGCACGGCCAACCCGTGACCTGCCGCGATATCGCCAGCACACCGTCAGCACACCGGCGGCTGGAATGGTGAGATCTGCCGGCCCGGGCGGTCAGGCCCAGGCCCGAAAAGATAAGGAAACGACAGTGACCATCAAAGGAATGACCAGCAAGGCCGCGGTGCTCCCGGCCGCCGATACCGCCGCGGCAGGCACGCCGCGCCAGCCTGCACGAAAGGGGATTTCCGTGATCAGTCGCCGTATCGTCATCGCGGCTGCCGCGCTGCTCACAGAGCCGCGGGGACATCTAAGGGCATGGCGATGACGACGAATCACCTGGACGAAACTGTCCGCATGGCAGCCTTGGTCGTCTCCCTGGAGCCGGATGAGTTGCAGGGACTTCGCGCCATCACCGAAGTGGAAGCGGCGGCCAGCGGCCGCGAGGCCGACCTCAGGTGGAGTGCGATGACACTCATGCACGCGGCGCTCGAGGCAAGGCTAGAGGAACTCGGCCTGCGGTGGAACCCGTCCCCCGAGGCGGTCCAGCAGCGTGCAGCCCTGGAGATGAGGCCAGCCGGCCCGGTGATTGCGCTCATGCAGAACGACCGGGCAAGGAAGCTGGTCGTTAGCGGTCTGGCCGTCGCGGCATTGATCGTCCTTTGGGGAGGCTATATCCAGGGATGGACGTGGACGGGCTTCCAGGGGAACGAGCAGCTGTGGGAGTGGCTTCACCTCCTTCTGCTGCCGGTGGTCGTTGGCACGCTCCCGTTGTGGATCCAGCATCCGGAGTACATGAGCCGGACTCGGCGCCTGATGTATGTGACAGCCGCGGCGGCCTTCACCGCGCTTGTCCTCGCTGGCTACCTGGTGCCTCTGAACTGGACCGGCTTCCCCGGCAATACGCTGTGGGACTGGACCGGACTGATGCTGCTGCCGGTCGCAGTGGCCAGTGCCCGGTTCCTGCCTGCGGTAGTTCGCTCCCTGCGTCCTTATCAAAAGTGGGGCATCGCCACTGTCGCCGCCGCGTGGGCGCTCACGATCGTCGGCGGGTATTCATGGCACTGGACCTGGACTGGCTACCAGGGAAATACCCTGTGGGACTGGCTCGGGCTGCTGCTTCTGCCCCTGCTCGTTCCGACAGTAGTGTTGCCAACCGCGCTCAGGTGGGTCTCGGCGAATGCGCCCGCCGCGCGTCAGGCCGCCAAGGCAGCGCCGGGCGGAGCCCGGACACGAACACGATCGGGTACCCCGGCGCTGACCCGTCAGCCGGCGTAGCTGAGCGCTGGCTTTGAACGACGGGCGGCGACCGGCAGCGTCGCGCTCACGCCTGCCAGGTGCACCGCTGCGGACCCCATCCGTCAGGCGTTGGTGCCCGAGCGAGTCCGGTGGGGACGACGCACAGCCAGGCCGGCATCGCGGCGTCCATGGCGGCCGTGGGCTCGCTGCTGAAGATCACCCTGGATAAGGCGTCTGGCTCGGCGGCCGGTCGCGCCGAGCTCGAACCGGAGTTCCTGGCCCTCTCCGCCAGCCGCCTCAATAGCCTGCTCCGATAGCATTGCCTTCTCGCCCGGTCGTTGGCCGCTCGCCCTGATCCATATGCGGCCGGGTTCGTCACGCGGGCGATACCAGGGCAGGAGCATTGGCCACCTGTCGGCCAGCCCGCGGGCGGCAGGCGAGCCGCCCGGGCCGGCCAGCCTGCGGCTGGGCGCGCCAGGCCGGGTAGCGGTCCACGCCGCGCAGCTCACCGACGACCCGCGGCGGTCAACCCGGTCACAGAACGTGACGGGGCGCTGGATCTCTTCCGCTCCTAATCCGCCTTACCTGGACGGTCGGCGACTTCTCGGCGCCGATCAACTGAAATGCGCATATCAGAGTGATCTATGTGCGCCTATCCGCCTGGCTGACGCGCGCCTGTGCTGACTCACCTGGATTCTCTCGTCGGCTGGCCTGCGGCGGTTTCGTCCCGGGTTCCTGGTGCGCCGCGCCGCTGGCCATGGCAGCCCGGGAGTAGCGGATTTACGATGGCTGTCATGGGCGGGGATCGTGCCGATGCCGACCTGGCGGTGGCCTTGCTGGGCCCGGTAGAGATCGGGTCCGCGGGCGGGGTGATGACGTCGGTGGCGCAGCCGCGGCTGCGGGTGCTGCTGGGGCTCCTGGGGGTGGCCGGGGGACGGATGGTGACCGCGGAGGCGCTGGTGGACGGGCTGTGGGGGGAGGAGTGGTCGCCGACGCGGGAGCGGAATCTGCATGCGCTGGTTTATCAGCTGCGGCGGCGGCTGGCCGCGCTGGAGCCGGGGGGCGGGGCGCGGCTGGTGCGGGCGGGCGCCGGGTACCGGCTGGCGCTGGGTCCGGGGGAGCTGGATGTGGCGGTGTTCGGGGACCTGGCGGGTCGGGGCCGGGAGGCGGCGCGGGCCGGGGATGCGGCTGCGGCGCGGGAGCTGTTCGGCCGGGCGCTGGGGTTGTGGCGGGGGGCGGCGCTGGCGGACGCGGCGCCGTTGTGCGGGCGGCTGGCCGGGGAGGCGGCGCGGCTGGAGGAGGTGCGGCTGGCTGTGGTCGAGGAGCGGGCCGGGTGTGACCTGGCGCTGGGCCGGCACGGCGAGGTGGCCGGCGAACTGGCCGGGCTGGTGGCCGAGTTCCCGCTGCGGGAGCGGCTGGCCGCCCTGCTGATGACCGCGCTGTACCGGTGCAGACGGCGCGGGGAGGCGCTGGCGGTCTACGACGCGACGCGGCGGGTGCTGGCGGAGGAGCTAGGGCTGGACCCGGGGCCGGAGCTGGCCGGGCTGCAGGCCCAGGTGCTGGCCGATGACCCGGCACTGGCCGCCCCGGCGGCGGTGCCGGGCGGCGCGGCGCCAGCCACAGCGCAGGCAACGCCACCGGCGATAGTGCCGCGGCAGTTGCCGGCCGGGGCGGGGTTCTTCGCCGGGCGGGAGGCGGAGCTAAAAGAGCTCGACGAGCTGCTGGACCAGGCTGACTGCGAGGACGGGGCGGATGAGCCCGGCGGGGCGGTGGTGATCTCGGCGGTGGCGGGGATGGCCGGGGTGGGCAAGACCGCGCTGGCGGTGCACTGGGCGCGGCGGGTGGCGGGCCGGTTCCCGGACGGGCAGCTGTATGTGAACCTGCGCGGCTACGACGCCGAAGGCGCAGCGGTCACCGCGGAGGAGGTGACGGGGTGGTTCCTGCTCGCGCTGGGGGTGCCCGCCGGGCAGATCCCGGCCGATGCGCAGGCGCGGTCCGGGTTGTACCGCAGCGTGCTGGCCGGGCGGCGGGTGCTGGTCATGCTGGACAACGCGCGGGACGCGGCCCAGGTGCGGCCGCTGCTGCCCGGCAGTGCGGGGTGCCTGGTGGTGGTGACCAGCCGGTCCGCGCTCGCCGGGCTGGCCGCCGCTGAGGGGGCCCGGCCGCTGCGGCTGGGCCCGCTGGGCGCCGAGCAGGGGGTGCGGCTGCTGGCGGCCCGGCTGGGCCCGGAGCGGGTGGCCGCCGAGCCCGGGGCGGTCACCGAGCTGGTGGCCCGGTGCGGGCATCTGCCGCTGGCGCTGGCCGTGATGGCGGCCCGGGCCGCCGCCGATCCCGGGCTGCCGCTGGGCGTGCTGGCCGAACAGCTGGCCGGGGCCGCCGATGCCGAGGCCGCGGCCGGCGCCGCGGGGCCGGGCCCGGGGCGGCTGGAGGTACTGGAGACCGGGGACCCGGCCACCAGCCTGGGCCAGCTGCTGTCCTGGTCGCACCGCCAGCTCAGCCCGCCGGCAGCTCAGATGTTCGCGATGCTGGGAGTACACTGCGGGCCGGATATCACGGTCCCGGCCGCGGCCAGCCTGGCCGGGGTGTCCCGCCCGCAGGCGGGGCGGGCGCTGGCCGAGCTGGCCGATGCCAGCCTGGCCGCCGAGCACCGGCCGGGCCGGTACGTGCTGCACGACCTCGTCCGCGGCTACGCCGCCGGGGTAGCCAGGCAGGCCCTGGGCGAGGCCGGGATCCGGGCGGCGGTCGAGCGCAGCGTGGACCACTACCTGCACACCGGGTATATCTCATGCGACCTCCCGCCGCCGTTCGCGCTCGCGCCGCCCGCGCCGGGCGTGCTGCCCGAGAAGCTGCCCGGTGAGGCGGAGCTGCAAGACTGGGCTCAGACCAACCAGCAGGTTCAGCTCCAGGCCATCGCCCAGGCCGCCGCGGCAGGCTTGGTCACCCGCGCCTGGCAGATGTTCTTCGGTCAGGCCTGGTCCCTGGGCGGCCAAGGGTACTGGGCCGATTGCCTGGCCATTGCCGAGGTTGTGGTGGCCGCCGCCGAGGCCACCGGGGACCAGGTCGCGCTGGGCTGGACCCACGCGACCGTCGGCAGGTACGGCACATTCACCGGCGCTCATGACGAGGATCGCGCTCATCTGGCCCGGGCCCTGGACCACTTCCGCCGGGCCGGCGACCTGTCAGGCCAGGCCTGGGCGCACCTGTTCACCAGCGGGGCCTACACCATGAGGGGCGACCTGGCCGAGGCTATCGTGCAGTCCGGGCAGGCCCTGGCACTGTTCCGGCAGACCGGCGATCAGGCCGGGCAGGGGTGGGCCCTGGCCGGCCTCGGGATATGCCACGCTTACCTGGGGGACTGCGAGCTGGCCCGCGGTTACGCCGGGCAGGCCCTGGAGGTGACCCCGGAGACCGGCGACCCCACCACCTTGGCCATGGCATGGCATGCGCGGGCTTTCGTACACTCCCAGCTCGGCGAGCAACGCAAGGCGATCAGCTGTTACCGGCAGGCCCTGGCCTTGGCGGGCGAGCGGAAGCACCCGATGGCCCGCGGGGTGCTGGTCATCATGCTGGCCGAGTTCGGCGACATCTGCCGGGCCGCCGGTGACCTGCCGGCCGCCGTCCAGGCCTGGCAGCAGGCCCTGCAGGTCCTCAGCGACCTGGGATGGCCGGACCTGCTGGGAGTGGGCGCCAGGCTCGAGCAGGCCGACCTGCCCAGCCCTGCCGGCTGATCGTCAGGCTCCCGCCTCGGGGCTTCCCGGCGCGCTCCGGTGGCCACCCGCAAGTTCCTCGATCGCCGTACCCGGCCTGCCTGCGCACGGCGAGCTCGTGACCTGCCGCGATATCGCCAGCACACCGCCAGCACACTGGGGACTGCCATGGTGAAGTCCACCCGGCCCTGGCGTCCAGGCGCCGGCTCCGCGAGACCGAGACAGGCCGCGGCCCGGAAAGAAAAGGAAACGACAATGACCATCAACCAACCAGCCGACACGGCCGCGGCGCCCCCGGTCGCCACTACCGGCAGAGCAGGCACGCCGCGACGCAGGATCATCATCCTCGCCAGCGTGGTGCTCGTCCTCATCGCAGGCGTGGTGCTCGCGGTCACCGCCCTGATCCCGTCGGCGGCGCCGGCGGCACGCGGCACCGTCCGGCCGTTCACGGGCACGGGCACGGGCACCCTGACGCTCAACCTGGCTACCGGGGCGGCGACCGCCGACTTCACCGGTCACCTGTCCGCCCTGGGAGCGGAAACAGGCTACGACAACCTGATGTTCACCCCCACCGGTCCCAGCACGTTCACCTATACGGGCACTAGGACCTTCGTGGCGGCCAACGGCGACAAGGTGTTCTCGGCAATCACCGGCAAGGGGACGTTCACCCGCACTGTCGCCCATAGCACGGAGACCGACACGATCACCGGCGGCACCGGCCGCTTCGCCGGAGCCAGCGGGACGTACACGGACACGATCAGTACCGTCGTCGTCTCGACCACATCCACAAGCCAGACAAGCCGCGTCACCGCTGCTGCCCAAGGACAGATCCGCTACTAGGCCAGATCGGCCCGGGAGGCCTTTACCGGCCGTCGCTGGCCTCAAGTCGACAGTGAAACGAGCCCGTCCGATCCCCCCCGATCGGGCGGGTTCGGCTATGACCAGGCCATTCACCCAGCGTCACGGACGGGGCGGCACCGGTTAGGTGCCGTATCTGGCTGACGCGAGGCTCGCCCGGGCGACGACACAAGACGACGTCACCGGCACCGCCAACCCAGCCAAGCAGACGACGTGCATAATCGGATGATCGGCATGCAATTATCAAGCCCCACCCACCGTCACAGCAGCCGTAAATATTCGGCGATAGCGTAGCTCGCGCTCCGGCAGCGAGGTGACGACGCGTCACGGTTTGCAGCTGATTGCCGCGGGCTGGATCGCCTATCTGCGGGCGCAGGCCACGAGGAACTCCTGTCCGACTAGGGTAGGCGCGGGCCGACCTGGCATCGGTGCCGTGTCTCGGTGGATGCCCACCGCCGTGAGTATGTCCGGCGGGACACCCATGCCCAGTGTCGCGGCCGACGGCACCGCCTGTCTCATCGGCGGGCAGCTTGCATCCCCGAGATGAGAGGCGGCTCAGGAGAGCGCGTCACGGGTAGCCTGCCTGCGCTGGCGGTACCTGCGGAGCATGCGCCAGACCCGGTACCGGATGATCAACCGCCAGGGTTCCACAGCTACCTGACCGCGCTCGACCATCCAGGGCGGCGGCAGTCCACGAACTCGCCGGGCGGGCGTGCCGCGCCGGGGCAGGGGAACCGCGCGTCGCCAGACCCCGAAGGGCACGGGCGTGCCGTCCAAAGTGAGGCTCAGCCTCGCCCTGGCGTACTCGGGCGACGGCTGGGCCTGATCGTGCTTGAGCAGGTTGCAGCGCAGGTGCGTGATCTGGAGATTGCCGTCGTCGTCGGTGCCGCCGCGGAACTTGGGCAGGATGTGATCGATGGATGCCGCGAGAGGGTCATAACGTCGCGTGGCTAGCTCTACGTCCTCCCATGGCTCGTCTGCCTGTGCCCCGGCTGGGACGTCTTCCAGGGTCAGGTCGCTGGCCAAGATGGTCACGGCTCCGAGCGGACGATGCACCGGCCGAGCGGGGTCGCGGCAGATACCGCACACCCAGCCGTCCCGGTCGCCGACGCGGATCAGGTCCCGGCTGCCGTACTTGGGCACATGCCCTCCCGGTGGACAGCGGGGGCGGGCGTCCTGGACCGCAGCAGCGCCTGCCTGGTCGACTGCCTCCTGCGAGCTCCGCTCATCTCATGATTCCAGGCGATCTTCACACCATTACAGCCGCTGACGCAGCCATAGTGCGGGAACCGCCGTTATGAGCGGCGCCGCGGGCTGCGGCTAGCGCCTTCCGGGGCACGCCAGAATGGATATTATGCGTCGATGCTGGCAGCCAGTCGTCCCATGATCTGGTGCTTGCCGCGGCCGATGACCGCGTTAGGCTCGCTGGGTGGCGGATCTGACCCAGGTTGAGGCGATTGAGCGGGCGCGGGCTATCGAAGTCGATTCGTATGATGTGTTTCTCGACCTGGCGGCCGAGCCGGTGCTTTCCAGGACCGAGGTCCGGTTCCGGTGGCTGCGGCCGGGCGTGAGCACGTTCGCTGAGCTGCGCACGCAGGGCGTGCGCGGCGTGACGCTCAATGGGGTGGCCCTGCCGTCACCCGAGGACGGCCGGTTGCGGCTGAGCCGGGCCGGCGGGGGTGATCAGGCGGTCCTGGTGGTGGAGGCCGACGCCGGGTACTCGCAGGAGGGGCGGGGGCTGTGCCGGTTCACCGATCCGGCGGACGGCGCGAGCTACGTGATGGCGTTCTGCTACCCGGACTGCGGGCCGGAGCTGTTCTGCTGCTTTGACCAGCCGGATCTGACCGCGACGTTCCGGTTCGCGGTGCGCGTCCCCGACGGGTGGGAGTGCGTGGCGAACGGCCGGCTCGCCCGGCGCGAGGGTGATGTGTGCACGTTCGCTCCGGTCAGCGGGATGCGGCCGTACGATCTGACGTTCTGCGCCGGATCGTTCCCGGTCGCAGCGCGTGCCGGGGCGGTGCCGGACGGAAGTGACCGTCCGGCACCGGCAGTCGCTGCTTGGCCAGGCGGCGGTGGCTTCCCTGCCCCGGTTCGCCGGCTATGCCCGCGATGCCATCGCCTGGTACGCCGGCAGCCTCGGCGTGCCGTGCCCTTACCCCGCGTACGACATCGTGTTCATACCGGACCTGCCCGCCACGGCGCTGTCGGTCCCCGGCCTGATGGTGGTGAACGAGAAGCTGCTCGGGCGGCCGGACGGAGCCGGCGACCAGCGCGGCGCGATGATCTGCGCGCATGAGGTGGCACACCTGTGGTTCGGCGCCCTGGTGGGGCCGCGGTGGTGGGACGACGTGTGGCTCGACGAGGCGATCGCCACCTACCTGTCCTACGCCGCGCTGGCCGCGGTCGCCGGGGTCAGCGAATCGCTGTCGTGGACCGGGTTCGCTTACACGGACAAGCCGGTGGCTTATGAGGCGGACGAGCTGCCGAGCCGGGAGCCGGTGTCGTCTCCGGTAAGCACGGCCACGCAGGGCCGGGACAAGCCGTTCGGCATCTTGTACGTGAAGGGCGCCAGCGTCATCCGCTCCCTCGCCGCGCTGATCGGCGACGACGCGCTGCGGCGGGGGCTGAGCGACTACCTGACCAGGTTCGCCTTCGCCAGCGCGACGCTGGACGACCTGGTCGGATGCTGGTCCCGGGCCAGCGGGCAGGACCTGGCCGACTGGGCGGGCCAGTGGCTGCGCACCGAGGGCACGACCACGATCCGGCTGGACGCAGATGGCGCCGTCGTCCAGGACGTACCGCGCCGGCAGCGGATCGGCATCGGGCTCTACGACCTGGACGGGGACGGCCAGCTGCACCGTCGCAGCCTGGTGCATGCGGAGCTCGACGGCGAGCGGACCGTGGTGGCCGGGCTGACCTCCGCCGACGCGGTGGTGCTCAACGACCAGGACCTCTCCTACACGCGGACCGGGTTCGACGTCCGGTCCGCGCGGGCGCTGGCCGCGGCCGCCTGCCAGGTGGGCGATCCGCTCAGCGAGGCGGTGTGCTGGAACGGGTTCTGGCTGCTGGTCACCAGCGGCGAGCTGCCGGCCGCGCAGTTCACCGACATGGTCTGCCGCCGGCTGCAGGCGGGCGGCCTGCCCGAGGTGGGCGTCGAGACGCTGCTCAGCCGCGCCGTCGAGGCCGCCGACGCGTGGGCCCCGCCGCGCCAGCGAGCGAGCCTGAGGGAGCAGATTGCCGCCGCGACCCGGACCGCGGCCGGAGACGCGCGCAAGCTGCTGACCGGCTTCGCCGCCAGCGCGCAGGCCGGCGATCAGCTCGCCGTGATCGGCGCCTGGCTGGCCGGCAAGGACCTGCCAGACGGGCTCGCCCTCGACGCCGGGCCGCGGACGCGGATCCTGTTTACCCTCGCGGCCCGCGGGCTGGCGCGCGGGGAGGACATCGACGCGCTGCCGCGGCTCGACCCCGTCACCGGCGAGGTGAACCGCGCGACCTGCCTGGCCATGCAGCCGGACCTGGCGGCGAAGGAAGCCGCCTGGACCGTCGCCCTCTCCCCCGGCGAGCCGGCCAGGATCGCGCAGGCCTGCGCCGCCGGCATCTGGGTGCCGGGGCAGGAGGAGCTGATGACCGGCTACTGCGACCGTTACTTCACCGAGGCCCTCCCCGCGCTCGCCGCCAGACGGCAGTGGCCAAAGGCACGGCTGAGCCGCCTGCTGTTCCCGGCAACTCTCGTTTCCGAGGCAGCCATCGAGGCCGCGAATGCCGCAGAGCCGCCGGACAACGTCCTGCGGCTCGCCGTGGCCGAACAGGCCACGATCATGCACCGCCGCCTCGCTGCACACCAGCGGCATTAGCCGACGCCGCCGGTCGTGAGCTATTCAGCCAGGCGCGGGAACGGATGATCTGCGCTCAGTGCCATTGCGCGATCCTGCCAGTGTCAGCCGCCCGGAATCGGCGTTCGCGTAGCGCTGGATACCCGCGATGCGGTTACGACCTGTAGCCACGGGCGGCCTGGTGACTACGGGAAGAGCGGGCGATGGTGTCGTGACGTCTATCCGAAGTATCCGGCGAACGGGGCAAGCTCATACGGGCCTGCGTGAGCTGAGCTTGAGCGGGCAGCATCCCCGGTCGCGGCATGCGAGCCAGCGCCAGAACCCGGGCGTTCGTCTTGCTGGGTCATTCTGCTGGCCGGCCCGGACGCGAGATGACAGGCTGGCTGCCGTGACAGAGCAGAGCACCGGGTACGCGGTACCCGAACGCTGGAACGCGGCTGGTCCGAAGTCCGACATGTGGATGGACCCGGCGCAGGATCCGAGGTTCGCGGCAGGCGCGGAGCTGGAAGGCGAGCGGGCGACGCTATTGGACTACCTGCGCGCCTACCGGCTGGCGCTGGAACTGAAGTGCGCCGGCCTCGATGCGGAGCAGCTGGCCCGGCGCTCGGTGCCGCCCTCCACCATGTCCCTGTTTGGCCTGATCCGCCACATGGCCGACGTGGAGCGCAACTGGTTCCGGCGGGTGATGGCTCAGGCCGACGCGCCGCCGCTGTACTGGTCCGACGACGTCGAGGACGCCGACTGGGCGGGCGCGGTGGCAGATCCGGCGGTGGTGGCCGACGCCTGGCGCGCCTGGCACGAGGAGGTCGCCTTCGCGGAGCAGTTCGTCGCCGGCTCGCCCGACCTCGCCGTCCGCAGCCCTATGCAAGACGGCACGACCGTCGCGCTGCGCGAGGTGATACTCCACATGGTCGAGGAGTACGCCCGCCACCTCGGCCACGCCGATCTGCTCCGCGAGCGGATCGACGGCCGCGTCGGCCAGTAAGCCCCCGAACGAACCAGGCGCCTGCCCTGCGCACCGCCAGAGCCAGGCCGGGCGAGGAACAGCGAGCATTTGCCGAGGCGTGGCGGGAGGAACGGAAGCAGCGCTGAGACGGCATCATGTCCGCACATCTGATCGGACGGCGCGTCGTCAAAGGTCTCCACGAGATCCGGGCGAGTTCGCTGTCCGGGGCACAGTACGTAGACCTTCATTCCGCCGCCCTATCGCGCGCCATGCCGCTGGGGTAGGTATCGCGCCTGGCTCCCTGGACCGCGACCGTCAATCCGTCCGGCTCAAGCTGGCGGCGGAGCCTGACAAGGGCCTCGAACATATCCGGCGCCGTCGCGGTATACGGGCACGTGTAGTTTCCTACGCGAGTGACCAGCTCGATCCGGTAGCTCGGCACCGGGCCGTCATGGCCATCCAGCCACCCCCGCAGCCGGGTGTGCTCTGGCTGCCCGTCCCGGATAACCACCACGTCTCGATCCACAAGCAGCCGCGGGTAGCTCGCCATCACTCCATCCAACCAGCCAGCCGTAACGGACGCTTCTGCATATCGCTGTCCACGCATGCCGCGTCAGCTTGGGCAGCACCGATTCGGCAGGACGCTCGCGCCCCGGAATATCAGTCGCTCTGCGTGACGATCGCTGGCTGCTGCCTTCGCGCGAGATCCGCCGATCTGGCGGGCATAGCAGCCTGTGCGGTCTGCGGTGTCTGGCATGCATAGCTGGTCGATCTGACGTCCCCTGATGTGGGGTCCGGCCCCCATGAAGGCATATGTGCTAGCTGAGATCAGAATCTGTGACTGGTGTGGCTGAAGACCTCGCCCTTGGCGAAGGCGAGGACCTTGGCCGGGCGCACCGCGAAGACCGGGACGCGCAAGCCCTCCATGTGCTGGAAGCAGCCGTCGCGGACCTGGAACTGCCATCGCCCGTCCCACTTGGCCGTCCACGCCTCGGCCAGCCGCCGGAGCAGGTCGTCGTCGGTGACCTGGACGGCGTCGCCCTCGAGCACCACGTCTAGCCCGCCGTCCCACCTGTTGCAGCCCGTGGTCAGGATCACGTGCGGGTTGGCGGCCAGGTTGACGGCCTTCTGCTCGGTGTCGCCGGTGCAGAAGCAGAGTGCCCCGTCGAGCCAGACCGCGACCAGCGGGGTGACGTGCGGCCGTCCGTCGGGCCGGACCGTGGTAATCCAGAACAGCTCGGCCTCGTCCAGCGCCCGGCGGGTCTCATCCCATCCGGTCGCCACCGCCTTCGGATCGCTGAACCGCTCGTCCAGAGCGGTCACTGGCATGCTCATCGGCGCACCTTTCCTATCGCGAGCGAACCCTCCGCGATGTCGACGCGCAACCCCGCCCGGAATCATCGCCGGGCGCCGGACCAACCCAGCGAAGGCTGCGGCCGCGGCGAGGGCCGCGTGAGCGACGGCGCGGATGGCCGAGGCGGTTTCCCGCTTCACCGGACTGGTGAACGCGTACAGCACCTTCCTGTGGTAGCCGCCGGGTGCCAGCTTGCCGAGAAGACGAGTAATTACTTAACCTTAGCGTATGGCTAAATCCCCCGAGAAGCTCGGCACGTCGTATTTCCAGAACCCGCATTCGCTGCACGCACAGCTGCGTGAGGAAGGGCCCGTCGTCCGTGTGGAGATGCCGGAAGGCTTCACGGCCTGGCTGGTGACCAGGTATGCGGACGTGCGCGCGGCACTGGCCGATCAGCGGCTGTGCAAGGACTGGCGCAAGCTGGCGGCTCACTATGCCGCTAGTGCGGCCGGTGACCCCGCCGGCGAGCCTGCCGAGGCGTCGCCGGAGAACATGCTGTCGGTGCACATGCTCAACATGGACCCGCCCGACCACGAGCGGTTGCGGCGGCTGGTCACGAAGGCGTTCACCGCCCGCCGCGTCGAAGGCCTGCGGCCACGTGTCGCGGAGATCGCCGGCTCGCTGCTCGACGACCTCGCCGCGCACGACCGGGACACAGTCGACCTGCTGGAGTCATTCGCGTTCCCGCTCCCGGTCACCGTGATCAGTGAGCTGCTCGGCGTCCCCGCCGCTGACCGGGACAAGTTCCGCGCCTGGTCCGACGCGGTCGTCTCGTCGGTCGCCCGGCCGGAGCAGATGCGCACGGCCGCCACCGAGATGATCGCGTACTTCACCGCTCAGGCCGAGGCCAGGCGCCGTTCCCCCGGCGCGTCCGACGACTTGCTCGCCGCGCTGGCCCGGGCCCGGGACGAGGAGGACCGGCTGAGCACGGGCGAGCTGATCAGCATGGTGTTCCTGCTGCTCGTGGCGGGGCACGAGACGACCGTCAACCTGATCGCCAGCGGCACGCTAGCGCTGCTGCTCGACCCGGCCGCGCACGCCCGGCTGCGTGCCGACCGGTCGCTGCTGCCGGTGGCGGCGGAGGAGATGCTGCGCTACACCAGCCCGGTGAACCACGCGACGTTGCGGTTCACCACCGAGCCGACGACGCTGGCCGGCATGGACATCCCGGCCGGGCAGATCGTGATCGCCGGACTGAGCTCGGCGAACCGGGATGCTACCCGGTTCGCCGAGCCCGATGCGTTCGATGTGGACAGGGATAGCGGCGGGCACGTGGCATTCGGCCATGGAATCCACTACTGCCTGGGTGCGCCGCTGGCCCGGCTGGAGGCGGAGATCGCGTTCGGCGGGCTGCTGGACAGGTTCCCCGACATGACCCTGGCCGTGCCGCCGGCGGACCTGCGCTGGCGGCCGAGCACGCTCATCCGCGGGCTGGAGAGGCTCCCGGTCCGGCTCTATGGTGCGGGTTAGCTCCCACCGGCCCGGGCACCGCTGCCCGTCCGGGCTCAATAACGTGTGCGAGCTACCGGGAGGGGTCCTTACCATCCAGGCATGGAGCTTCGCGAAGAACTTCCGGACGATAAAGAGCCTGTGCGGGAGATCCACCTGCGGGCGTTCGGTGACCACGGCCTTGTCGTGGCCGACCTGGCCGATACCCTGCGAGAGACCATCACGCCGAAGGATGGTCTCTCGCTGGTTGCCGGGCACGACGGGCAGATCGCCGGGCACGTCATGTTCACCCGCAGTCTGCTCGACGCCCCCCGGCGGCTGGTTGAGGTGCACGTGCTCAGCCCCCTGGCGGTCATGCCTGGCTACCAAAAGCGCGGCATCGGCTCGGCCTTGGTGCGGAAGGGGCTGAAGGCACTTGCCAGGCGGGCCGTCCCCCTGGTCTTCCTGGAGGGAGATCTCGGCTATTACTCACGCTTCGGGTTTGCGCCCGGTGGCGACCTGGGCTTCCGGAAGCCATCCCTGCGCATTCCGGATGGTGCCTTCCAGGCCATCAGGCTCCCGGAGTATGAGCCGTGGATGACAGGGACACTGGTCTATGCAGAGCCGTTCTGGCGGCACGACTCAGTCGGACTCCGTGACCCCGGCGCATAGTGCCACGAAGGCAAACCTCGCATGATGGGGCACTAGCTGCCGTCGCTTGAGCAGCTTCGACCAGACCTGGCCGCTCAAACCCGGTCGGCGCGAGGCCTCGCGACTGTAGTGGCGGGGACTGCCCCGATCGCGAAATCAGCCAGCATCCAGAACGGGGAGATCTGCGCGGATCCAGTCGAGCAAACGGCACAACTCCTGGCTGCTCGGAATCGGTCGCTTGATCTAGTTCTGGTGAGCGGGCCGTCCGGTAACGCTGGGTTAATCCGTCCGTGCCCACGGCGGCACGGAGTCTTTCCAGGCCGACGAGATCATAGTTCGGCCTGCGGGTCGCCACGATGGGCTTCAGCGGCCCGGCGCAGCCTGCACGCCGTGCTCCTGGCCGGTGAACAAGCCGTAATCCTGGCGGGCCGGGAGATGACCCGTGAGCCAGTAGCGCGTTGGCCGGGCTAACCGTAGTACCGGGTCCGCACCCCGACCGCACCCTGAGCGCTCATATCCGTAGGGTGCCACCACCCTTCAGGGCGAAACTCTGTTCCAACAACCCGATCGCCGGATGCATAGAACCGGACTGGCCTGCACCAGCCTTCACAGATTCCGGGCGAGGGCGATTTTCTACCCAAATTTCTACCCAAAAGTGCAGCAAAGCGGAGCCGAAATGTTATACGTCCTGGTCATAGCTGCAAACTGGAACGGTCGGCCAGGATACGTTACCAGCCTTCCAAGCTGGCCATGCGGACTCGATTCCCGTCGCCCGCTCCGCTTTCTTCCAGTTAATCGATGATATTCGACTAATTTCCCGTAAGATTGCAGCAAGATAGGGTTCCACTGCGAGTAATGACGTTCATTCCAAAGTTTCCACCGAGGTGATCTTCCAGCAAGGGCCGTCAAAGGGAAAATGGTGATGGTGGAGGACTGCCAGGCAATTTTCCAATCAGCCAGCAAGGAATCCGCCACTTCTTGCCAACTGCCTTTGAAAATATCGCGTCGGGTCTGACGTACCCAATCAGGCAGAATCTCGACTTGCGCGCCTGACTTCAGCCGGAACGAGGCGGGGTCGGGGTCGTCCGCTCCCGGCCGCCATCCACCAGCCGTGATTACCTTCTTTCCCCGATCAACCAACACGAAGGCCCGCCCACCCACAGTGACAAAGCCACCACCGTGCGCGAAAAACACGTCTCCTTCATCGGTGAACCCATACCGGCCGTTCCGCTTGGACTGGCATGCAGGCGTTCGTTTAATCTCCTCCACTATGCCCACTTTCGGCAGCATGCCCGCGGCCGGAGGCTTCGGCGTGACGCACACCAACACCAGATCTCGATTTCGGCCCTGGCGCTTATAAGCCGCTGCCGCCCACCTGCGCCCTACTGGTACGGCAGCCGCCAATGGTGGCTTGACCTGGCAGGATGCGGGGGGCCGGGACATGAGCGCAGCCGCCTTTACGCTCATGTGCTTGTGAGGACAAATGAATCGAAGGCGGCTGCTGCTGCCAGGAT
>Ga0208043_1000187_pt1 | contig 32832 bp, 23 predicted proteins | sample Sb_taG_12_FD_187710 | JGI IMG/M metagenome (GOLD analysis project Ga0208043, IMG submission 187710) | Peat soil microbial communities from Weissenstadt, Germany - Sb_50d_9_AC metaG (SPAdes) (version 2) | ecosystem: Environmental > Terrestrial > Soil > Wetlands > Peat | place: Germany... | reverse complement strand
GAACCGCGTGGCCGACGATCAGCGGCTCAAGCTGGACGGGGTGCTGGAGACGGACTACTACTCCAAGCAGACGAGTTCAGGTGCGCCGATCCGGATTATCGGAACGGTCGTGGCCTTCATCATGGCGATCGGGTCGATTTTTGCCGCCATGAACACGATGTATGCCGCGGTGGCCTATCGCGGGCGCGAGATCGCGACGCTGCGGGTGATCGGATTCTCGCGGCCGGCGATTCTGACTTCGTTTGTGCTGGAATCGTTGCTGCTGGCGCTGTTGGGAGCGGTAGCCGGGATCCTGCTGATGCTGCCGTTCAACGGGATGGAAACCGGCACGAACAATCCGGTGACGTTTGCCGAGGTCGTGTTCGCGTTGCGGATAACCTGGACGGTGGCCGGCTACGCCCTGTTGTTTGCGCTGGTGATGGGATTCGTGGGCGGGCTGGCCCCGGCCTGGCATGCGGCGCGGCAGAACATTCTGAACGCATTGCGGGGATAAAAGACAGAAGCCGGAAAGATTCTTATGTCGATTGACACCAAGCACGACGATCTGCAGAGCCTGCGCATCGACCGCACGCAGCGCGGCGACAACGGCGGAGACCCGCCGGCGTGGGCGCGCCGCTACATCTTCGGCGGGGTTGCGCTGGTGATTTTGCTCGGTCTTGTAACCGTGGCCTATCGGGCATTTTCCTCGAGTGCGCCGGAAGTCGAAGTGGTTCGCGCCGCACCGGAAAACAGCGCCGGGGGGGAAACGGTGTTGTCGGCGACGGGTTACGTCGTGGCCCATCACACTATCAACGTAAACTCGAAAGTTACGGGGCGCGTGGCGTGGATCGGGGTGGAGAAAGGCGACAAAGTCAAGGAAGGGCAGGTGCTGGTGCGCCTCGAGGATGAGGAATTTCGCGCGGCCGATGAGCAAGCCAAAGGTGGAGTCGAGAACGCGCGCGCATATCTCGAGGAGCTGCAGCACGGCTCGCGGCCGGAGGAGATTCAAGAGGCGCAACACAATCTCGACGAGGCCCGCGCCACGCTCGCCAACGACAAGCTGACGCTCGATCGCACCAAAGAGCTGGCGGGCGGTGGGGTGGTTTCGCGGCAGCAGCTCGACGACACGACAGCGAAATTCGAGGCCGATCAGCAGAGAGTCAATTCGCTGCAGAAGGTACTGGAGCTTTCGAAAATCGGTCCGCGCCCGGAAGAGATTCAGCGGGCGCAGGGCGCGCTGCTGCAGGCGCAGGGCCAGTTGGACTATGCCAAGTCGCAGCTGGAAGCGACGATGATCCGGGCGCCGGTAGCAGGCACGATTCTTGACCGCACCGCGGAAAAAGGAGAGCTGATTACCGCGCAGTTTGCCAGCGCGGCCGCGGGCGGGCCGCAGGGATCGGTGGTCTCGCTGGCCGATCTGAACGATCTGCAGGTCGAACTCGACATCGCGCAGGCGGATTTCGCCCGGCTCAGCCCGACGCAGAAGGCGCTCGTCACCACCGACGCGTATCCGGACAAGGAGTACGACGGTGTGATCGAGCAGATTTCACCGGAGGCGAACCGGCAGAAGGCGACGGTGCAGGTCAAGGTGCACGTGATCAATCCGGGGAAGTATCCTGACGTACAGCTGAGGCCGGAAATGAACGCGACCGTGAAGTTCCTGGCCAATGAGCCTCAAAAGGCGGCGAAGCAGCCTGCGGGAGTTTTTGTGCCGTCGGCGGCGATCCGCGACCGTGACGGCAAGAAGATCGTGTTCATTGCCTTCAACGGGCGCGCGGTGGCGCGCGAGGTTCATCGGTTGAGCCAGCGCGCCGATGGAGCGCTGGTCGATGGGTTGATCGGCGGAGAAGACGTGATCACCACCGCTCCGGCGACATTGAAGGACGGGGATCGAATCAAAATCAAGGGACAGGCATAAGAGGAAATCATGAGCCCAGTTGCGCAAACCAACGTTGCCACTCTTACCCAGGTCGTGCAGGCGCGCGGGGTGAGCAAGATCTTCAAACGCGATGCCTTTGAAGTGACGGCGCTCGACGACGTCTCTATCGACATTGCCAAAGGCGAATTTCTGGCGCTGATGGGGCCGTCAGGGTCGGGCAAGACGACGCTGCTGAACATGATCGCGGCTATCGACCGGCCGACCAAGGGCGAACTGCTGGTGCAGGGGCAGGATATCTTCCGCTTCGGCGACGGGCAGATCGCGCACTGGCGCAACGAGCACATTGGCTACGTGTTTCAGACGTTCAACCTGATTCCCGTGCTGACCGCGTTCGAGAATGTCGAATTGCCGCTGCTCCTGACCAAGCTGACGGCGCAGCAGCGCCGCGATCACGTGATGACCGCGCTCAAGCTGGTGGGGTTGGAGGATCGCGTCAGTCACCTGCCCAAGCAGCTTTCGGGCGGGCAGGAGCAGCGCGTGGCCATCGCGCGGGCCATCGTCAGCGATCCGACGCTGTTACTGGCGGACGAGCCGACCGGCGATCTCGACAGCCACTCGGCCACGGAAGTGCTGGAAATTCTCAAGCGCTTGAATCAGGATTTTCAGAAGACGATCGTGATGGTCACGCATGACCCGCATGCCGCGTCCTACGCGCACGTGACCCGCCACTTGGAAAAGGGAATGTTGCTTCCCCCGGGATAGGGGCAAGAGTCCTCTCGATTTCGAGGTATAGAGCAGCGAGGTGTGAAGCAGCGCGGCAAGGCGCGCCGCCGGCTCCCGGGATTCGGCTCACATCCCGCCGTCAGATCCGGGCTTCAGCTCAGCTCGGCTGCGAAGTCAGCGCGGATGGTATCGCGATCCGAACCTGGCTCGGCCACCCAACGCCAGGCCCGCCGCCCGCTGCTCGAGAGCACGGCTTGTGCTTCGCCATATTCCACCAGCCGGTTAAGGACGGTGGTGACGGAGGCCATGGGATCCTTGTGCCGGGCCAGCATAGCCGGCATCTTCTGCTGGAAGTATTCGCAGATATCGCGGGCGCTCAGGGGACGGTTGGCCTCCATGAGGATCATGCGACAGGCCTTGGTGAACCCGGGCTGGCGGCCGTTGCTTTTGCGATCCACCAGTTCCAGAAGTTCTTCGTTGAGAACTCCGTCGCCGAACAGATTGGCCAGGCCGGAGATGGTCTGCTTGACCGTTCCAATGCGCTTCATGATGTCGGAGCGCTGTTGCAGCAGTTGGCGCAGTTCATCGTGCGCCTGCCGTATCACTTCCTGCACGTGGCCGACGTCATAGCGATCGCTGGCCCTGGACCCATGCCCCTTATGCCCACTTTCCATACAGACTCCCCCAGTGTTTAACGTAAGTTGATGAAAACAACTCCGGTCCGCGTCGGCGATAGACCGGCGCGTTTCGATAACCGCTGGCACGCAGGGGTGCGGCACTTCCAACCCACAGAATTCGTATAGAACCTTGCGGCGAGGGCAAGGGACCCCACCTTCGGACCTATACGACGAACAGCCCTGCCCGGTTCCCCCAGACTCTTCTCGACAGAAGGTTGTCTGGTCGAATTCCCAAGCCTTTAGCTCCTTAGACGCAGGAAAGACAGATTTGGTTAACAGATCAGGGACCAACACCGTCAATTGGGTGACAAGGGCACGCTTCCCGAGGCAACTCTGTAGTCGGCCGCGTTTGTAAAGAATTCGTTGTAGAGAACCCGCCGTGGGGAAAGTGTCCATTTCCAGCGTTATGCGGACTTCGGTCGAGCCCACCGGACGCCTTCGGAGCGTTGACCGAGGGCTCAAAGTATTTGTTTTGTTGCTCTTGTACGAGCCTCAGTGAGTGTAGTCCGGCGTGCGGCGCAAGCGCTGGCGGAAAGTACTCAAGGTACATCCGGAATTGACACTCTCCCGATCTGGCACCTCATCAGCCACATGCACAAAGAACTGCTGTGGGCTGGGCGACGGCTGCCGCGCAGGGTTCCGATGGTAATGATGCGTGATGGAACAGACACCATGACGACGGCAGCCCAAATTGCCTTGGTCGGAGCCCGTTTGCGCGTCCTGCTGGTCGGCAGCCAGGAGGAGGACTTCTTCCTGATTCGCGAGATCCTGCAGCGCGTCCGCAACCCGGTCAGCGCTGAATTGGATCATGCGCCATCGCTGCAGGAAGCCAAGGTGATGCTGCAGCGTGGGACCTACGACGTCGTCCTGTTTGAGCATGAAACTGGAGACGCGGATGCGGTGCGTCTCTTAGGTGAATTTCTCCATGCCGGCGTGTCCGTGCCCTTTGTTTTGCTCACAGAGGATGCGGACGAGCAGCGGGTTGCCGAAATCATCGGAGCGGGAGAATGGAACTGTCTGACCCGGTCGCAACTGGACGGCGCAACCCTGATCCGCACCATCCGAAGTACGCTGGCCTTGCACTCCATGCAGCATGGCCGTCAGGTGGCTGAGGAATCGTTGCGAAAACTGTCACGAGCGGTCGAGCAGTCGGCCGATACGGTGATGGTCACCGACCGCGAGGGAATCATCGAGTACGTGAACCCCGCCTTTGAGACGTTGACTGGCTACGCACGCGACGATGTGTGTGGCCAGACCCCCCGCATCCTGAAGTCAGGCGAGCAGGGGCCGGAGGTGTACCAGGAAGTGTGGAAGACGATCCTGGGTGGAAGTGCCTACCGGGGCATTTTCGTGAACCGCAAGAAGAATGGAGAACTGTACTACGTTGAAGAGAGCATCAGCCCGGTGCGGGATGCCGAAGGGCGGATCACGCACTTCATCTCCAACGGCCGCGATCTGACGGAACGGATGCGCTTGGAAGCGCAACTGCTGCAGGCCCAAAAGATGGACGCGATCGGACATCTGGCCGGCGGCGTGGCTCACGACTTTAACAATCTTCTGACCATCATTACCAGCTATTCAGAACTCGCCCTGGATGCTGCGGTTGCCGACAGCGGGCTGCAAGCCAAAATTCTGGAGATCCTGCGCGCGGCAAGGCGCGCTGCGGAATTGACCCGGCAATTGCTGGCCTTCAGCCGCAAACAGCCACAGGCCCTGCACGTCGTAGACCTTAACGACGTAATTTGCGGTATCGCCCGTACGCTCCACCGCCTGATCGGCGAGGACATTCAGTTCAGCTTCACTCCGGGCACCGGTTTGGGCAGGGTGCGAGTGGATCCCGTACAGATCGAACAAATCCTCATGAACCTGGCCGCCAATGCGCGCGATGCGCTCCCGGAGGGAGGGCACTTCCACATCGAGACCTCAGACGTGCTGCTCGACGAGGAATACGTCGATCGCAAGCAGGCCGTGATTCCCAGGGGGCGCTATGCGTTGATTACGGCGAGCGACGACGGTGCCGGCATTCCCCCCGAGCACCTGCCGCACATCTTCGAACCCTTCTACACGACGAAGCCCTTGGGACAGGGCACTGGACTGGGGCTGGCGACCGTTTACGGCATTGTGAAGCAGCACAAAGGGTTCGTGTGGGCCTACAGCGAGCCCCAGATGGGAACCGTGTTCAAGATTTACCTGCCTGGCTTAGCTGGGCCGGCCAATCCGGACGAGGGCGAGACGGGCAAGACTGCCGAACCGGCCGCTCGTGGTTCGGAGACAATTCTGCTGGTGGAAGATGAATCCGCGGTCCGGCGCGCCACCGCGGAATTCCTCGGCCTCCAGGGCTACAGCGTGTTGCAAGCCCAAGACGGCCTCGATGCCCTTTCTCTCCTCCAGGACTACGGCTCGACTGTCCATCTATTGGTCACCGACGTCGTGATGCCCAACATGAGCGGCGGCCAGTTAGCGAAAGAGTTGAAGGCATTGCGCCCTGAGACGAAGATTCTGTTCGTCTCCGGATATGCCGGCAAGACCGTTCTCGATCACAAGGTTTACGACGCCGAAACCAGTTTTCTGCAGAAACCCTACACGCTGAAGCAGCTGTCCTCGAAGGTGCGAGACGCTCTGGACCATGACGTGAAGCAGGAGTCCAATACCGCTGCGCCCTGACCCGCGGGTTTGATCGCCCTTTTCCCAGGCCCTATAATCAGCCCGGACTCCGCATGAATTCTCCTGCACCCCGGGATGGGGAAGCCACATCTCCAGTGCCCTCCTTGAACCTGTTCGATCCCGCCCGGAAAGCGACGCGGTCTTCGCTTCTGATTCTGGTGGCACTGTGGCTTGCGATTTACGTGGCTGGAATGTTCACGCCGGCTTTGCTCGACGATGTGGACACCATCCATGCTGAAGCGGCGCGCGAGATGCTCCTGCGCCACGACTGGGTCACGCTCTACACCGACGGTGTGCGGTATCTCGAAAAGGCCCCGCTGATGTACTGGGGGCTGGCCGCGAGCTACAGGATTTTCGGCATCAGCGACTGGAGTACGCGGCTGCCTCTGATGCTGGGGGTTCTGGCGCTCGTTCTGGCGACTTATGGGCTGGGGAGTTATTCGTTTGGCGAGCGCGGCGGATTCTACGCGGGCGTGGCGCTGGTGACTTCTGTCGGTCCGTATATCTTCACGCGCTTTCTGATTCCGGATGTGCTGGTGGGCTTGTGGTTGGTGATTTCGTATTACTTTTTCCTGCGTTCGCTGGAGGAAACAACTCCGTCGCGGCTCACCTGCTGGGGATTCGGAGCGGCCTGCGCCCTGAATGTGCTGACCAAAGGGCTGATCGGGCTGGCTTTTCCCATCGGGACGATCGGGCTCTATCTGGTCATCACGCGAAACCTGCGGCATCTGGCGAAGCTGCGCGTAGTCTCAAGCACGGCGGTCTTTCTTGTGCTGGCCGCGCCGTGGCATATTCTGGCGGCGCTGCGCAATCCGCCGCAGGGACAAGCACGGGGATTTCTGTGGTTCTATTTCGTCAATGAACATATCAACCGCTTTCTGGGGACGCGCGTGCCTCCGGGCTACGAAACGGTGCCGCTCGTGCTGTTCTGGGCCTTCCTGGTGCTGTGGCTGGCGCCGTGGGCGGTATTCTTGCCTCAGGCCCTGAAGAGTGTCCCGGTGCGCTGGGCGAGGCTGACAGTGCTCGATCGCGCGGGAAGAGCGAATCTGCTTTTCTTATTGTGGGCGCTGGTGATCTTGTTGTTCTTCAGTTTTTCCACGCGGCAGGAGTACTACACCATTCCCGCGCTGCCGGGAGTCGCGCTGCTGGTCGGAGGGTGGCTGGCGCGCGAGTCAACTGCGGGCGCCAGCGCTGCCGACCGGCGTGCGGGGCAAATGTCGGCCCTGGTGTTCATGATTGTCGGCGTGGTTGCGGCCGCAGTAGGGCTGTTGCTGTTCGCGCGCGTGCACCAGCCGCCAGTGGGCGTGGACCTGGCGGACCTGCTGAAGAAGAATCCGCAGGACTATGATTTCTCGCTGGGCCACGTGCTCGACTTTACGCCGCAAGCACTGGGAGTGTTTCGCGGGCCGCTTCTGGGGGCTTCGCTGTCTCTTCTGTTCGGGACATTCCTGAATTGGTGGATGCGGCGGCGTGGGCGGCCGGCGTGGGGAAACGCCGCGCTGGCATTGATGATGGTCGGCTTGCTGAACTGCGTGCACGTTTCCTTTGCCCGCTTTTCGCCGATTCTCTCGTCGCATGATCTCGCGGTGGCGATTCAGAAGGAATATCGCCCCGGCGACCTCATCGTCGTGGATGGCGAGTATCACCAGGCCTCGACTCTGAATTTTTATACGCATGTTCCGGTGCGCGTATTGCATGCGCCCAGCGGAAATCTCTGGTATGGAGAAAAGTTTCCCGATGCGCCGCATGTGTTTGAGACGCGGCAATCGTTCGCCGCGCTGTGGGCCGATCCGGCACGCGTGTTTCTGTGGACTGATCAGGAGGATCCCAAGGAACTCATCGGCCTGCAACACTTCCTGCTGGCGCGCAGCGGAGGGAAGGCGATCTTCACGAACCACCCCCGGTGAAAAACGGTCTCATAACAGTGCGAGCCGAATTTTCTTTGCGCTCTTTGCGGTGAAAGCTTTTATCGCAAAGTTCGCCAAGGAAACCCCGCTAAGGTCGCAAAGGAAATCCTCGCCGACGGTAGCCTGGCTTTGGTCAGGTCGCACGCCTGCCTCCCCGCGTATAATCGTGCTTCCTCGACGGCTCTTTTCTGATGATCCTTGGCGTCCTCAACCCTCATGGAGTTGAACTGGTCTGGCGGGCGCTCCTGTTTCTGGCAATTGCCGGTTCCTTCACCTCCACCATCTACCTGGCGATGACCCTGGTTGCGGCGACGCGGCACTTGCGGCGGGCGCGAACGGCACAGGCTGCGGCAGACGCGGTGCCGAAGTCTTCTCTGCCGTCCGTTACCGTTTTCAAGCCCGTGCATGGCATGGAAGAGCAACTGGCCGCTAACCTGGAAAGCTTCTTTCGGCAAGACTATCCGGACTACGAAGTCGTCTTCGGCGTGCGCGACGCGGATAATGCAGCGGCGCGGATTGCGGAAGTTGTCCGCGCCCGCTATCCGCGGATTCCAAGCCGAATGATCGTCTCGGGACCGCCTGCCTGGCCCAATGCCAAAGTATTCTCGCTCGACAAAATGATCGCAGCCACGTCGCGCGCGTACTTCGTTATTAGTGACAGCGACGTGAAGGTCGCCCCCGATTTTCTGCGCAATGTAGTCCCGCCCCTGCTCGATCCCAAGGTGGGTTTGGTGACCTGCATGTATCGCGGCGTTCCGGCCTCAGATTTCTGGTCGCGCCTCGAAGCGCTCGGGCTGTCGATCGAAATGTCGTCAGGCGTAATGGTCGCCGACATGGTCGAAGGCATGCGCTTCGCGCTTGGACCGGCAATGGCAATGCGGCGCGATGCGATCGATGCCATCGGCGGCATCGCGGTAGTGGCCGACTACTATTCGGATGACTTCGAATTGGGCAATCGAATCTGGGAAAAGAAATACACGGTGGTTCTTTCGCACCACATCGTCGAAAACGTGCTGACGCCGCGGTCGCTGCTGCGCACGCTGGGCGATCAACTGCGCTGGATGAAGAGCACACGCTACTCCCGCCCCATAGGACATGCCGGGACGGGTCTCACCTACGCCATGCCGTTTGGGATTCTGGGATTGATTGCAGGCGGCGCGATGGGAAAGTGGACAATCGGAATCGGGCTGCTGGCGCTGGCGTGCGCGAACCGTTTGATTCAATCTGTCGCGGTGGGCTGGCGCGTGACGCGCGATCGCCGCGCAATTCGGTTTTGCTGGCTGTATCCTCTGCGGGATTTGTTTGGTTTTGCGGCTTGGGTTTTGAGTTACACCAATCGGAAATTCTACTGGCGCGGCGAAATGTACCGCTTTAGCAAGGGCGGCAGAATTGCCCCCCTGCAAAGGCCGGGGCCGGGGTAGCTACGCTACGATTTCATTCGAATCAGCTTGCCTTTTCGCAGCTTGAAACGATCACCTCGCCAGGTCACGGTGTGGCCGGCGAAACTGGCAATCCACACCGCGACTGCAATCGCGTCGCGCAAGGGAAGAAGCCAGAGGTACTTCAGCGTTTGCGCATCGCGCAGCACTGCTTTTCCCACGACTAAAGCTACCGCTGCGCGCAGGAGCGCGACGGCGCCGAGCACGGCCCACGACCAGGGTGCCGCATGGGCAGCCATCAGATTGAGCAATCCCCACATCAGCCCGAAGGTGAAAGCCAGGCCAATGTAGCCGCCAAGGCGGGCATCGCGCACGCCGCGAGCCCACCGCAGCTGGTGAGCCAGGAAGTCGCGCGAGTTGTAGGCGGGAAGATGCGTTTCGACGACGATGTCGGAAAGCACGACTGGCAAACCGAGAGCTGATATGCGTCGGCCGAGTTCGTAGTCATCGGCCAAACAGTCGACGATGGCGTTGAATCCCCCGGCACGCTCGAGATCGGCGCTGCGGAAAGCCAGAGTTGAGCCGAGCCCGAAGTGAAGCCCGCCTTCCAGTTGGCGCGCCACTAGTACGCCGGCGCAGAAGTCGGTACTGATGCCTAGCGATTCCAGGCGTGAACCCAGAGTCGGCGCGGCTATGCCGCGGTACAGACATGTAACCATGCCCGCGCGCTGACCTTCACTGGACTCGGACGTCAGCGGCGCAATCACGCGGCGAAGATAGTCGCTCTCTACCCGTATGTCGCTGTCATTGACGATCAGGTGCTCGAAGCGCGCCGTCGAGAGCATCTGCGCGAGATTGCTGACCTTCACGTTGGCGCCGAGAATGCTCGGCGAGACCACCAGTTTGATGGCGCGCTCGGGGAACTCTCGCTGCAACCGCTGGACGCTGGCGACGGCTGGATCGCCGGGATCGCTGACCCCGAAAATGATTTCATACTCCGGGTAGTCCTGCAGGCAGTGGCTGCGAAAGCTCTCGTAGATCTCAGGATCGATGCCCTTCAATGGCTTGAGAATGGAAACGGGAGGAAGATTTTCCCTGGCGCGGGCCATATTGTCCGCCTTTTTCCCGTGCAGAAATGAAGCGGCGGTCCACAGGCAGACCAGGTAGTAAATCGAACTGGAGGCGCAACCGAGGATCGTGACCAGCTGAAAGATTCTGGCGAGGGAATGAATCATGCGCGGGCGCGATCAGTGGACGGCTCCCATCATAGTTTCACAGGTGAGAGGAATCGTCACCTCGGAGGCTACGGTGTGTGCGTGAGGACCAGTGCCGTCCCTCCGGGACTCGCGCCAGCTGCCTACTTTACCCAGCGCTTACGCGCTGGGCTAATGAATACCGCCGCTCCGCGGCTTGAGTTTCGCCGGGTTACGGTGTACCGTCCTGGGGAAAATCGAGTTCTCACGCACACATTAAAGGCCCCAGTGCATTTCCCGGGAACGCTAGCACCATGGCTTACGCCATGCCCTTCCCCAATATCTTGCGACCCCAGGCTCTACTCGTACCGCAACGACTCAATGGGGTCGAGATTCGCCGCCTTCCACGCGGGATAGATGCCGAAGACAAGTCCGACGCCGGCGGCAGAGCTGAATCCGAATGAGACCCAGAACATGGACAGGTGTGCCGGCAGCGCAGGCCAGAGCATGGGAATTACCCAGACGAGAATCGCTCCCGTCAGGATGCCGATGATGCCTCCGACCGCAGTCAACATGATGGCCTCGAGCGTAAACTGCAGCAGAATATCCCGCTTGCGTGCGCCGATCGCCTTGCGCACGCCAATTTCGCGCGTCCGCTCGGTCACACTGACCAGCATGATGTTCATCACGCCCACGCCGCCCACGACCAGTCCGACGCTGGAAATCGCGAACATGCCGATGAACAGCGCGCCCGTAAGCTGGTTCCACACATCCGAGATCGAGTCGGAGGTGAAGACGGCAAAGTTGTCAGGTTTGTCGAAGGGGACCTTGCGCCGGCGCCGCAGCAGTTCGCGCATTTCGTCGACCGCCTTGGGAACGTCGTCGTGCGAGCTGGCCCGGGCCATGAGGTAGTACTGCTTGAGTTCCGGATGCAGCTTGTGCAGCGTGCTCAAAGGGAAAATGACTTTGTTGTCATCGGGATTATTGCCGCCCCCAAACACCGACTTTTCCTTCTCGGCGGTTCCTACTACGGTAAAAAGCTGGCCTTCGATGTTCACTTCCTTGCCGATGGGATCTTCGGTGCCGAACAGTTGCTCGCGGGTGTCGGCGCACAGAACGACCACCGGCGAGCGATGCTCCTCGTCGACTTCATCGATCCAGCGGCCGGAAGCGATGGGCAGATCGAAGATTCTGCTGGCCTCGGCCTGGTCGCCCTCGAGAATCACATTTTTTGCCTTCCGGTCCTTGTACTTCACCGCGAAAGTTCCGACGCCCAGTTCCGGGTGAACGTACTGCAGCAATGCGCTCACCGCTTTGATGTGAGGCAGGGAACGCATGGCGTCGGCATCATCGATGGTGAGTTCCCGCCGTTTGCGCATTTCCTCGGTGGGCCGGCCGAACGAGATCGGCTCCAGGTGGAAGGCAAAGACGGTGTCGGAGCCAACGCTGCTGACGATCTGGCGCACATTGTCGTCGAGTCCGCGGCCGATGGAAGACACGCCGATCACCACCGCGACGCCGATCACGATACCCAGCACGGTCAGCCCCGACCGCAGCTTATTGCTGCGGATGGTGTCGGTGGCCATCTGGACGATTTCACCGAATTCGCTTTTGCGCATCATGAACGATTGGGTAATTTTGAAATTTGGTAATTGAGTAATTGAAAATCAAACGCCCGACACCTGGTTTTCAATTACACAATTACCCGATTCCCAGATTACTCAATTCCCCTACATCTCGAACCTTAGCGCCACAATCGGGTCCAGGCGCGCGGCTTTGCGCGCGGGGTAGACTCCGAAGAATACGCCAACGCCCGCCGCGACCGTCAGTCCTGCCGCTACGGCCCAGAGCTTGATCGACGAAGGCATGCCGATCAACGCCGTCACGGTTTCGGCCACGCCCACTCCGGAAAGAACTCCCAGGATGCCCCCAACCAGAGCCAGGACGACCGCCTCTATCAGAAACTGAAGCAGCACATCTTCGCGCCGGGCGCCCAAGGCTTTGCGAATACCGATCTCGCGGGTTCGTTCGGTTACCGCGACCAGCATGATATTCATGATCACGATACCGCCCACCACCAGAGAAACCGCAGCGATACCGATTGTTGCCATAAAGAATGTGTTGCTCAGGCCGGACCAGATGCTGAGCAGGCTGGCGTTGGTCTCGATATCAAAGCTGTCGTCGCCGCCGAGGGGATCGTGGCGCTTGGCGCGCAGGGCAACGCGGGCTTCGTCCACAGCTTCATTGAGCGGGACGCCGGCGCTCAGCGCCTTGCCGGCAATCCGCAGGCTGGTGTCGTGCGAACCATATTGCTTCAAGCACGAGGTGATGGGCATCATCACAAAGTTGTCGGCGCTCTGACCGAGCGTCTTGCCTTTTTTCTTGGCCACGCCGATCACCTGATAAGACCAGCCGTCCACCTGGACTTCTTTGCCCAGCGGGTCCATGCCCGGCATCAGATGTTCGACAATGTCGTTACCGATGACGACTACCGGCGAACGGTTGTTCAGGTCCGTATCGTTCAGCATGCGACCGGCGCTTAGATCGGTGTCCAGGATGGTGGCCATGCCGGGAGTGATGCCGCGAATCAGCGTGTCGCTGATGGACTGGCCGCCGTACTTGACGTGTCCGCTCTCATTGCGCGTGGAGGCACCGACCAGTTCGCAATGCCGGCAGGCTTCGGCCACAGCGCGATAATCGTCGATTGTAAGATCCTTGCGCTTCTCGCCTTCCAGATAGTGGTCGACGTCGATGGCTATGGGAGAAACCTTGAAGATGAGGAAAACGTCGGCGCCGAGGTTGAAGACTTTCTTGGCCACGTAGTCGTTAATGCCGGATACGAAGGTCACCACGGCGATCACCGCGGCAACGCCGATCACTACGCCGAGCAGCGTCAGCACCGAGCGCAGTTTGTTCGCCCACAGCGATTGCAATGCGATGCGGATGGATTCAATGAGGTGCATGGCGCAGACTCTGGTTCGAGTTGTCAGGAGACCCAGGCCGACGTGGTGTGGAGCCCCATTTCCTCTGGATTCTTCCGGGCAACGCCTAAGTCTAACAGGCTGGGCGCCCTGAGGGGCGAATGCTGATCAGGAAGAGGAAGCCCTTGTCACAGTGCTCCCAAACTGACGGCTGCTGGAACCTGGCGCGGCGACAAGCCGTATTCTCACCCTAGATGACGATGCCACTAGCCCGCGCAACGCGCCGCCTGCTCCTTGCTCTTTGCCTTTACCTGGCCTTCTGCACAATTGGGGGCGTCTATCTCGCGGATGGAACGCTGCACCCCGCACGGCGTCCGCTTACCGAGGAGGAAATTGGTGCGATGCGCCAGTCGGCCCAGGCACTTGGCGCGAGCCTGGAGGATGCCGCCATCTCTGCCCCGGACGGTGCCGTTCTCCGAGGCTGGATGGTTCATCCTCACCAGGCTAACGGCGACGATGTACTGCTGCTTCACGGGCTCGGCGACAATCGCGTGGGCATGACCGGATATGCACAGCTACTCGTGGCTCGCGGCTACACCGTCCTGCTCCCGGATGCGCGGGCACACGGCATAAGCGGCGGAGCAGTCGCTACCTATGGCCTGCTCGAGCGCAACGACATTCACCAGTGGATCGATTTTCTGCAGGCGCAGGATCGGCCGCGCTGTATTTTCGGTTTTGGAGAGTCGATGGGGGCCGCGCAGCTGCTGCAGTCGCTCGATACTCATCCACGGTTCTGTGCGGTCGCCGCCGAGTCGGCCTTCGCTACTTTTCGCGAGATCGCCTATGACCGCATGGGGCAGCCCTTTCATCTCGGGCCGTGGTTGGGTCGCACGTTGCTCCGTCCGGTGGTGGAATTCGCTTTCCTGCGAGCGCGCTGGAAGTACAGCCTCAGCATGCAGCAGATATCGCCCGAAGATTCCGTTGGCGCTTCCTCTATTCCGATTCTCCTGATCCATGGCCAGATTGACAGCAACATTCCGGTGCGGCATTCCCGGCTTATCCACGCGCGGAACCCGGCAGCACAGCTATGGGAGGTGCCGGGAGCGGACCATTGCGGCGCAATCAGCACAGCCCCGCAGGAATTTGAGGGAAGGCTGCTCAGTTGGTTTCGGAATAAGGTCGTAAGCGCGAGACACTGATCATCGACCACTGACCACTGTCTTTTTGCATTTCCTGCGCACGCTTTGTGGAGATTTGGCCGGGGTGATCCGCGCCGACCCTCTTCTACGTCGCTGTCTGGGCCAAATCGGGCAATGGCACACACATTCGCAAAGGAACGTGGCCCTCTTCGCGACCGGTGACAATCGGGGAGAATTTGCGCTGGGATTTTTCCTCAACTGCACCAAAAATATTGAATTGACCGCCTCGCGTTTCATTCGTAGAGTCTGATTCGCCTCACACGAAAAACCAGCCGTGGAATCGTCTCGGCGGCGTGCACCCGACGGCGATTGGGTCTGGACCATGCACGCAAACTTGCTCTCGGGTCAGCGCGCCATGAAAAACGGAGATTGGCAGACATACCGCACACGCTTCCTGGTCAAAGCCAAGCGTCTGAGTTCAAATCTGAGTTTCGTCGACCACCTGGGGCGGCAGCACTCCGGGCGAAAAGGCGACTACCTGGTGGAATCGTCGGACGGTATGATCAGCATCACGCCACGCCAGATATTCGAGGATATCTACGTGCCTATCGCTCTTGCGGAAAACGCCCTGGACCATGACAAGTCCGTACGGTTAGGCACTGCTATTGGCGATGGCCGGAAGTTGCCGCAACCTTACTGCGTCCGGCCTGGCTCGACCCCTCGCATGGGCGTGATTTGACACCAGAATTCGTGGGCGGGGCAAGGCTTGGATGACTTGCCCGTCCGTAGTACTCCGTGGACCCGGTAGTATCCTAACGTGCGGAAATCCTGGTCGTTCTGGGGACTAGGCAGTAGAGGCGGGATGGGGTAGACTGTCCGTTCATCATACGAGGACGCTCCCCTATGACGAATCGTGTGACGTACGGCCCGCAGGACTTCCAGAAAATGTGCCGGCAAGCCGAGAGAGATCATGAGTCGAGAAAACTGGTAGTTCTGCTGGAACGAGTGAAGAAGCAGATCGCCAGACTCGAAGACCCGCAAGTAGACTTGCCCAAACCCCCGCTCACAACCGCCAACGGCGAGCCCTGCCTCTCGCGCCTTCCCATTCGAAGTGTTCCTTTGGAGAGATAGCAGAGCCGAATTGACGTCTTAAAAAAGGCACGAGGAAAACTTTTCCCTCTTCCACAAGTCATTTTGCGCTAGAATGAGCCGGTTTCTTTTCCGGCTCACCGTTCCAGCTGGCACGAGGGCGGGCCCGGAAGCCTTCCCCCAGGAGGTAGTGGATGTACCGGCCTTATTCGGGTCCGTCGGCGGACTCTCGTCCGTTCCGGGACGTGGAATCGCAGCTTCGCAATCTCACACAGGATTTTGCAACCTCTTTCAATACAGGAAATTACGATCAAGCCGCATCCATGTTCGCAGGCGACTGTGTGTTTATGGCGCCGGGCCGCGAGGCCGCCTACGGGCAGAAACCCGTGGAGCGTCTATTGCGCCAACTGGGGGAAGCAGGATACAGCGATCTACGCATGGAGACCACCCGGGTGGAGCATTCCGGCGACCTGGCCATGGAACTGGGGCGGTTCACGGTGTCGGTGAGCCAGCCCGATGGTGCGCAGGCGCCGGAGCGGGGAAAGTATATGAGAGTCTGGCGCCGGCTGGGCGCATGGCTGCTGGTTGCCGAATCCTGGAATCGCATTGCAGAAGTCGTGAGCGATCGCGCCGCGTGAGGCGTTCGCACCGACTCACTTTCTCAGGTTGCATCTTCTCAGGTTGCATCGAAATCTCGCTAAGCAGGTGCCGACAGCGGGCGTGAGTGAACCACAGTCCAAGGAAGCCACGCGTGAGGGCCGATACGATCGCGGTGCAAACGCAGCCCAGTCAACTCAGTCTGATCCAGGCCAATACTGTCCGAACTGCTCGGCTAAATTGCGGGAGAGCCGGTGCAAGTTGAAGTGTCCGCAGTGCGGATTTTATTTGAGCTGCTCGGACTTTTACTGAAATTTTTGAATTTTTGATTCTTGATTGTTGAATAAGAACCTGCCTTGCTCTTTCCTGTTCGTAGGATTTTCCTACGCGCCGCCTTTGCTTCAACATCGAAGAATCAACAATTCCCCGCCGCCCCATGCACAGGCCCGACTGCGTCTACAATGGATGGCGGGGGTTTCATTCCAATCAACCGAATCAGGAGAGCATCATGCAACGCAAGGCAAGCGCAGTGTGGAAGGGCGGGCTGAAAGAAGGCAAGGGGACGATTTCAGCTCCGGGTGGTGTGCTGAACAATACGCAGTATTCCTTTTCGACGCGGTTCGAGAATGCTCCGGGGACGAATCCCGAGGAACTAATCGCGGCAGCGCACGCCGGTTGCTTTTCGATGGCGCTGTCGGCACAACTGGGCGGGGCGAATCTGACGCCGGAGAGCATTTCGACCACCGTCACTCTTTCGCTGGAAAAGCTGGATTCGGGCTGGACCATCACGTCGAGCCACATTGACGTCGTGGGCAAGGTGCCGGGCGCGGACGCGGCTACGTTTCAGAAGTATGCCGAGGCGGCGGAAAAGGGATGTCCAGTGTCGAAGGTCCTGAATGCAAAGATCACGATGGACGCGAAGCTGGGGTAGGTACGGTGGTCTCATCTATCTGCGGTGAGGTCAAGATGCAGGCGAGTGTTGCTTAACGTCCCAAAGGAGATCCCGATGGCGTCGACCCCGAAGAACGAACGGATCTCACGGCGCGGATTCCTCGAACGCAGTGCCGGGTTCGTCGCGACGGCTGGAATGCTCGGTGGAGGCACTCCGGGTGCGATTGCGCTCGGCAGCGCGAATGAGCAGGCGGCGGCCCGATCTGGTTCGCCGGCGATCGTCGGCAAGATTGCGCTGGAAGAACACTTCGTTGTCTCGGAAACCCTCGCGGCGAGTTCCGCCGCACCGGGCAGCCCGGAATTCCAGAGGCAAATTGCAGAGATCGGCAGCGGGCGGATCGCCGAAATGGACCGGGGAGGCGTGGACCTGTGTATTCTGTCGCTCACCGCCCCTGGGATCCAGGGCATTCCCAACATCTCACAGGCGATCGGCGTGGCTCGGAGCGCGAACGATCATTTGGCGGAGCAGACGGCAAAGTATTCTAAGCGCCTGAAGGGATTTGCCGCACTGCCGTTGCAGGATCCGCAGGCCGCGGCGAAGGAATTGACACGGTGCGTCAAAGAGTTGGGATTCTGCGGGGCGCTGGTGAATGGATTCTCCCAGGTCGGGGAAGAGGACTCAACTGTCTATTACGATCTGCCGCAATACCGGCCGTTTTGGGAGACGGTTCAGCAGCTCGACGTGCCGGTCTACCTTCATCCTCGTTCGCCTCTAGCCAAACACCAGCCAGCTTACGAGGGACATGCGTGGCTGACCGGATCGATCTGGGGATTCCAGGCGGAAACATCCCTACACGCACTGCGTCTGATGGGGAGCGGCCTGTTCGACGACTTTCCCAAGTTGAAGGTGATCCTCGGGCATCTGGGAGAAGGGCTGCCGTGCAGCATCTGGCGCATCGATAACCGGATATCGCGGACGCTGGGCGCGCGTCCGAAAGCGAAGCTGCCGATTGGTCATTACTTGCGGGAGAATTTCTACATCACGACGAGCGGCAACTTTCACACGCAAACGTTGACGGAGGTGATGCTGGAAGTCGGGGCTGACCGGATTCTGTACTCGGTGGATTATCCTTTCGAGGATATGGGCGTTGCCGCCGACTGGTTCGATCATGCGGCAATCAACGAGGCAGACCACAGCAAAATTGCCGTCGACAACGCGAGGCGGCTGTTTCGGCTCTAAGAGTTGATAGCGGGGCATCGCCTTCCTTAGTTTGACACTTGCAATCGCGTCTGTAGAATAGAAACGCAGGTCTTCCTGATCCGGCGGCCCTTTGGCCGCCGCGACTTTGAAGTCCATATTGCCATCGTGGCGGAATTGGCAGACGCGCATGGTTCAGGTCCATGTACCGGCAACGGTGTGGGGGTTCGAGTCCCTTCGATGGCACCAGAAAATCAGTTGTCAGTAGTCAGTTGTCAGTTGCCCGTTGCTAGTGATCGGGGGTCGGCACTTCAGTCTTCCTAACGATCAGCCACTAACCACTAATCACTGACCACTGACCACTGACCGCTCGCGCGATCACGCTCCGAGACCCTGATCCCCGCGCATCTTCTTCGGTGAATTCAGTTTGTCTTTGCAGAAAACCAGAAATCAGGCACAATCTAGGCGGGTCTGGCGATTGGTGCGGGGAGGAGTGTCTGCTTGAAGATCTCGCAAAAAGGATTGTATGCGCTGCAGGCCCTGATAACGCTGGCGCGGCGGCACGAGCAGGGCGCAATCAAGATTCGGGACATCGCCGCCGACAGCGCCCTGCCCGAGAAGTTTCTGGAACTGATCCTGCTGGAGCTGAAGAACGCTCGCATCGTCGACAGCGTGCGCGGCGCGCGCGGCGGATATCGCCTGCGACGCGATCCGGCGCAGATTCCTCTGAGCGACATCATCCGCATGATCGATGGGCCGCTGGCGCCTCTGGGCGACGCCGAGCTCCTCCGCGGCATGATCGCCAACGACGCCGATCACCGGGCTCTCTACAGAGTATTTTTGGACGTGCGCGACGCGGCGGCGAAGATTCTCGAGAATACGACCATCGCCGACATTGCCGGGATGGGCAAGAGTAAGGGCGCGTCGGCCAAGGGCTCGGCGGGCGCGAAGAAGGGCAGACAGACTTGAGTCGAAGTTTGATCGCCTTGCAAACCCTTTGCCCAGCGCTGGAATTCAAGGATTTTCACAGCGAAGAACCATATTCGGAGCCCATCCAGGTTTTGTCTGCGTCTCTACCGGAATGCCGAAAACCCGCCCCCAGCGCGGCTTCGACGTAGAAGCATAAACGCTGCCTGCACCAAATCTGGTCAGGCGGCTGTGGACGGCGTGCACTCAACTGAAAACACAAGCGGTTACAAGCTGCTGTTTTTCGTTGACTCAAGATTCAGAAGGAGTAGAAACATAATCGTTCTTTGACAGCTTCTTGAGTTTTTCCGGTTGGTGCGGCGTCCGGGGCTCGAGCCAAGTCACTTTCCTGGCTGCAAAGCTGGGGAAGAGGGCAGGCAAGGGTCTATAGCAAAGCGCTGGTCGAGGAGAACAGAGGAGACCTGTTGAAGGCAAGATAGAGTTCCGAGGCGTGGGGTAGATTTATCCGGTTGGCGGTGAGCCCGGAGCCCAAGCAGAGATCGCGCAGCGCAGCCTCGCAAGGGCAGAGCTGAGAGCAGGTCGAGCGAGGGTCAGAAGCGAGCTACTGGCCGAGAGGAATGGATCCCACACCACCTCGGAACTCTTATTTTTTGCGCCCAACCTGTAGCCCCGGACGCGTACGTCCGGGGACTCTCGGCAAAGCTCTCCCTCTCTTGCCCGTCATGCCCTCCCTCAACCAACCTACTGCACCACTACAATTATTTTTGCGTTGTGCACGACCCCGTTCGAGGCGCCGGTAATTACCACACTGTGAGCGTTCAGCGGGGTGGGAGGGGTCGGCGGGGGCGTCACAATTTTTCCTCCATTTTGTCCGCCGCCTCCGCAAGCCATGCACACCGCAAGCAGGGATAACACAGTCAGGGCTACCAGAGCTCGAGGATTGCGCTTTGCTGTTCCGGCAGTGAACCAGAGGAGCAATCCGACCATCAAGCTGGTTGTGGCCGTCCATAGTTGTCCACCCACACTTAGCAGGCTCGCGCCGGACGACCGGTTGGCTCCCGTGGAGGTCACCATGAGAGTTGCAACCCCGGCCGCGCTTTCACTCACGCTGAGCGCAGCAGGCGAGACCGCACAGCTGACACTGGAGTCCGACGGCATACATGACAGATTGACCATGCCACTGAATCCGAAAGTGGAAGTCAAATTGATGGCCGTGTTCGCTGAGCTTCCCTTGGGGACGACGAACTGGGACATTGCCGGTGCGAGAGTGAAATCCGGAGTCATCCCTCCCTGCACTGCCGTGAGAGTGATCGGCGCGCTGACGGATTCCTGATACTTGCTGTCCCCGGTGTAGACCGCGGTGATCTGATTCTGTCCGATATTGAAGTCTTGCCCTATCTGTGGACCGCCCGTGCCTGACGAACTGTTCGGTCCTGACGGACTGAGGCTGATCGAAGTCACGCCGAGCCCGTTGGTATAGACCGTGACACTTCCCGTAGGCGGGGTGTTGGAACCAACGCCTCCGGTCACTGACACGGTGAAAATAGTGTTGACTCCCGCCGGAAACTGCACCACCGGCGACGTCTCAGTCACGACCGTCGTGGTCGGAACACGGGCGCCGGACGCGGGCGCCACTACCATCGAGAATGGCCCGCCGCTTGGTGCCGCATTGTAGTTCGCGTCCCCGTTGTAGGTCGCCGTCAGCGGGTAAGTGCCGGGCGCAAGGTTTGAGAACTCGGCGATCCCTGTCAGGACTCGCTCCCGAAAGAACCCTTCCTCCGTTAGAGCGAGCAATTGTGATTGCGACCCCAAGGTTACCGTAACGGGTGCCGTCGTAGTTTGGGGGCCAATAAGCTCCAGAGTAACTTCAATTGGAATGGTGTCACCGGCGATCGCCGTGCACGTAGTGCCTGTGCCGCAAATGCCTCCCGGGCCGATGTTCAGGAATGTGTTCCCCTTGCGCACGGTATAGCTGAAAGCCGAGGACTGAGACGCGTTGTAGCTGGCATCGCCCGAGTAGCTCGCGGTGACGGAATGAGTGCCGGCTGCAGCGGCGGGCGGCGTGACCCAGCTGGCAACGCCCGCTACGTTGAGAGGCACTGACACGGCGGGCTGGCTATCGAAGGTGAAGGCGACGGAGCCGGTGGCGGTCTTAAGTCCCGAGGCGGCCCCGATGGGCTGCACCTCAAGCAGGATGGGCAGTCCGTCTGCCGTGGAGCCGCCGCTGGGGAAGGACTGCCCGTTCGCCATCGAAGCAATCCCAATGCTGCTGGCTTCCGGCATTACCGTGACGGACACGGGCGAGGACGTGCCCCCGGAATACACGCCGTCGCCGGGATAACTCGCCCAAACTTGATAGCTGCCCCCGGGCAGAGTGCCGAGCGTACTGCTGCCCGTCCCGTTGCCTCCCAGCGTCAGGATGCCTTGTGTCTGATTAAACGGCACGGGCGAGTTGGTCTCAATCGAAACGTTGCCCGACGGTGCTGCGCTGCCTGCGCTGTGTGTGACATCGGCGGTGAACGTCACCGGCGAGCCGTGCGTAAACGTGGTGGAAGAAAGCTGCAATGTGGTGATCGTGGGCAGAAAAGTGATGTTGCCCCAGTTGCTGACCAGCACATCGGCATCGATGCTGCCCAGGCCGCTCGCCAGGTCGTAGCCCGTTCCGGCCGAGTAGCCCGACAAAGTGTTCAGGCCCTTATCGGTAGTTCCCGTTCCCACCACGCAATCGGGCGAGGCCGGAACACAAGGCACGTTGTTGCCGCCTATCGTGATGTCATGAAACGCGGTCGGCATCTGCTTCGCCAGCGGATACAAAACGTAGTTCGCCTGCCCCTGGCGTCCATGCTTCTGATTGACCAGAGCCATGATGCCCGCCATCGCGGGCGTGGAAGCCGAAGTCCCGCCGACTATGAAAACGGGAATCTGCCCCGTGGAATCAGCCGTGCAATCCCCGGGGTTGACGCAGATGACCCATCCCGAAAGATTGGCGCCGTTGGCGGCAAACAGGGAAACATCGGGGATGTCACGCTGGCCGTCGCTGGGCACTCCCGATCCCGTTTGCCACGACGGTTTTGCATAAACGGTACTGACGCCGCCGCCGCCGGCAACAATGAAGGCATTGTCCGGCGCCACGTCGAAACCGAACACGTTGTTCCATACCTGCTCCGGCAAAGGAGCCTTCAGGGAACCCTTGCTCGCGTCGTTGGTGGAATTCCAATGCGAAGCCGCGCTGGGAGCTCCGCCGGCGTAGTCGGAATAGAAGAAATCGGTTCCTCCCACCGCGACATTCCACGGCGTGGTGGCAAAACCGTTCACGGCCAGCCCTTGCGTGGCCTCAGCCTGAGTATTGGGATTGTCGCAGCCCGCCGAGCCGCTGTCGTCGGTGTCGACGAAGACGGTCTGGCCCTGAGCTGCGGCCTGTTGCCAGAGCGAGTTCAAAATCTGATTGCCGCTGACGCCGAGATTGGCTTCGCATTCCAGGAAGCTGATGCTGAGAACGTCCGCCTGATTGTCTGAGATCGCCCGCGCCGCCGCGAGAATCAAAGGAGCGTTTATGCCATCGGCTGCGGCGATATACAGATTCACCGTCGCGCCCGGCGCCACCGCTCCCGCCGCCTCAATATCCAGGTAAGACTCCACGGCGGCATCGTTCATGCCCGGGTCGCCGCCATCCACCACGACTTGCGCCGGATTGCTGGTCAGGTTAAACAGGCTGCGATAGGCCTCATCCCGCGACATGTCGACATTGGACACATTGATGATGCCGATGGTTTTCCCGCTCCCGTTGATCCCGGCCGCATATAGAGGCGCCAGATCATACTGCGTGGCGAAATCTTCCGGACCCACGCCAAAAAAATCCCCGTTCTGGCCAGTCAACGTGAACTCGGGTGTAATTCGGTTCGTGGCGGGGTCGAGATGGGCAGGCCCCGCAACATGAATTGCAGGCCGGGCATGGAAATCGTTGAGCGGCGAGAGTCCGCGTACGATTCCCGACAGCGCTTCCGGGATTTGCGGGTCGCTGGCATTGGCGTCGTGCAGTTCGTCATTGACCTGGTACCCGTGAATCCGGGTATGGAAAGCCTCGTTCACCTGCCCCACGCTGCCGGAGAACTCAATCAGCGTCTTCGCTTTCGACACGCCCGCCACTTGAAATCCCTTGGCGTTAAGCCAGTCAGAAACGGCTTGCACATCGGAATCGTCAGGCCCGAAGCGCTCGCCAAACTGCTGGGGCGTAAGCCACTTGTGGTAGGTCGGCGAACCGATCGTGTGCACATCCTGCATGTACCGCGCCAGCGCGGCTTCCTGCTCGGGCGGCCGATTCAGCAACACCAGCAGCCGCCGCACAGGCACATCCGGGCTCACGGCGCCCAGGGCGTACCGCGCCTGGGCCAGCGGATGCACATTGCCGTGCAGCGTGACGAGTTTCGTTTCGTCGATCGGCTGGGCAACCAGCCGGGAGTGAATTTGTGCTTGGGAGAGAGCAGCTGTGATCGTGATCAGAACGGTGAACAGACGGGTGACGAAGCGAGCCGTTTGCATACGATTGCACCTCGAGTACGCATTGGCAGGGGAAACGTCAACATCTCGAACACAGCATAGACGAATGAGTCGCGCGGACGTTATGTAAAGAAGTGTCTGGAATTGTCAGCAAAGACCGCGCCTCAGGCCTGGTTTTGACCGCAATTGGCCCGCTCCGCTACAGCGGTATGTTCCCGTGCTTCTTCGGCGGGTTCTTGTCGCGCTTGGTTTCGAGCATGGCCAGCGCCTGGATCAGCTTTTTCCGCGTCTCCCGCGGCTGGATGACTGCATCCACGAATCCGCGATCGGTCACGACGTAAGGATTGGCAAACCGGTCCCGGAATTCTTCAATCTTCTCGCGTCGCACCTGTTCTCGATTTGCCGCGGCATCCAGCTCGCGTTTGTACACGATATCCACCGCGCCCTCCGGCCCCATCACCGCAATCTCTGCCGTGGGCCACGCGTAGTTCACATCGGTGCGAATGTGCTTCGACGCCATCACGCAATACGCGCCGCCGTACGCCTTGCGCGTGATCACCGTAACCTTGGGCACGGTCGCCTCCGCGAAGGCGAACAGCAGCTTCGCTCCGTGCTTGATGATGCCGCCATATTCCTGTGCTGTCCCCGGCAAGAATCCCGGCACATCTTCAAACGTCACCAGCGGAATGTTGAAGCAGTCGCAGAAGCGCACAAACCGGGCCCCTTTCACTGATGCATTGATATCCAGTGTGCCCGCCAACACCGCCGGCTGGTTCGCCACAATTCCCACACTGCGCCCGTCAAGCCGTGCAAATCCCACGACGATGTTTTTCGCGTAGTGCTCCTGCACCTCGAAGAAATATCCGTCGTCAACCACGGCATGAATCACATCTTTAATGTCATAGGGTAGATTCGACTGCGCCGGCACAATCTTGTCGAGAGCCGCGTCGGCGCGATCCGCGGGGTCAGTCGAAGCCTTCCGCGGCGGATCATCCAGATTGTTCGAGGGCACAAAACTCAGCAGCTCGCGCACCATCGACAGACATTCGGCGTCATCATGCGCCAGAAAGTGCGCCACGCCTGAAGTTTCGTTATGCGTCATCGCGCCGCCGAGTTGATCTTTGGTCACTTCCTCCATCGTCACCGTCTTGATCACGTCCGGCCCGGTGATGAACATGTACGAAGTCTTGTCGACCATCAGCACAAAATCGGTGATCGCCGGCGAATACACAGCCCCACCGGCGCATGGCCCCATAATCGCCGAAATCTGCGGCACCACTCCGCTGTAAATCGTGTTGCGCAGAAAGATGTCGGCATAGCCCGCCAGCGACATCACGCCTTCCTGAATGCGCGCCCCGCCCGAATCATTCAGCCCGATCACGGGTGCGCCCATCTTCGCCGCGAGATCCATGATCTTGACAATCTTCCCGGCGTTCGCCTCCGAGAGCGATCCGCCAAACACGGTGAAATCCTGCGCAAACACATAGACGAGCCGGCCTTCAATCCGCCCGTATCCCGTGATAAACCCGTCGCCGTAGATCTTCTGCTCGGCCATGCCGAAATCGTTGCAGCGATGCGTGACCAGCTTGTCGGTCTCCTCGAACGTGCCTTCATCGAGCAAAAACTCGATGCGCTCGCGCGCCGACATCTTGCCCTCTTTGTGCTGCCGCTCGCGCCGCTTGGCGCCGCCGCCGTCTTCGGCCAGCTGGTTGCGCCTCTTGAGTTCCGCGACTTTTTGTTCCAGGTCCATAGGTTTGAAGTCTCTGCGCGGAAATTATAGCGTCTGGAGCGCCCACCAACCCCGGGTGCCCCATTTCTCGCGCGTTCTATGCGCGAGAAGTGGGGATCGTTGGAACCAAGCCTCCCGCCAGCCGCCGAAGCGCCAGGTGAAGAGACTTGCTCCTCCACCTGCGGTACACTGCCCGCAATGTCCTCCCTCGCCGACCAGATGGGCTTCAACTTCCGCGCGCCAGAACGGCGCGTTTGGAAGGTCCATGACCTGGTGGCCGCCGTCCGCACTCACATCGAGCGGGAGTATTCCGACGCATGGGTGGAAGGTGAAGTCTCCAATTTCCGCGCGCCCGAATCCGGTCATCTCTATTTCACGCTGAAAGACGGCAACGCGCAGATGCGTGTGGTCATGTTCCGCTCGGCGGCGCGGCTGCTGCGTTTTCGCCCTGCCGACGGCCTCCAGGTCATTGTCCGCGGACGCGTCACCGTCTACGAGGATCGCGGCGAACTCCAGATTTCCGCCGAGTATATGGAGCCCAAAGGCGCCGGTTCACTGCAGCTCGCTTTCGAGCAGCTCAAGGCGAAATTGGAAGCCGAGGGCTTGTTCGCCGCCGAGCGCAAGAAGCCGATTCCGTCGCTGCCGGCTCGCATCGGGGTCGTGACCTCAACTCAGGCCGCCGCTCTGCGCGACATCCTCAACGTGCTCCAACGGCGCCATCGCTCGGTCAATGTGCTCATCTTTCCCGCGCAGGTGCAAGGCGATGCAGCGGCGCAGGAAGTGGCCGCAGGCATCCGTTACTTCAGCCAGCACCACAATGTCGATGTAGTCATCGTCGCCCGCGGTGGAGGCTCGGCCGAAGACCTGGCTGCCTTCAATCATGAAGGCCTGGCGCGTACCGTGGCTGCATCCGAGATTCCCGTTATCTCCGCCGTCGGTCATGAGACCGATTTCACCATCGTGGACTTCGTCGCCGACCTGCGTGCCCCCACGCCTTCGGCAGCCGCCGAGCTGGTGATCTGTTCTCGCCAGGAGATCGAAGATCAAGCCGCCGCGCTGCACGCACGCCTCGCCCGGGCGATGCGTTACCGCCTGCTGATGGGACGCCAGGCCCTCACCGAACTGGCCCAGCACCGCGCCTTCGCCCGCATCACCGAACTCATCCATCAGCGGGAGCAGAAGCTCGACGACCTCACACATCGCCTGGAACTCGCCCAGCGCCTGTTGCTCGAGCAGGCTCGGCGCCGCTGGGAGATGATCTCGGCGGCAGTGCGTCACTACGACCTGCGCCTGATCCTGGCCGGCATGCGCCGCGAGCTGGTCAGCCAGACCTCGGCCCTGGCATCCGTGATGCGCAACGTCCTGCTGCAACACAAGGTGAAGAGCGAGCGCCTGCAGACTGCTCTGGCGTCGCTGTCCCCGCTGGCCATCCTGGATCGCGGGTACGCGCTGGTGTTCGATGCCGGCGGCCAGTTGCTCAAAGATGCGCGCCGGGTGAAGACGGGCGACGAGATCTCCGCGCGCCTCGCTCACGGCGAGATTCGGGCCACCGTGACGAAAAAGCAAGGTTGAACCGCATTACACTTGAACCGCATTACAATGGATTTTCCCAACCAATCCGCGCCAGGAGAGACACTCGAGTGACGCCCCTCTTCACGTCATGGTCGCAAGCGGCATGGGCGGCGCTCGACATTTTTCTTGTAGCCGTGCTCATCTACCAGGTGCTGGTGATGATCCGGGGCACTCGTACCGCGCCCATGCTCGCCGGTCTCGCCGCCGTCGCCCTGGCTTTCTACCTGGCGCCGACCCAGAAGCTCACCACTCTAAGCTGGGCCGTCAGCTGGGTCCTGCCCTATTTCGTGTTTGCCCTGATCGTAGTTTTTCAATCCGAGATTCGTCACATGCTGGCCGACCTGGGACGGCGTTTGAGCTTCCTGGCTGGAGCGCCAGCCGAGAGCGATGCCTACGACGACATCGTTCTGGCGGCGAATCTGTTTTCCCAGCACCAGACTGGCGCGCTGGTGGTGATCGAGCGCAGAATCGGGCTGCGCACTCACATCGAAAGCGGGGTTCCGCTCGACGCCCGTCTTTCCTACGACCTGCTGGCCACGATTTTCCGTCCCAGCGCGCCGCTCCACGACGGCGCTGTCATCATTCAAAAAGATCGCATCGCCGCCGCCGCGTGTTTTCTGCCGCTTTCCATGAATCCTCTCCTCTCCACCCAGCTGGGCACGCGCCACCGCGCCGGCATCGGCATCACCGAGGAAACCGACGCCATCGCCGTCATCGTATCCGAGGAAACCGGCGCCATCAGCCTCGCAGTCGGCGGCAACATTGAGCGTGATCTCACGGTCGAACAACTGCGCGAACGGCTGGGCAGCGAACTGCGCCGCTACATGGCGCCGGTAACCCTGCCCACTCCCTTTGCGCAGAACGGCGAAGATTCGGACGCGGCGGGCGATTCTTCCTTTCGTGAGGCCGCGCAGCGCAGCGCCGAGCCCGGCGCAGATTCGGAGCCGCGGCCATGATCGCTTTCTTCCGGCGTTACGTCCTGCATAACTTCGGATTGAAGGTTCTCTCGTTGCTGCTGGCTGCGGGACTCTGGTTCCTCATCTCCCGCGACGAGGAACGCGCGGAAGTCGCGCTGCGCGCGCCCATCGTCTTTCAAAATGTTCCGCCGCATCTCGAGATCAGTTCCGAGGTCATTCCCGAAGCACAAATCCGCGTGCGCGGTCCCGAGCGCATCATCCGCGCCCTGCAGGCCAGAGAGGTGCACGCGGAAATCGACCTGGCCAACGCTAAACCCGAAGAGCACACCTATGATCTGACCTCGCAGCAGGTTCGTCATCCCCGCGAGGTGACCGTAGTCCAGGTTGTGCCCAGTCAGCTGCATTTGTCATTCGATACCCGGCTGACTCGCGACGTGGAGATTCATCCGCGGGTGACGGGAAACTTCACCAACGGCGAGCAGATCGTCAAAGTCGTGGCCGATCCCGAACGCATCACCATCACCGGCCCCCGCCACCACGTCGAGAAAATCGACGCCGCCACCACCGATCCGATCGATGCAACCGGTACCATGGGCAGCAAGGTGTTCAGCACCAATGTGTACGTCTCCGATTCGCTGGTACAGGTGGTGCAACCCACGCCGGTGCGCGTGACCGTGACCGTACAGAAGGTAGGCAGCGCGTCAGCGCATTGAACTCAGAACCCGCTGCGGAGTTCTGTCATTCCGACCCTGAGCGAAGCGAAAGGAGGAACCTGCTTTTCTCCTTCCGAGGAGTTCTCATATATCATCTCTGTTGCTCGTCTTCCTGCACCTTCCGGAATCCTTCTCATGACCCAGCAAACCCGGCAACTGTTCGGCACCGACGGCATTCGCGGCGTGGCCGGCGAATTCCCCCTTACCAAACAGAGCACGAATCTCATTGGCCGCGCTCTGGGCCACGATCTCATGCGCGCCGTGCCCCGAGCCAAGGCGGTCATCGGCCAGGACACCCGCCAATCCAGCCGCTGGATTGCCGACCGCGTCGCGGAAGGCCTGGGAGCGGTGGGCGTGGATGTGCACAGCGCCGGCGTGATCACTACCCCGGGCGTGGCCTACCTGGCGCGCTCGCGCGACTTCGCCGCCGGCGTCGTGATTTCCGCATCGCACAATCCCTGGACCGACAACGGAATTAAGGTTTTCTCCGGCGACGGCTTCAAACTCACCGACGCCCGCGAACTGGCCATCGAAACCGAGATCTTTGCGCTGCTGCAGAATCCGGCCGCCGCCGACGATACTGCGCTGAGAGTTCCCGCCCCATCTCTGCCCGGCGAAGCAGAACTCCGCCACGCCTATGTGAAATCGCTGGCGGCGAGCGTGCCGTCGGATTTCCGCAAGCTGCGCGTGCTCATTGATTGCGCCAACGGCGCGGCGACTGCCGAGGCGCCGGAACTCTTTCGCAACCTGGGCGTGCAGGCTACGTTCGTTCACACCTCGCCCGACGGAAAGAACATCAACGAAGGCTGCGGCGCTCTCCACCCGGAGACGCTGGGCACGATGGTCGCGCAATCTGCGGGCCAGTTCGATCTGGGCGTGACTTTCGACGGCGATGCCGACCGCGCCCTGTTCTGCGACGCCGCGGGCCGCGTGGTCAACGGCGATGGCGTTCTTCTGGCCGCCGCCCGCGATCTGCACGCGCAAGGCAAGCTGAACGCCGATACCGTGGTCGCCACCACCATGTCGAACATGGGTCTGGAGATTGCTCTGAAGAACTCCGGCATCCGCATGCTGCGCGCCAACGTCGGCGACAAATATGTTCTGGAAGAGATGCTGAAGACCGGCGCCACGCTTGGCGGCGAGCAATCCGGCCACGTGATTTTTCGCGACGGCGAATCCACCACCGGCGACGGCCTGCTCACCGCCCTCCGCCTCATGGACATCATCGTGCGCACTGGAAAATCGCTGGCCGATCTTGTCGGCGAGCTGAAAGTCTTTCCGCAGAAGATTCAGAACGTGCGCGTGCGGGAGAAGATTCCGTTCGCGCAGGTTCCCGCTGTGCAAGCCGCAATCCACGCCGCCGAGCGCGAACTCGACGGCAACGGCCGCGTCGTCGTGCGTTATTCCGGCACGGAATCCCTCGCGCGAGTGATGGTGGAAGCAGAATCAGAAGAAAAGATGCAGAAGATAACGGCCGCGATCGCTGCGGAGATTCACAAAAACCTCGGCCAATGACCCATGTAGGGACAGCCGCCTCGGCTGTCCAGCGGCGCAGCCCGCGATCAGCCTAACTTCGCTTGCGCCGCCTCGTCGACTGCGCCGGTTCTTCCTCCCACACCGCAAACTGAATCTTCTTCTCCACCGGATCAATCCGGTCCACCAGCACCCGAATCCTCTGCCCCAGCCGGTAACTCTTCCGCGACCGCTGCCCGATAATCTCCCGCGTATTCTCGTGATAAGTGTACCGATCGTCGCTCAAAGTATTCAGCGGCACAAGCCCCTCGACAAACAAATCAGTCAGCTCCACAAAGAACCCGAACTTGGTCACGCTGATGATCAGCCCGTCGAAGTCCTCGCCCACCCGATCCTGCATGAACCTCACTTTCTTCCATTCCATCAGCGCGCGCTCGGCGTCGTCCGCCCGCCGCTCGGCCTGGCTCGACTCCTCCGCAATCTCGTGCAACTCTTCAACCGCGATCGGCCCGCCCATCGGCTCGTGTGGCGCGGGCACTCCCTTCGACAAGCTCAGGGCAGGCTCTGCCCGCGTCCTGGCGGAGACCACCCTCCGCTTCGACCAAGGCGAAGGCTTCTCGCCTTCCAGAACATCTCGTGTAGGGACAGCCGCCCCCGGCTGTCCGGCCGGGCGAAGCACGGCGGGTTTGTCCCCCCGCAGCACATCCTTCAAAATCCGATGCACAATCAGATCCGGATACCTCCGTATCGGCGACGTAAAATGCGTATACGAACTCGCCGCCAGCGCAAAGTGCCCCAGATTCTCCTCCGAATACCGCGCCTGCTTCAGCGACCGCAGCATCAGGTAGCTCAGAATCCGCTCCTCCGGCTTGCCCGCAATTTTCTCCGTCAGCTTCTGATACATGCGCGGCGTGATGTGCACCTCTTTCGGCACCTCGATCTCTCGCACGCGCTTGCCCGTGCCGTAAGCCGCGCGCCGGTCGGCCTTCATCGGAACCCGCTGAATCGGCAGCGCCCCCACTCCCAGCGAGTATCCAAACGTCGCCGCAATCACCTCGAAGTCATACACCCGCTTCGCGTCCGGCTTCTCGTGAATGCGATACAGCGACGCAACCCGCCTCGATTCCAGATGCTGCGCCACGCACTCGTTCGCCGACAGCATGAACTCCTCGATCAGCCGGTGCGCAACGTTGCGTTCCGACCGCGCAATGCTCTTCATCAGCCCGAGCTCGTCGAACTCGATGAACGGTTCCGGCAAATCAAAGTCAATCGATCCCCGCCGCTCCCGCTTGCGGTTCAGGATCAGCGCGAGATCCCGCATCAGTTCAAAGTTCCCGACCAGCAGCGCATACCGCTCGCGCATCGCCGCATCGCCCTCGAGCACCGCGTTTACCGCCGTATACGTCATCCGCTCCGCCGACCGGATCACGCCCTCGCTCAACTCATATCCCACGATCTCGCCGCGATGGTCGATCTCCATCACGCAAGACAGCACCAGCCGGTCCACCTGCGGCCGCAAGCTGCAGATGTCGGTCGAAAGCTCCAGCGGCAGCATGGGCACAGCGCGGTCGGGAAAATAGACGCTCGTCCCGCGCAGACGCGCTTCCTGATCGAGCGCCGATCCCGGCGTCACGTAGTGCGCCACGTCCGCGATGTGTACCTGCAATTCGAAGTTACCGCTCTCGAGCCTCCTCACCAGAACGGCATCGTCGAAGTCGCGCGCCGTCTCGCCATCGATGGTCACAATCGGCAAGTCCCGAAAATCCCGCCGCCGGTGCAATTCCCGCGCCGAAATAGTGCCGGGCGCATTCTGCGCCTCCTCCAGCGCGGCTGCTGGAAAATGGTGCGGCAGATGAAACTTCCGGATTGTGATCTCGACATCGACGCCAAAATCATCCTCCCGCCCCAAAATCTCGATCACCCGCCCTCGCGGATTCTGCGTCGGAGAAGGCCAGTCAGTGATCTCCACGTCGACGGCCACGCCCTCCAGATCGTCCCACTCCGTCCGCCGCGCCGCTTCCTCCCCCAGCACGCGATCGACAGACTTGCGTCGTAGCGCCGGCGTCCCGCCGGCTGTCGCGAGGCCGTCCCGGCCTCGGCTCTGGGGACGAGGCACCCCCACGCCAGCCGCCGCACCCGGCGCCGCTACCACCTCCGGCCGCTCCATCCCCGCCGGAATCTCAATCTCCTGCGTGATCTTCGCGTCCATCGGCGTGACATAGTTTCTCCGCCCGCCGTAGTGAAAAATCCCCACCACGGTCGGATGCGCCCGCCGCACCGGCCGCACAATGCGCCCCTCCGCGCGTCCATCCGGCCGCACGTTGGAGATATCCACCAGCACGAGGTCCCCGTGCATGGCGTCGCCGACGAGATGCGGCGCAATGAAGATGTCGCCCGTAAGCCGCGCCTTGAGTGACGCGTTCAGCGACTGCGGATCGGGAATGACGAACCCGAACCCGTCCCGATGCATGCTGAGCCGCCCCGCGACAAGATTCTTGTCAGCCGTAGCTTGTGGAAGAGCGTAGCGATCAGAACCGAGCGACAGAAGCGCGCCGCCGGCGACCAGCTTCTGCAAGCGGTCATCCAGTTCGCGGCGTTCCTCTCCATGCAGTCCCAATTCGCGCACCAGTTGCTTGAATCCAGCCGCGCGCTTGGGCTGCCGGGCGATGTGTTTGAGAATGGTCGAATCCGAGAGCATGAAGCTGTCAGCCATCAGCTTTCAGCATAGCGCACATCTCGTCGCTGGCAGCCCGCGGGAAGACCAATGC
>Ga0208043_1000180_pt1 | contig 33239 bp, 32 predicted proteins | sample Sb_taG_12_FD_187710 | JGI IMG/M metagenome (GOLD analysis project Ga0208043, IMG submission 187710) | Peat soil microbial communities from Weissenstadt, Germany - Sb_50d_9_AC metaG (SPAdes) (version 2) | ecosystem: Environmental > Terrestrial > Soil > Wetlands > Peat | place: Germany... | reverse complement strand
CAAGGATAAGGATAAGGACAAGGACGAGAACAAGGACAAGAAGCCGCAACTGAAAGTCGCGACTGCCGACGGAGCCGTGCAGTCGGCGGCAGCCGATCTGTTGGCCAGCGGCGAGGTTGCCGGAAAGCTCTTCGAGACCAACCTGCTGCACAAGCCCAACGGACTGAAAGCGAAGCGCCTGCTGCTGGTCAGCGGCGGCGGCGCCAGGAAGTTCTCCAGCTATGACCTGCGACGGCTGGCGGGAACGGCGGCTCGCACGTTGAAGTCGCGCGGAATCCGCAGCTTTGCGTTCGTCGCGCCCCCGGGCATTGCAGCGGAGGAGGCCGTCCGCGCCATTGTCGAAGGCGCGCACGTGGGGAACTTCGACCCGGACTACTACCGCAGCGACCGCAAAGACCAGAAAATTGACGCGCTCACGATCGTCGCCAGCGGCGATCAGTCCCGGCTGGAGAAAGCTGCGGGCGAAGCGCAAATCATCGGCGAATCCCAGAACTTCACGCGCGATCTGGTCAACGAGCCTTCCAATCGGATGACGCCCACGATCCTCGCCGACCGGGCCAAAAAAATGTGCGCCGAAGTCGGCATGGCGTGCGAAGTCTACGGCGCGGACAAGATCAAAGAAATGAAGATGGGCGCATTCTGGAGCGTCGCGCAGGGTTCGGATGAGCCGCCCGCCTTGATCGTCATGAAGTACGAGCCGGCTGGCGCTCCGGCAAAGCCCGTGCTGGGCCTGGTAGGGAAGGGAATTACCTTCGACACCGGCGGCATCTCGATCAAGCCGGCCGACGGCATGGAGAAAATGAAATACGACATGGCCGGGGGCGCCACGATGATTGGCGTCATGCGGGCCATCGCATTACTCAAGCCGAAAGTGAAAGTCATCGGCATCGTGTGCGCGACCGAAAACATGCCCTCCGGCAAGGCGCAGAAACCGGGCGACGTCCAGATCGCGATGTCGGGCAAGTCGATTGAGATCATTAATACCGACGCCGAGGGCCGCCTGGTTCTGGCGGATGGCCTTTACTACGCCCGCCAGCTCGGCTGCACGCATCTGGTCGACGCCGCGACGCTGACGGGCGCCGTCGTGGTCGCGCTGGGCTACAACAATGCTGGCATCTTCGCCAACGACGATGGCATGTACGAGCGCTTCCACTCCGCGAACGCGAAAGCCGGCGAAAAGATGTGGCGCATGCCGCTCGACGACGAATACAAGGAGCAGATTCGCTCTTCCATTGCCGACATCGTGAACTCGGGCGGGCGCTGGGGCGGCGCCATCACCGCTGCGATGTTTCTGAAAGAGTTCGCGGAAGACACGCCATGGATCCACCTCGACATCGCCGGCACGGCGTGGATGGAAGACCAGAAACCGTGGATCGCGAAGGGTCCATCAGGAATCGCCCTGCGCAGCCTGGTCGAGTTCGTGAAGAGTTTCCAATAACCTGCCGCTTCTCTTTTCCCGGCAGCCTTTTTGGGACAAACAGCGTCTTACATGCGCTGACGGCTCGGGAGACAGTGGTATGCCCTGGACCGTGCGCCCGGAGGCAGCTGATGAAGGCTCTCATGTTGGTGGGGATGATCGTTCTGGTCCTTGGGATTGTTTCCTTCCTCGTGCCGTTCCCGCACTATCATCATCACGGCTTCAAGGTCGGAGACTCCAGCGTTGGAATCACCACCGAACACGACGAAAAATTGCCGCCGGTGTTCGGGATACTTCTGGTTGTAGTGGGAGCAGGCTTGATGATAAGCGGCAAGAAGGCCTAGGCTCATTGTACTCGAATGCATTCTCCGATCCCGCCATCGCCTTTCTAAGAATTCGCCACCGCCCCTGCAATTATCGATTGCTCGGTGCGTCTTGCGCCTTCCATCCACGTTGAGCGAATCGCATGCGGTTGCTATAATCAACGACGTTCCGCACGCTGGCGTCGTTGATGCGTTTTGATCAGTCCGGTCATCCCGTCACAATCGAGCCGCCACAATCGAGCGAAGCGAAACGACCCTGGTAGCCCACACGGGTTTCGAAAATGTGGCCAGGTAGCTCAGGTGGTAGAGCGCAGCCCTGAAAAGGCTGGCGTCGGCGGTTCAACTCCGTCCCTGGCCACCACATTTCAAAGCCTTTAGCTCACTTCCGGCAAAACTGCTCAGTCCGCACCCAGTCCGCTTTCGCCGTTTCCGCTGCCCAAAATCGCCTGCAGCACGGACCCCTGTGCCAGCATCCGATCCTCGCTTACGCTGTGCGAGTACAGTTGCAGCGTGGTCTTCACATCGGAATGCCGGAGCAGAGCTTGTACGGTTTTCGGATCTGTCTTCGACCGCACAAGGTACGACGCGAGCGAATGGCGAAAATTGTGAAAGCCAAATCGGCCTGCCCAATTCGCTGGAATCACTCCCGCTTTCACTGCGGCAGGTCTGAGGTAATCGGACACGAGCATATTCGCAACACGTGGCTGCTTGCCTTTTAGCTTGGACGATGGGAAAACCCAATCGGTCGGTCGTCCGTATGGTGTCTGCTGCTTCCACCGCTGCACGAATGCTGCCAGCAGTGGATGCATCGGAACCGGAGCTTGTGAAGCTGTGCTCTTCGGAAGTCCCACCTTGCCCCAGGTCCACGTTCGTCGAACGCGGATGAGTGATTGCTCGAACTCGACGTCCTGCCATTGCAGACCCAATGCCTCAGAGATTCGCAGCCCCGTACCGGCGGCCAGCAAGGCCAAAACGCGCTCGCGTTCCGGCAAACGGACGAGAACTGCGAATGCCTGCTCTGGTGTCAGGATTAGCGCCTCGTAGTCGCTCTGAGTTTTGCAACGCACGAACAGCAGCGGATTCGATTCCTGGTTTCGTGGAACCAGTCCATACCGTTGTGCGTGCTTGTAAATCAAACTCATGACCCTACGAGCCTTATCGAGTGTGGGGTTTTCCAAGTTGTCCTCGCGCTTTACAGCCCGCAGCCAGTTTTCGATCTCCAGCGGCTCGATACTGAGAGCAACACGATCCCCCCAACGGGGAAAAAGACGACTGCGTATCACTCTGCGGTATGCGCCGATGGTTGTGTGCGACTTCGGGCTCACGGATTCGTTCTGCTCACCTAGCTCATGCTTGATGTAGTGATTGGCTAAGTCTGCAAACGTCACGCGTGCCTTGAAGTCTGTTTCGTTGATGTGAAGATGCTGCCGTTCCACCTCCCGCCATGCAGATGCCTTGCTGGGAAACTTCTTGACGAGCCCGATCGGAGTTTTGTTCTCGACCCGCTTGCCATCGGATTCCCGCAAGGTGCGGAAGTACAGCATCCAGGTTTCGCCTTCTTTGCGATACTCTTTCTTGAGCCAACCGCGCTGATGTCTCTGTGCCATTAAATTACCTCCGGCACGTGAGACCGCTGCCGGGAGTGTAGCATCGCGGTTGCCAACTCGGAGAGACGAAATCTCCACACCTTACGCACGCCGTCGCCAATGGGATATGCAGGAATTTTGCCTTGCCGGGCTAACTGAAGCACATGGCGGCGTTGCAGTTGCAAGAAATTCCCGGCCTGTTCGGCGTCTACGAAAGGCTCAGGTTGCGTGGCCTCACTCGGCTGCAAAAGAGGCTCAACTGTGCTGGTAATCCGAGGCGGCATTGGTCACAAACTCCCTTCTTTGAGCGCCTTCCCTGACCTTCCGAACACCATTTCCGACACCCGTCGAGTCCTAAGTGGCAGCTTGTTGTACTTCGAGGGGAAGGTCAAGAATTTTGGTGTATACACCACTGGGGAACACTAGTGTTAACACCAGGTGACACCACTCGAACACCAGCCAAACACCAACCAACACCAAAGTCTGTTTTGGAGGCATTTTGGACGGAAACTGCCACACAAGTGATTGTGTGTGCCTCCGCTGCCTACACAAGAGGAATTCATCTGGTCAGGGTCGGCCGCCTTAAGCCGCTTATGGATTTGTGGCGAAACCGGCGATCATCGAAGCAAAAAACCGGGGAAAAGCTTGGCTTAGATATTTGGTCAGCTCTTCTCGCAATGAACTGTGCTCAATCTAAAATCCTGGGCCGTGCGACAGGTGCAACATCGAGCCTGGCTGCGTAGGCTACCATTATCCAATCGATTGGCCGGAACCGCTCGAACTGGAAAAGTCGTGAGCGAAATTCCCGATGTCTGAATGCTGGCTGGGACCACTCTGGCTCGGCGAGAGTCCGCGATGGAAATCCTGCGAGAGGACACCTCACTTTAGAGGACACCTCACTTTTTGGAGACGAACTCTGAAGGTCGGCACGATCGACTAACCCCCGAGCAATAGCGATCACTCTCCGTAAGCCAACTTATCATTACTAATCCGGGCATGTCCGACTCTGATTACTTCCGGGTAGCCGACCGCTCGGAATCGTCGTCGGAACAGGTGCGCATCTGGACGGGATCAACAGGCAGTAACGCGAATACAGAGGCTGCAATTCGGCAACCAATCAAACTTGGTCCACGCAAATCCAACTCTGACGGAGAGTTACGGAAGTTGGAGGAACTCGGTGGACTCCCGCCCTGGAAGGCAGCCCGAGGCAAGAAAATCACGGATTAGGAACTTTCGTCCGAACCACACCCAGAACCCTGTCAATGAGTGCAAAGGGGACATTTCGCCAACTACGAGCTAGGTTCGCCGCACCTTGCACTGCGCGGGGACGTTAGCCGAGGGCGCAAACCCCGGCCCAATTACGCTACTGCACTTCGTTCAGCTTCTGGTAGAGCCACATCGCCACGAGCACCACCAGAAATACCCCAGACCCGATGCTCAACACGCGCACCGGGATGATGAGCCGGTTGACCTTGGCCAGCAGGTCCGTCTGCTCATCTTGCATGTGCGAACTCGCGTCATCCAGAAACAACTGGTCATCCCTGTGCATGGTGAGTGTGCTCTTGTAAATCAGGAGGACGATCAGACCAATTGCGAAAACTCCGAAGATCACCGCCACGACCGTCAGCGTCATAAGCCACCTCGGCCCGATTCCGACCCAAGTGCAGGCGGCTTTACCGCCTTAACGGAAACGATTATAGCCCGCTCAATGAGGCGTACTCGCGAGCCGCCACACTCCCTTCGCACGGGTCAATGAGTGTAATGGCCTCATTGTGATAAGGATCACTGACAGCAGAGGTGGAAAACGCGTGTAATTAGCTTAGGAGGAATGAAAACTGAATACCTCCCGAATTGGGCCCGGCCCCGCCAGATGCGAGCGTCGCATCGTTCAGCCGCCGCTCGGCGGCGAAGGGGCCGGGCTTCTATGATCGTCACCTGCTGAGCGTCCTAGTCATGAACGCAAAGACCGTTGGCATTCTGCGAGGAACAGTGTCCGGCCTTGCAGCTTTCGCCGTCTCTTTCTTCGCGCTGAGGTCAGTAGCCGAATGGTGCGCTGTTCTGATTCGCCAACAGTGGCCGGAGGCTTGGTTTTCCGGCTCAATTGTCTGGTGCGCTGATTTCCTCGCTGGCGGTTTGTCAGTTGCGATAGCCGTAGGCGTCGGGCGACATCTGCACCGCGCAGCGCATAGCTGACGAAGTCAGATGGGATGAGAAGGCCGGTCTCCGACGGGATGCTATACGCTCCCAAGTTATCGACGCGCTCTAAGCGCAAGAGATAAAGGAGACCGGCAATGACGAAGGTTAGCACCGCAGCGGCGAAGCAGATCAGGAATTTGTCTCAACCGAAGCTGACGATCGGCTTGGACCTGGGCGATCGAACGAGCTGGTATTGCCTGCTAGACGAAGTGGGGGAAGTACTGCAGGAACAGAAACTGAGCACGGCTCCGAAAGCGATGAGGGAGGTGTTCGGCGCGATGCCGCGCTGTCGCATCGCGCTGGAGACGGGAATGCACTCGCCATGGGTAAGCCGGGTGTTGAGCGAACTGGGGCACGAAGTGATCGTGGCGCATGCCCGCAACGTGCGCTTGATCGGGGAGAGCCGAAAGAAGGATGATCGGCTGGATGCGCAGACGCTGGCGCGGCTGGCCCGGATCGATCCCCAGTTGCTGAGTCCGGTGAAGCATCGCAGCGCCAAAGCACAGGGGGATCTGACGGTGATCCGAGCGCGAGCCGGACAGGTGCGAGCACGGACGGCATTGGTGAACACGGCGCGTGGACTGGCCAAGAGCTATGGGGAGCGGTTGCGCGGATGCAACGTGCGCAACATGAATCCGGAGAAAGCCCAGGGGCTGAGTCCGGAACTGCAGAGGACGTTGGAGCCTTTGCTGACCGCACTCGCGTCGCTGAGTGAGCAGATAGCCGAGTACAACGGGCAGATCGAAAAGCTGGCGCAAGAAAGTTATCCGCAGACGGCGCTGCTGAAGCAGGTGAAGGGCGTAGGCACGCTGATCGCGCTGACCTTCCTGCTGACGCTGGAAGACCCACGTCGCTTTCGCAAAAGCCGGGACGTAGGTTGCTATCTGGGGCTACAGCCGGGACGCAGGAACTCGGGACAGAGCGAGCGGCAGATGCACATCAGCAAAGAAGCAACTGATCTGATGGTCACTCTAAAGGCCCCGAATCTACTGCCTGAGGCGATTGACTTTTTTACAAATCGCGAGCCTCCCTACTGCGGACTCCACGTCATCTCCACGCGCACCGGAATTTCGTTCTTCACGGGCATGGTCAGGAGCGAGGGCGGGTCGATTTTGAAATCGGTGAGCGTGATGGAGATGGTTCCGGTGATGCGAGTTTCGTTGCCTTGCGTCACCAGCTCAAAAGCGACTTGTTGGTAGTGCGCGGTCTGGCCGGCGAACTGGATCTCGATATCAGCTTTGACCGTCGCCGACGTGGAAGCCGACTCCGGCAGGTGGGTGCGAACGGTGACCATGGGATATTCGGCCCCGCGCGTGACCTGAATCATGTGCAGGTCGCGGTTGCTGTCGCCAGAATCGAACGTCTTGACTGGAACCGCGATCAGAAAGTCGCATTGCCCGTCGTGGCAAATACCCTTGCCGCGCGCCGCGTGGCTCACACCTTCGGTCTGATGCAACGGGTGAGAGACGTGATAAGTGAGAGTGCTCTGCTTAAGCACCCACTGGTGGTCGGCCGCGAAGAGGTTCGACAAGACCAGCAACGGGAACAGCGCTAGAGTTTTCTTCATGGACGCGATCCGATCCAAAATCAGAATTTTAACGACACCGATAAGAGGGCGGCGCCGAAGGCTCCGGCGGTAACGATGGCGACCGGGCCATGCGCCTGGGCGATGCCGTGAACCTTTTCTCCGTTGTTTTTCTGTTCGAACGCCATCGCACCCAGAATTGGAGTCAGGATCATTCCCGGGCCATGAATCCAAGCCATGACCTTGTGGAAACGGATCGGGCCGCGCGTCTCAGTGCCTGCGATTTTCGGCGCGCGGATCGCGTACCAGGCGGTAATGCCGTATAGGTCACCGGTCAAGGAGCCCAGAGCCACATGCAGATCGCGGGAAGCTGTACCTTCGCTCTTGCCACCGATGTTGAGCGAAGTGATGACGGTCGCGATCAAGGGGATCGTCGTGATCAAACCCATGCGCTGGTGGATCTTCAGCATGTGGGTGCGCTTATCGAGCAAGGCCTGCTGCGCGGCGTTGCTCTGCGTCTCTGCCTTGGGAAAACCCAGATCTTCGAGAGAGGGCTCGGTCTTGGTGCTGGACGGGGCATTGGGCAGAGTCTCGGTGGGCGAAGCGGTGGGGCCGGCGGCTGGCACTTTGGTCGACGGCAGCACGACATCCAGAACCAGATCGACTTTTGGGCTGGCCCCGGCGGTCAGGGTGACTGGCTGCGCTTTCGTGCCCTCGGCCAACGTCACGGAGATCTCGTAGTCCCCAGGCGCAAGGTTCGAGACGGTGTAGAGCCCGTCCGAGTCCGTTTGTATTTCCGTCGATTGACCACTGGTCAAATTCTTAACTGAGACTTTCAAGCCTGGCAGGAGATGGCCCGCATGATCCGTAACGGTGCCGGACAAGGTAGCGTTTGCCTCTTGCGCGCGCAACGTTCCTAGGGTCAGTGCCAACAACAGAACCGGCCCCACGCTAGACACAACTTTCGCCGCTCTTACATCCATTCCAGTTTCCCTCTGGGGCTGCCGAAACTGACGGCAATTGTATTTTGTTGAGAGATGCTGCGAGGGAGGTAGAGGATGTATCGCCCCACGTCGCAGGGACTGCTCCCCGCCAAATTGAACCCTGTGACTGCCCGAGTTTAGTAGTCAATTGGCGCAAAATCGCGATAGCATTCATTGACGGCCCGTCCGCCCCGATTCCTCAATGAGTGTAAACGCTGATTTCGACAGTTATACTTGCGATTCATGACTCAAAGCGGATCGAGCGGTTGCGCTCGGGTATTCATCCATGAAGATCACGATGATCGGCCACAGCACGGTTCTGATCGACGTTGCTGGAAAGCGAATCCTTACCGACCCTTACTTCGGCCTGCACGGCAATCTCGCCTATGCGCGGCCTCGGCCGCCTGCTCGGTCGCGAGAAGAATTGAATAACGTCGATCTGATTCTCATTTCGCACAATCACTTCGATCACATCGACTGCCGATTCCTTCGCACCTTGCCCCATTCCGTGCCGGTTTTCGCCCCTGCCGCCTCAGCCTGGATGACGCGACTTAAGGGAGGCCACAACGTGACCGGCCTTAGACCCTGCTGGGCGCTCGACCGGATTCCCGGCGGATCGTCGGGCGGATCGGGCGCCGCCACAGCCGCCGGTTTGTGCTTCGGATCGTTGGGAACCGACACCGCCGGATCGGTTCGAATTCCTGCCAGCTACTGCGGGATTGTCGGGTTCAGGCCCACGTACGGCCGCGTGAGCAGTCGCGGAACGTTGCCGGACTCATGGACGCTCGACCAAATTGGCCCTCTGTGCAGGAGCGTCGAGGACGCGGCCCTGATGCTTGGGACCATCGCCGGGTATGACGAATTGGATCCCGCTTCGGTGGACATGCCGGTGCCGAACTACGCCCTCGCATTGCAGACGCAGGTATCGAAGCTCCGCTTGGGTGTTCCGCGTGTCCCCTTTTTCGATGCTCTCGACCCGGAGATCGACAAGGCTACAGCGGCCGCTATCGAGGTGCTGGGAAAGCTCGCCGCAGAAGTGCGCGACCTCACCTCCCCGATCGTCGCTGCGCCACTCCTGGAGATTTGGACCAAGGTGGCCGGCGCGGAGTCTTATACATACCACGCGAAATGGCTTGCCGAGACTCCTGAAAAGTATCAACCAGCGACGCGCCGCCGCCTCGCCTCGCCGACCAACGCCGGCGTGCAGGGCCAGAACTCCGCCGAAATGAAGGCATCCACGTACCTTGAAGCGCGCCGCCAACTCGATGTGTTGCGCCGGGAAATCCGCAAGGTGTTTTCCAATGTCGACCTCCTGATCCTGCCCACCCTTCCCGGCCCGCCGGTTCTCGTCGCGCAGGGTGCCGACCCGACCGCCGTGAGTCCTCGCAACACAGCTCCGTTTTCTGTCCTGGGGCTGCCCGCGCTCTCCCTGCCTTCCGGTTTTACGACCGCCGGTCTGCCGATTGGTCTCCAAATTGTCGGGGCTCCGTTTGCGGAGTCAACAGTTCTGGCGCTAGCGCATGCCTACGAGCGCGAAACGGAATGGCGCAAAAGGCATCCAAAACTCGATCTGGCCTAGCCACTCTTAGACGGATTGATCTGCCATTTTGCTGGATTGTCGGCTAACCTTCCTTTACAAGATTAGGTAAGAGTAGCCCGTCATCCGCTCACAATCTCGGCCACTGGAGAAAGTCGGCCCAGAATCCCTGAATTCTTTTCACACGCCACGGTGAGTCTCGTCACAGTCAAGGGTGAGCGAGTGAGGTTGAATAGGGGTTGCAGACGATGGCATCGCCGACAGGAGCACGATCTACGTACATATCCATTGAAGTTGGGAAGATGTACCGGGGTACTCGGCCTTGGTTACGTGACTGTCGCGACGAAGCCAGCCGTGGAATCCCTGTGACTGAGTGCGGATGCGCGGGTTGCTTTGACCGTACCGGATGTTCCCAAAGCGAGCCGAGCGAGGGAGGACGATGGAAAACATGGTAGGTCTGGTCATGACGGGCGGCGGGGCTCGCGGCGCTTACCAAGCCGGTGTTCTCAAGCGCATCGGCGAGCTAAAACGCGTCCGAACAGAGGGTAATCCTTTCCCGATCATTGGAGGCGCTTCCGCGGGAGCGATCAATGGTGCTGGTCTGGCCACGGGTTGCGACGATTTTGCTCTTGCAACCCAGCTTATTGCAGAGGCTTGGGCGACCCTCAATCCTTCCGAGATTTTTCACTGCGGCCTCTTATCCCAGGCGCAAAATTCCCTGACCTGGATGCTCGATCTCTCCTTCGGAGCAATTCTGGGAGGAGGCCACGCCCGATCGTTGTTAGATGCTACTCCCCTCCGCGGTTTTCTCAATCGGCATCTCGACTGCGACCGGATCCAGGAAAACATCAAGGGCGGGAACCTCTACGCTCTCGCGATTTCCGCGACCAACTATAACTCTGGGAAGAGCTATCTTTTCATTCAGGGAAAGAGAGGCCATCCGATGTGGAAGCGGGCCCGGGTGGTGACGGTGGCCACGAAGATTACGGTCGACCACGTTTGCGCGTCTTCGGCGATTCCTATGGTATTCCAGCCGGTAAAGCTCAACACCCCGCGCGGGTCCGCCTTCTTCGGTGACGGTTGTTTGCGCCTGCAACAGCCGCTCAGCCCGGTGATCCGCCTAGGGGCGGAGAAGGTTTTCGCGATCGGCGTCCGCTGCGGAAATAGAGAAAGTCAAGAGGAAGCCACAGATGAGAGAAACCCTTCGGTCGCGCAGGTGTTGGGGGTTCTCTTGAACGTTATGTTTCTGGACCATCTCGCAACTGACATCGAGCACCTTGAGCATTTGAATCAGTTGCTCAACGATGGCCACATCAATCAGCTTGGTATTGAAGGACATGAAAAGATACGGCCATTGCGGACCTTCATCATCGCGCCTTCGGTCAACTTGTCAGATCTGGCGGAGCAGCACCAGCGAGACATGCCGGCTCTGATCCATTACTTTGTATCCAGTTTGGGACGAGACGCGGCTTCTTCCGCCGATTTGATGAGTTATCTGCTCTTCACGCCGAGCTATACGCGAGACCTGATTCAGATTGGTTACCTTGACGCCAGCGAAAGAATCGAGGAAATCGAAGAGTTTCTCTATTCTTCCACCGAAGGCGACGCTGAAAGCCCATCGGCCAGTGGAACGGCAGGGAACATTCCTAAGGCAGGCTCAGTAACGAAACGGACGGGAAACTTGGTCAGGTCCCGCGGCTAATCATCCGAACGGATGCGACCGCACTTGGCGCGGTGACCTTCAGATTCATTCAACAGTAATCCTCAAGTTGGACCAATCGGGATTGCCTCCGTATGGTCGGCAAACCGGAAGCTATCCCAGCCGTTAGCTGGCAGGCACTCGTCTCAGTTGGTGTTAAATCTCAATTACACTCATTGACCGCCTGGAACCGTTACGACAGCGTCAGCCTTGCAGCGGTGTTTGCCGAGGATGCCAACTTCATCCAAATTTTGGGAGGACAGTTGGACGGGCGGGCCGCCATAGAGGCGGCGCACCGGCACATCTTCGAGACGATCTACAGAGGCAGCCATGCCAGTTTCGTGCTACGGAGTATCCGCTTTCTGCGGCCCGATGTCGCGGTGGTATTCGCCCGAGCGCACGTGAAGTTCAAGGAAGGCAACGATGCGCGCGAAATAGAAACCCGCCCAACGTTGATCGTGGTAAAGGATCAGGACAAGTGGCAAATCGTCACCTTCCAAAATACCAAGATCTCAGAGGTGCCAGCCGCAGCCCAAGCCGCCGCCCGCCTTGCAACTTAGTGGGAAACTGCGGCCCGCCTTCGATTGTTGGCGTAATATCTCTATTTCACTCATTGACCTTCCTTCCTTCCTTCTGAGCGGAGGACTACAATCAAACCGTGGCAAACTACACTACCAATCGGATAGAAGGGGGAACACAGTTCAAGTGTACTAGCTGCGAATACAGCGTCAGTACACTCGACTTCGACGCCAAGAACGGCAGCCTCCGCACCCAAGGGGCTACGGCTATCAATCGGCACGCTACCCAGGTGCACCACCAGACACCGAAGTATTCATCCCTCCCTCCTCAGCGGCGCATCAGACGGACGTGATCCGAGCTACCTCGTTTTTACTCCAGTCTTCTTCGAGAGCACGTGGTCGACAATCGGCTAACCGTTGAAACATCACGATTCCACTCAGCAACCCCTAGTCGCCCAGTTCTCAATGAGTGAAGGCCTGATTTCTCGGTAGTGGTGCAGTTTGTCAAACTGCACCACTACCGATTTCTCCAAAGACTTGGGCTGAAGACGATGCACAGGTTATTCTGAGCGGATGACTCCGCTACCTTTGGCGAAATCCGCTTTCTTCGCTAGGATGGCGGACAATCGTTCCGCCTGCTTCGTTTCTGCCTTCCTCTCGGCAGTGCGTTCCTGCGCCCTAGGTTCGTAGCGCCCGGGTTCCAGTCTTTCGTGAAATCTCATGGGGATTCCTTGCTGCCCGCGCTTACTTGATGTCAGCTTCCCTGGTCTCACGTGGGGTCGGTATCTTCACTTCTATGATGTGAATTAAATTCCTCTCCGGGTAGAGGTAAGCTGCCGCGCGCACGTAGTGTCCTTCGTGACCCTTAAGGGTCTCCGGATTGTCCACCCTCCAGGCTCTTTGCTCGGTTACGAACCTCAATGTCTCGCCAGCTTCCTGAACTGTACCCATGATGGTTGTGAGCCGAGCCCCTATGTCCGTGGGAGTCGTCGCTGCCTGAGTGGGCGCGTCCTGCGAGAGAGCAACGACGACGCTTAGGGCAAAGCACAGACAGAAAATAGCAAATAAAAGAGTTTTCAAGGAAAGGAACCTCCGTCGCAAAGCCGACCAGTGCGCCTCGGTGCTTTGTAAAGGCGAGAAGGCGGAATGACCCGCCTCCTCGTGCGACATACGCACAAACTTTTACACCGCTACAGCGACGTTATGGAAGGTCGAAGTGACGGCCTCGAACGTCTGAACCTTGGGCGTCCCATCGATCAGTCGTGCGAACTTTCTCAGCACCTCTGGGTAAGCATTGGTGTTGTATGCTTCGGCATTGGCTTTGGTCTCCCACAGACTGATTGCAATCACATCCTGGCTGCCCGAATTTGACAATGTGATTTCATCCTTGAAACCGTTCTGCTTGCGAAGTAAAGGAAGAATCTCATTCTCAAAGGTGCGGGTGTAGTCAGAAAGCATGTTGGATTTCAGATGAACGAAAACTTGACGTGCAAACATATCAACCTCCTAAAGGTTGTTATCGCTAAGAGGGGAGAGCTTCAGATGGGCTGACTTAGTTCAGGGAACCTGAAAGAGGGAAGGTGGAAACCACCTCACTTTTGATGCTAGCCCTCTGGACCATTATTGTCAAACTGCCGAACTTCGCAGACCCAACGGCAAACCATGTGGGGTTAGAGCGGATCCTGGGGAAGTCGTTGATTCCCAAAAGAAAGTGCCATTGACAACGCGCATAGCGGGAAAGTCGGCGGCGGCGCACCGAAACAGTGAAAACATTCGCCGACGAGCGCCAGCAAAACGGCGCCGGGGCCGGCAGGGATTGACCTACCCCCCTGCCCTCGTAAGAATACGACAAGTTTCTGTTACTCCCTCTCTTCCGGTTTGAGCCGGAATGGGGATGCACGAGGGGCAAGGGACGGCGTTTGAGTTCCTCGCTCCTCGCTCGGTTGCGTACGGAACTCTTCTCCGCCCTCCAAGTTAGTGTATTACCGTCGTTGTGAGGTAATTCGTACCGTCAGGCGGATCGGGATCGATAGCCTGGCTGCTGATACCGATCTGGCTGGTTACGATTTTGGAGGTCGCCCCGCCCAGGAACTTGGTGGGAACCTTAAAGGAACTGGCAAGAGTCCAAGCCGCAATTAGACACGGGGATGAATCCGAGCTGCGGTGGGCAGTCGAGTACTGTCGGATGAAAGTGCGTATCGCCACTGGGAAGGATGATGCAAAGTACTGGCGCGGCATCGAACGCGAGGTCACAAACGTGCTCGGGTCGTCTTCGCCGGACTGGGTTTTGAGTGAAATCGCTTGATTTTGGCACGTGGGAAACTCCAACGGTGAGTGAGGGAGCTTTTCTATTTTGCTCCGACCTGTCAACCATCAATCGCGCGTGCCCTAGTACATCCTCAAGGCGAGCGATTGCTTCATCAATCCGCTTCCGACCTTCGGGATCGTACGATTCCGGGTTTACGGAAGCATCGTCTCTCGCACGGTGCAGAACCCTTAACACATACTCGGCTTCGTCGACCACGCGCCGCATGATGCCAGTATGATTAAACTTCGTGGGCGTCGCGGTGATCGCCATCACTTCCAGCGTGATGAGTGCTAACGCCTGTTTAAACAGTGGTGACGACGGAGGACCTTCTCCGCTTATTGCAGCTTCGCGTACTCCGCCTTGGCTTCCTTGAGGATGCGCGCATCGGGGTCAGCGTTCTTCCAAAGGGCGAGGAATTCCCGGTACTGTTCCAGACTTTTCTCGGTGTCACCGGCTTGCGCGAGTGCGCGAGCCAAGCCCAGCCGGGACAACGGCCAATAGACGCCGGTCGTTGCCACTCCGTGGTTGTCGAGGACTTTCTGAAACTGGGCCGCCGCCTCTTTCCCCAACTTCAGTTGCAGATAGGCCAAGCCACGATAGTAGAGGGTCATCCCACTGGCCTCGGCACCGAGATCGTAGGGGAGTGCGCGCCGCAGTTCCTCGATGGCCGCGGCCGGTTTCTTCCGATCCATATCTATGGCCGCGCGAATGCTGGGAAGGACAACTTCATTCAGAGCCGTACCGGGGATGGGCTGTTTGTTGAGTTCGTTCAGCAAGGCTTCCGCTCGCGGTGCATCGCCGGCGCGGGCGACAGCGAGCGTGGCAAAGGCTCTGTGCCGCGCTGAGTCTGTCGATTCGTGAACAGCCAGATCAGCCTGCGCCCGCGCCTCACGGTCGTCCCCCAAATCGGCTGCGAACGCTGCCCGGTCGTTGGTGAACGCGACGGCCTGCTCCTTGAGTCCATTCTTCAGAGCGGTGGCGCGGGCACGCTCAAAAAGCTCCCGTGCCGCTCGAAGCTGCCCCAGGCCCAAGGCCGCCCTGGCCTGGTAAAAAGTGAGCACACTTTCCGTCGGTTTGCCCTTAAACCAATCGATCTCCTTCTGCATGGCCGGCGCGTCCCCATCAACGAAGGCGATCAGGTAGAGACCTCGATGAGTGCCCCAGGTGTCTAGTTTTTCGGTGACAGCTTTTTCGCAGATGGCTTTGGCCTCGGCGAAGTGGGAGGCCCGTACATAAGCCTGGCAAAGAACCCCGTACGAGGAGGCGTGGAGAGGATTTAAGCGCAGGGCCTGCTGGCTGGCCGCAACTCCTTCTTCCAGCTGACCGGTTAAAACGTAGTCGTTACCCAGGTTGACGAAAGGAATGAAGTCGTGGGGATAGGCGTCGGCCCACAGTTTGTAAGTCTCGATCACTTTGTCCAATTCCCTGGTTACGGTGCTGTAGTAGAACGCCTGAATATTGAGCTTTTCTTTCTCACTCGTATGCTGTCTCAGGTCGAACGCCTTGCGGAAGTACTGGGCCGCGACGTCGGGCTGCCCCAGGTTGGCATTCACTCCACCGATCCCGGCGTAAGCCATGGCGAAATCCGGATCCAGTTCAATCGCCATCTTGTACAGGGGGAGACTCTCTGCCTCATGCCCTTGCGCGACGAGGTCGTCGGCTTTGCAATATGCCTTCAGGGCGGTAAGGGACTTGGTGGTACCGATCGTGATTGGAGTGTCGAACTTCTGAATTGAGCTGATGGATTCGCCCAGCTTGCGGCGCAGCTTCGGAATCAACTGCCCCAACTGAGTCAGCACTTCATCCCGATTGTCGGCCCGGATCTCCTGATGGGCCAGGGAGGCGCCCGTGAGACAGTCGGTGGCGTCCAGGTCAATTACATACTTGCCCCCGAGGTTGAGAATGGAACCACCCACGACGGCTTTGGCTTCATCTCGTTGGCACACTTCCCGCGCAATCGGAGGCACCACGGGTTCGGTCACAGGGCGGCTCATCAAGCCCAGGTTTTTTCTGGTTACCGAGCCGGGCACGATGTTGAAGAAAGGCGACTCGTCGAGCTTCTCGGCGAGCGCCAGCTTCAAAGTGCCGTCAAAGACCGGCTCGCCGGTGGTATTCACGAAATCGCCGACCAATACCAGGTCCGATTCGTTCAATGGCGGCGGCCTCCGCGCACGCACCACTAAAGCGGAGGTCAGGGCCAGCAGGGCCACGACTCCTGTGGCACTCAGGACCCAGGTCCAGGGTCTTTGCCGGAGTATTGACCATGCAGCAGCGCCAAATTGGCTGGACTCAGTTTCCTCCACCGTCACGGTCTGACGCCTCTGCACGACCAGATCGACATCCTCTTCAGTGAGTTCCGCTACTTTCCGGGAGAACCGGTAACCCCTCCCCGGGACCGTAACGATGTATTGCGGATCTTGCGCGTTCTCGCCCAGTGCTTTTCGTAGCTGAAAAATGTGCTGGCTGAGATTGGACTCCTCTACGAATGTGTCTGGCCACAGAGACTTCATCAGGTCGTCCTTAAGGACGACTCGTTCGCTGTGCTGTGCCAGCACTAAAAGGGTTTCAAACGCCTTCGGAGAGAGGGCGATCGCCTTCCCGTCGCGCGTTAACACGCGCTCCTCCACATCAATTCGGAAGTGGTCGAATTCGAGTAAGTGCTTGGAAGGCATACCGATCCGGCACCCTTCAGAGCCCTTCACAACTTATTAATTGGTTCTTAAAGACTTTCAAGCCGCTTTTCGAGCAAGATGCGCTCGCGTTGAAGCGGTGGCAAAGAGCCAGCCCCGAGCGATGGAGGGAATGTACCACGAAATGGGTCTTCTGGACGATAGGAGGCAACTTTTGGCCGTCAAGAGAACTACGCGGATCACGATTGAGACTGAACAGCTGCTGGTGATCCGGCGCAGGTCGTCGGTTCGGGCTTGGTGCGAGCAATGCGCAGCCGAAGTGGATCTGGTTCCCATAGAGGACGCTGCGGAACTGGCCCAGGTGGACGTGGGAACGATTCAACACTTGCTCAACGGCGAACGATTCCATTGGTCGCAGTCGGGCGGGCTGGTTCGGATTTGCCTGAACTCGTTGCTCAAGTCTATTAGCGGGCGACTTTGAAAGAAAGGGTTGTATGGCGACCCTGGCGTACACAGCGAAGCAAGAAGGAGACAGCATGAAATTCGGCACATTGAGTTCTGTAATCGCAGCGACGTTAATTGCGGTGCTGGCGATCCCGGTCCAGCTGGCCGCGCAGGATCAAGGTCAGGATAAAGACAAACGACTTCACCACCACAAGCACCATCACTACCAGCTGATCGACATGGGCACGTTCGGCGGGCCCGACAGCAGCTTTGACCTGTCCCTGACAGCAGTCCTGAACAACAGTGGGGTAGGGGTGGGGGGAGCCGACACTTCCACTCTCGATCCCCCGAGCTGCTGGAACTTCGACTGCTATCTCTCTTACGGATTCAAGTGGCACGATGGCTTCGTTCAGAAATTGGACGCGCTACCCGGCTTCAACAGTAGCTTCCCCTTCTGGGTTAACGATAACGGGCTGGTGGCTGGTATATCGGAAAACGGGATCGACCCACTGACCGGGACCACGGCATTGGAAGCGGTTCTCTGGGGAGAGGACGGGGACCTTACCGATCTGGGGACGTTTGGAGGAAACGAAAGCGCCGCGAACGCGGTCAACAACCGGGGCCAGGTGGCCGGGGAAGCCATGAATACAATTCCCGACCCGTACACCAGCGATTTCTCGGCCTTTTTTCTCCCCGGAGCAACCCAAGTGCATGCGTTTCGCTGGACCAAGTCCCAGGGCATGCGGGACCTGGGCACTCTCCCCGGCGGCAATGACAGCGCTGCTTTCTTAATCAACAAGCGCGGACAGATTGCCGGGTGGTCGTTCACCAACACGACGCCGAATCCTGTTCAGGACGACTGCAGCCTCTTTTCTCAGAACCTCCCAACTGTGGATCCCTTCCTCTGGGACGACGGCAAAATGATCGATCTGGGGACGCTCGGGGGCACATGCGGTCACGCTCATTCTCTCAATAACCGCGGTCAGGTCGCCGGCTTTTCGTACCTGGCCGGGGAGCAGAGTTGCCGCCCGTTTCTTTGGGATAAGACCGGAGGCATGAAGGATCTCGGCACCCTGGGAGGAGATAGCGGACAAGCCTTTTCTGTCAACGATGCCGGGGAGGTGGTCGGCAAGGCGAATTTGCCTGGCGTCTTGGGTTGCGACCAGTTCGGTACGCCGGCGCACGCGTTTCTTTGGAAGAACGGTGTCATGACGGACTTGGGGACGCCAGCCGGCGATCTGTGCAGCCTCGCGTTAGCCATTAATGCAAAACACCAGGTAGTGGGGTTCGGGTGGGATTGCAATAACGAACCTCCCCCCTTCGGGCACGCCTTCCTGTCGGAAGACGGCGAGCCCGCGGCCGACTTAAACACCCTCATCCCTCCCAACCCTGGTCTTCAGCTGATCTGGGCGGCTTATATCAACGACGCCGGAGAAATTGCCACCGTCGGAACGCTCTCCAACGGCGACATCCATGCTTTCGTGCTGATTCCGTGCGACGAGGATCATTCCGACGTCTCTGGCTGCGACTACAGCATGGTGAATGCGGCGTCAGCAGCACAAAGCCCGGCGCCTCGCTACGTGCTCAGCGGAACGCAACGGCGTTTCCAGGGGCGACCACCTAATCGGTATCACATTCCCGGCTTCTTATTGCCGAGCAGATAGTTCAGCGAATTCGACCAGAAAGCCACAAGGAGAAGATCATGAATTTCAAGACATGGAAGCGCGCCATCGCTCTGACTTTGTTCGCTGCAGTCGTGATTCCAGTTCAGCTCGCCGCGCAAAGCAACCACCACGAATACCACCATTACCAACTCGTGGACGTGGGCACATTTGGCGGACCGAGCAGTTCCAACGCCTGGGCAGGTTTCTATACCAAAACAATGAACTCTAAGGGAGCAGTTCTGGGTGAAGCGAATACCTCCTATACCGCCGATCCTTACTGCCTGTTCTTCCCCGTCAACTGTTTCATGGTCGATGCATTTGAGTGGCACAACGGCGTCCTGACTGATCTGACCGGGCTTCCGGGCAACGTGAATGGCACCTACGCCGCCGGCATCAACTCTCGCGGCTGGGTCACCGGAATTTCAGGAAACGGCGCCATCGATCCCCTGACCGGTTATCCGCAGATGGAGGCTGTCGTTTGGAAACACGGCAAGGGCATTGACCTCGGGACGCTAGGAGGAAATGGGAGCGCTGCCTACGGCACCAATGACCGGGGCCAAATCGTCGGAGGAGCACTCAATCAAGTTCCCGACAATTTTTCTACCGGCTTCCCCGCCCCTAGTTGCGGTGGACAACCTTGCATCCTTGAAAGTAACCCGGCTTTGTTCTTCCCCTCCGCCACACAAGTGCATGCGGTTCTTTGGCAGAACGGAACCATGAAAGACCTGGGTACATTAGGCGGTCCTGACAGTTTTGCCTGGCAGATCAATGCCAGCGGGGAAATCGCCGGCCAGTCCTACCTGGATTCCGTTCCCAACGCGAGCACCGGCGTCCCGACTACGCATCCCTTCTTCATCGGCCACGACGGGAAGATGGTAGATGTTGGCAGCCTCGGAGGGACCGCCAGTTGGGTCGGCGGTCTCAACAACCGGGGTCAGATGATTGGCGGCATGACCCTGCCGGGAGACGCGGGCTGGCACCCATTTCTCTGGAGCAATGGAGTCCTTAAGGATCTTGGCACGTTGGGAGCCGATTGCGGAATGGCCACCTCGATCAACGATGTCGGTGACGTCGTCGGCACAGCGTGCAGCACCGGTACGCTATTTTCCGCGACCCTATGGAGAGACGGCGTGCTGATCGACCTGGGGACTGCCGGGGCCGATCGATGCGCTGAAGCTTACAGCATTAATTCACACGGTCAGGTTGTCGGCGAATCGGGGGATTGCGGCGGCCCACTCCCTAACCACGGTTGGGTGTGGCAGGACAGCGGCCCTGTGGTTGACCTGAATAGTCTCATCGTTCCCAGCTCACCAATCCGCTTCAGTCACGCAGTTTTCATCAATGACCGTGGAGAGATCAGCGGCGACGGATACCTGACCAACGGCGACGTTCATGCGATAGTGCTGATTCCGTGCGACGATGATCATCCCGACGTCTCTGGCTGCGACTACGATCTGATCGACGCTGAGACCGCGGCGATGCAAAGCCCAGCACCTCACTACGTTCCGAGCGCAACGCGACCTCTGCCTCAATCGTGGCGGAGCAATCGGTATCACATTCCGGCCATAGTAGGAGGAGCCGCTGCGCTAACGTCTCCAGTCTCGCCGGAGCCCGATTTTACAAGGCCGCCCGTATTTTATGTCTCGGCCACCCCGTTGACACCGAGTTCGGTAAGTCCAGGCGGATCGTCCACCTCCAGCGTGACAGCGGGCTTCACGAACGGCGCCGGCGCCGGCACCGTCGTAACCCTCACTTGTTCTGTGCAACCATCGCCTCCGCTGGCCCCGACCTGCTCGATCAGCCCCGCGTCCTACACCTTTGGCGGGACGCCTTCCACTCTGACGGTGAGCACGGTCGGGCCAAGCGGCCGATTGCTCTCCCGCCCCGGTTCCGGCCTGCTCTATGCGCTTTGGCTGCCGCTTATCGGAGTGGTAGGAGTGGGGGTTGGTGTGGGCTCGAACTCGAATGGACGAAAAGGAAAACTCAAAACTGCGCTGCCAGCCGGCGCACTATTTCTGGGACTGGCTTTCCAGTTCGCCTGCGGCGGCGGTGGCAAGAGCAGCCCCGGCACTCCTGCAGGAATGTACGAAGTCACCGTCACTGCCACAGGTTTTATCCCTGTAGCCTCGACATCCAGCCTCACCACGCTCCAAGTGCAGTGACCCGGTGGCGCGTACGAACGTTCAGCGGAACGCCGCGTCCACCGCAGTCGCGGGGGAGCAATGGTTAGCACATGCCCGGCCTGCAGGCGCCGAGCAGATAACTTCGGCGGCAACGACGCGAGAGGACGCACGCAAGGAATCTCAAGAATCTCAGGAGTTCAAGAACGCGACTTGGAGGCAATATGAAACGGCAATTCACGGGGCTATGCTCGCTGGCCCTTCTGCTTTTGATTTCATCGACACCGACGGTTCTGGCGCAGACGGAGGCAAACGTGGCAACGCCGGAAAACCCGCTCAGCTACGAAGTCAGCAAAGAAGTCACGCTCGCGGGCACGGTCGCGAGTGTGCTCGCGAAAGCCTCTCCGGGAATGCTCTGGGGATCCCACCTGCGGTTGGCCACTGCCTCTGGCGAAGTGGACGCAAGTCTGGGGATGTGGGGTTTGCGAGGCCGGGGCGCGCTCTCGGTCAGAACAGGCCAGCAGATTGAGATGACCGGGGTTATGAAGATGATCGGGAACAGGCAGGTTTTCCTGGCCCGCACCGTGAAGGTGGAGGACCGGGTCTATGCGCTGCGGAACGAGCACGGGATTCCGGTGCCGCCGCAGTCGCGTGAACGCGTCAGCCAGAAGACTGGCCAGAAAGGGGAAACACAATGAACTGCAAAGCCTGGGCAGGCGCCGTCTCTCTGAGTTTCTTCGCTTTCAGTTTCTTGACGGGCTGCGGTTCGAGCTCGTCACCACCACCTCCTCCGACGCCGGTCATCGCTGCGACCAGCGGATCGGGACAGAGCACCGCGGTCGCCACGGCGTTTGCCAGCCCACTGGTGGCGACGGTAACGACGGGCGGAACACCGACGGCGGGCGTGACGGTGACGTTCACCGCTCCGGCATCGGGCGCCAGCGGCACATTCGCCTCGAACTCAACCGCCACGGAAACAGTTATGACGAACTCGAGCGGCGTGGCGACCTCGTCGGTGCTTACAGCCAATACGATGGCCGGCACAGTTGCGGTGACGGCTGCGGCAACGGGAGCCTCGACTGCGGCCAGCTTCAGCCTGACCAACCAGCCGGGAGCGGTTGCGAGCAGCTACTCCTTCTATATGAGCGGGCAGGAGGCCATCAACAGCACTATGGGGGTAAATTTCTACGCCCTCGCAGGGGCGGTGACTTTTGATTCCCATGGCAACGTCGTAGCCGGCGAACAGGACTACAACGATGCGTTTGGACTCACGTCACCCCAGCCCGCCGGCGACAGCATCACCGGAGGAACACTGACAGTCAGCTCAACCACCGGCCTGGGGACGCTCACGCTGATCACGAATAACGCCAAGTTGGGCGTGAACGGGACCGAAACCCTGGCCGTCCAGTTTGCCAACACCAAGCATGCGCTTGTCGCGCAGTTTGATGGGACGACCACCTCCAGCGGCAGCCTTGATTGGCAGACCCTGCCGAGCACGCTCAGCGGCGGTTATGCATTCACCCTTACGGGGGTGGACTCGCTCTACTTTGCGATTGCGGCCGGAGGCGTATTTTCGGTCGGAGGCACCGCGGTGCAGAATGGCGTGGTTGACGTCGATGATTTTGGACCCGGTGATAGGACGTTCAACACACCTTTCAGCGGTACCCTCTCCGCACCGGACGCCTTCGGGCGGGGCTCGATCACCGGCACCGGCCTGGCAACCACAAACACTCTCAACTATTACGTCGTGGGTCCGGAAGTAATCCGGATCATCGGCGTGGATGCCAACGATGCAGTTATTGGTTCGGCGTTCGGCCAGGGCGCAAGCGCTGGCAGCTTCAACAAAGCATCGCTGGGAAGGTCTGTGTTTGGGGTGCAGACTAATCCGTATGCAAATCTCTATACGGCGGTGGGCATATTTACCGTTCCGTCCAGCGGTACGTTAGCGGCCGTTCTCGATCTCAATCAGGCAGCGGGCACTCTTTCGAGCGCCGGCGCCCCTTACCCAGGTATTTATTCCATTGCCAGCAATGGGTATGGCAGCCTCAACCTGAATGGGGCCGCACCCCTCGGCGTTTTTGGGATTTACATGACGGATCCAAATCTCAATCTCGTTGATCCGAACAACACGACCACCGGATCAGGAGGCGCCCTGCTGGTCAACCTGGATCTGTTTAATGTGGCCACAGGCATCGTGCTTCCGCAGACTGACACTTCAACCGCCAGCTTTGCCGGGAACTATGCCTTTGGAGCGCACACTTACGAAGGTGTGAGCACCGTGGGTTTGGAGTATGACTCTGTCGGCCAGGGATCGGTTACGGGCGGCGTTCTGTCCGGTACCGGATCGTTCAGCGACCCGTTCCTCGCCTTTGCCGCCAGCAAGGAGGATTCCGGGGTGGCGATCTCTGGAACCGCGACTCCGGATGCGGCCAACGCGGGGCGCTATACCATCCCGCTGACCGTCACAGTCGCGGGCCACCCGACGACCTACAACGGAATCATCTATCAGGCCAGCGGCGGACAGTTGCTCTGGATGAACCTGGATCCCCTGAGTAATTTCCTTGGCCCTCTCGAACTGCAGGGATCGCTCAGCGGACTGAACGCGATGAGAAAGCCCGCGGCGAATACCCAGACGAAAGACAATCGCTAGCCGGTGGGGCACAGCCGGAAACCGGCTGTGCCTTTCTGCAATTGGTGGGCGAACAAATTCAGCGCAGGAACGCGACAAAGCCAGCGGAGAAGACAAATGAGATTCGCTCAACCGGACGCTCACCACGGGAGCAGTGTTAGCAGGCGTTCTGGGTGCGGGCGCAATTCAACTGGCGCACGGGCAGACGTTCAACCTACTGCACACATCCCCGGGAACGCCGGACGGGGCGAAGTGGAGGCAGGCCGAAGCGCACGCGGCTATTCTGGATGGATTGCCAGCAATTCGGAACTAGAACCCGCTCGTAGTTGGCGAAAAATCCCCATAGCACGCAATATAAAAAGGCGCCCACTTTTTGCGGTAGGTTGAGATTGTTCGGACCACAACCTAGCGAAAAGGAGCGCCTTTATGAGTCAGGAGAAGTATATCGGCATGGATGTGGACCAAGCCACCATCTCGGTCGCCGTGATGGATGCTGGTGGCAAGCTGATCATGGAATGCTTGCTGGAGACCAAGGCGGCCACGATTGTCGAGTTCATCCGAGGATTGCACGGAACTCTGTCGCTGACCTTCGAGGAAGGCACGTCGGCTGCCTGGTTACACGATCTGCTCAAACCCCACGTTAGCCGGCTCGTGGTCTGCGATCCGCGAAAGAATGCTCTTTTGAAGGATGGCAACAAAAGCGACCGGATCGACGCGCGCAAACTGGCCGAGTTGTTACGCGGCAACCAACTTCATCCCGTGTACCACGGAGAGCATGGGGTTCGCACCTTGAAAGAACTGGGGCGCAGTATCTGACCATCACCCAAGATGTCACCCGGGTCATGAATCGCATCAAAGCTCTGTACCGCAGCTGGGCTATTCCCTGCGCTGGCACAACCGTCTACGCTCCACGTCATCGCGCCGAGTGGTTGGCTAAAATCGCTGAACCAGGAGTTCGGGTTCGCGCCGAACGGCTCTATCAGCAACTGGATCTTTTGCAAGCGGTGCGTCTGGAAGCGCGCCGCGAACTCCTGGTGGAAAGCCACAAGCATTCTGCCGTGAGCTTACTTCGCCAGATTCCGTCCATCGGTCCGATTCGCTCGGCCTTGCTGGTGGCCTTGCTGCAGACCCCGCACCGTTTCCGTAGCAAGCGCCAACTATGGGCCTACAGTGGTTTCGCAGTCGAGACCCACGACAGCGGGGAGTACCGTTCTGTGCGCGGCAAACTGCAACGCAACCGCGAGCGCATGACGGTTCGCGGTCTGAATGACAACCACAATCGAGATCTGAAGAATCTCTTCAAAAGTGCTGCCATCTCTGCCAGCACACGTCCTGGCCCCCTGCGCGACTTTTATGTGGCTCGAGTGGAGGGAGGGATGCGGCCGACCATGGCCCGTCTCACCCTGGCTCGGAAGATGGCCGCGATCAGTTTAACCATCTGGAAGAAAGGAGCGGAGTTCGACGCCCAACAATTACATCGACAAGCGGCTTGAGCATCTCTGAGGAACAGGCTTTCCCGCTCTGCGGTTTTCTCCGGTGGTGAGCGGTCGGGTTCTGGAGATGCTCGGTTCGAGGGTGAGTATCAGTCAATGAGATCGGCCCCGTGTGCTTCGGCACCGAGTCACCCATGACACGCTATGCCCCCTCGGATAACCAGAGATAGCGATAGGCCACGAGCCTCGGATAGAACCATGGTTGACATCGTCCTGCTTGCCGCGTCTTTCACACTCGACCATTGCCACCCGCAGCCGAGAAAGCTTACGAGAATGGACAACAAGCCGAACCTCTTCAGAGGTAACGAAACAGAGTGGGCTGGATCTCGAGAAAGAACCTCGATCCTCCGGTCTAGGCGGAGCTTTTTTCTTGACATCCCTTTTTATAGAACTCATTGAGGATTGGCGGGGTTGGCCGACCGGGGTCGTTGAGTGTAGTGACGATGTGGCGCCAACTTGCCGTACCTGCGCCACCTGAACGATCCCACGCCGCTGTGAGTGTATGGTGTCCACCATCGCAGGTGGTCCCTTCAGTGCGGGAGGAGACTCAACGAATGATGATCTGTCTGCTATCTGTGCTTCTCGCAGGCTCCCCATTACCCGGGGGCAGCGCCTTAATGTCCAACTTGAAAACGGCCGCGGGGTCCACCCCTGAATGCCGCGATGAATACGAAGACACGGAGCGCAGATTGGCATACCCCTAGCCCTGGAAGAGCCTTCGACCCCTTCGAGGGTTGCATCAGGGATTGTATCGGACAACAATCTCCGCACTGTGGACGGGGATGAACACAGCAGATCCAGAGCGCCGAAAAGACAGTCGCGTGGGAAAACCTCTGCCTGGAAAATGGCTGGTGCTGTCGCATCTGTGGGGCGGTTCCAGAAGTCGGTAAGAAGTTTGAAAACAACTTGTGCGAAGACTGCCGGCTGTCGCTCAGGAACTATGACCCCACAGCCTCATAGTTTGATGAAATCAGGCGACGAGATTGTTTTGCCAGGGCTTGGGTCAGGAGCTTCTCATTTCGCGTAATTGTGAGCAATTCTGGTCAGAATTGGGGCAGGCCCTGCCTGTATACCTAACCAGCATGGCCTCCAACAACACGCTCCTCTGCATACATCGAGACCCGGACCAAATGAGCCTGCTGCAGGACAATGGATACGAGCTGATCACCGCAACCAATGGTAGTGAGGGTTTACGGCTCTTGATGTCGCGGCCCGTGGATGCAATTGTGCTCGAGTACCACCTGGGTCTTTTGGATGGTGCAGTTGTTGCGGCTGAGATCAAGAAGGTGAAACCGCAGCTCCCAATCGTCATGGTAGCCGACCACCTGGAATTGCCTGACGGCGCTTTGAAATCCGTCGATGCGCTCGTCACCAAGTCTGACGGGGGTAACTTCTTGTGGGCAACCATCCACTATGTATTGAACGTAAAGCCGGCCGGAGACGTTGAAGCAAACCTTGGGGCGCAAACGCCAGCACATCTCCGTCGTCTAGGCCGGTCACGGGAATGGGCGTACCGTTCGCAGGCGAACACTCCTCAACTGGCCACCGACGAGAAGGATGCACCGTTTCCGCCGAGGCTGTGGAGAAGCATCCGAAATGGAACTGTCCAATTCTGATCCGACACAATGTGGTCTGGGTGTCGAAAGATATTGCGATGCCGAGTCTACTGGTTGGAGCTGCTGGTCGCCCAGCGTGCTCATGCAGCGGGTGATGTGGTTTCTGGGCGGCCTGCTACCATTGCCGCATGTTCAATTTCGGAAAACCGAAAACAGCTGGCGACTGGATCGTTCACATCGCGGGGGCCATCGTTGCGATATTCCTTGTCTGGTGGTTGTTGCGGATGTACGTACTGTGATTGCCTAATATCGCCAACGGTTGCTAAGAGGCCTTTACACTCAAAACACCTTGGCAGGCGTCAGTGAGTGCAATGGGGATTTAACGCCAATTGACCGGCAGCACGTAATTTCCGGTTGCCAAATATATTAGGAGGTGGCCGTCGCAGTAAAATACGGGCAGGCATTACGGCTCGCATAGCTCCGATGAAGCTCCGTGTATCTTCCTGCCTCTTATTCGTTGCTCTTCTAGTTCCGTTTCCGATCGCTGCGCAGCAAGCCCCTCCGCTTGCGATCGACGGACAGGTCGACCGGCTCGCCGCCGACGAGATGGCGAGCCTGCACGAGCCGTCGCTCGCGATCTCGATAGTGAATGCCGGCAAGCTGATCTTCACAAAGGGTTACGGCGTGTCAGATGTCGAGAACCATGTGCCGGCCACCGCCGACACGGTGTATCGCATCGCGTCGGTCTCAAAATCGCTGACCGCCACCGCAGCGATGCGGCTCGTCGAAGAGCACAGGCTGGACTTGGATGCGCCGGTGCAGAAATACTGCCCGGCATTCCCAACGAAGCAGTGGCCCATCACAGTACGCGAGGTACTTACGCACGAGAGCGGCATCCGGCACTACAAGAACGACGACGAGAGCATCAACACCCGCCACTACACGTCAATCGACGAGGCGCAGACCCAGAATTTCGCGAAAGACCCGCTTTTCTTCGAGCCGGGTACGAAGTTCAGCTACACCAGCTACGGGTACATCGTGCTCGGCTGCGTCATGGAGGACGCGTCGGGCATGAGCTATACCACGTACATGCAGCAGAGCATCTTCGAGCCGGCAGGCATGGCTCCGACCCGACTGGATGATGTCTTCGCAATCATCCCGCACCGCGCGCGTGGATACAGTATCGACGAGGACGGCAGACTCCAAAACGTAACCTTGCTCGACATCAGCAACAAGCCACCGGGTAGCGGTATCAACTCGACTGCCCGCGATCTTGGCCTGTTCATGGTGGCACTGTATGGCGGCAAGCTAGTCACGCCCGCCACCTGGAGCGAGATGATCACCCCGGCAAAGACGCGCGCTGGCAAGCCAACAATCTACGGCTACGGCTGGTTCGTCGGCGGGCCCATCAGCAGTTACCACGGGCTGCGGGAGGTCGGCCACGGCGGCGATGTCCAGGGATTTGCAAACGTGCTCTATGCGATACCGGAGAGGAGGTTCGCTGTCGTCGTCCTAAGCAATGGAGAGAACGAGAAGGTGTCGATCGAGTACATCGCCTTGGCGCGCAAAATCTACGACGTCGTGACCGCGCATTAGCAGCGTCGGGTACGAATCGCGTCATGGCTCAACGACCGCATTCAGCGTTGTGCTGACGAGCAAGCCGGAAGTCAATTGGCGAAACCAGACGTTAGCACCAATTGTCTCTGACGGTCGTAGTTGGTGCTATGGCAATGTTTCGCCAACAACCATGTCGTTTCCGGTTTGCCAGCCCGCAACCATTGGACCTTGCACGATCTGATCGGTGGTCAGAACAGCCGGACATAAGGACGCGCGCCGGCCCCGGGCAACGCCAGGGCCCCTTATTGTTCGTCGAGATAGATGCGAAAGAGGTTGGCCTTCGCCGAACGGCGCGTAGTGACGAAGTAGTTGGGTGACATGCCCGGAGATATGTTGTCGTGATCGACTAAACGCGCACCGGGAATCCGCGCGAAATCTGCTTCACTGCGGAAGCCCTTCGTAAAGGCGGGAGGGGCGGCGCCGGACTTGATGGGTATCAGCGCTGTCCTGAATGAACCGAACGGAAAAGGCCGCAGGGACACATAGACCCATTCCCCATCCAAACTCCACGAGAGAAGCGGAACCGAGAAGCGTGTGGCGCCGAACCCGTAGTTGCAGGTGTCACATATCACGATTGGTGCACCGCCCTCGAGCGGCACAACCTCAACGATCGCATTCCTGTCGCCGTGTCCACCGGACGGCGTTACGCCCACCAGAGCCCAGCGACCATCGGGCGAAACGCTCTGCAGTTGCATGATGTCGAGATCTGAAGCCGGGGCCTCGCCGCTACCGTCTTCATTGATCTTCATGATCTTCGGGAGTACTTGCCCGCCCTGATATAAAATCTGCCCAGGCCTGCCGAAAAAAGCCCGATACTCGTCCCCGAACGTAAGTTGCCGCGGCGCCTGCGTGCGGTCAAGCCAGCCAACCCAGATCCCCGAGCGGGCCTGGCCCTGTTCTGTCGCGAACACAACTTTTTTCCCATCCCGGGAGATCGAGAAATGCGTGATTACGAGACCCGGAAATAGCCGCGCCGCCACTCCGGTCCCGAGGTCGGAAACCCACAGTTCGCCGCTGAAGTAGGAGCGTGAACCCGTGACTCGCCGCAAATAAAACACCTTCTTTCCGTCCGGTGAGAGCGTAGGGAGAAGCGAGTAACCCTCAGAGGTGACTTGCTTGTCCCCTGCCTTGTCGTCGTGCAGCCAAATGGCGGACTGCTGCGAGCCGGCGGTAGTAATGAACGATTTGCCATCAGGCATGATCGCCAGCCCTTCCTCCTCGCTCGCGCCGGAAGGTGTGACCTGCTGAGGTGTTCCGTCAGGAAAACGCTGTCGCCACACGTGAAAACCAGCCGTCCGAGTATCCACGGTGAAGTACATCCATTTGCCATCTGGAGACCACTGCGCCCAGGTACAGGAACCTTCCGGTCCAACTTGTTGTCCCGCGGACGAGCCATCGAACGGCACCAACCGGCATCGTCTCCACCACTGGCTATCCATCTCTACGAGCAACACCCATTTCCCATCGGGCGACAGCGCGGACCGGTGCACCATCCCTTGCACATGATCGGCTGGAACATAGACATCCCGCTCATCGGCCCGGCTCGCACTCGACGTTGCAAGCTTCATGTGTATGCCCGTGCTGATTGTGGAGAACAATACGCGATTGCCGATCCAGGACAATCCCGTGGCGTTGGCCATGAACAGCTTAGGATCCTGCCCTCCCAGCAAAGACAGTTCATAAGTGTTCCAGGCAAACGGACCTTCTATTTGGGTGAAGTACAACTGACTGCCGTCCTCGGAGAAATTGATCGTCTGTTTCCTGAGGACAGTCTTCGTGAGCTGGAGCGGTTCGCCGTCTGGCAACGATTTGAACCAGACCTGTCCCGTGTTCGCAGAGTTTCCGAAACTGTCGGGTCCGCGAAGAAATGCCACCACCTTGCCGTCTCGCGACAGCGTTGGAACTTGAGCAGAATCATTGAAGTTGGTCAGCTGCTCCCAACGTAGGGCTGGCGCCCCGGCGCTCTCCTTCGATCTGAGACGCGGCCACAGCCATAACGTGGCCGCGACCAGAGTGCAGACTCCGACACTGGTTGTTGCCAGCACGAGCCACCTTCGAGGGCCTTTTACACCCGGCGCGTCGATTGTCACGCTGCTCGACCTTACTTCGAGCCGACGCAGGTCCGCCGCCAACTCCTTCGCCGACTGATATCGAAGCTCGCGATCTTTTTCCAGGCACTTCAGCACGATGTGTTCGAATTCCACGGAGAGCTTCGGAACAAGCGTCCTCGGAGTAGGCGGAATCTGGTGGAGAATCGCGTTTGTCAACTTCGGAACCAGGAAATCACAGAACGGCAACCTGCCCGTCGCGATTTCAAACAACACGACGCCGGCTGAGTAGATGTCGCTGCGGGGATCGATTTCTTCCCCCAACAACTGTTCGGGCGACATGTAGGGCAGCGTGCCGGCAACGCCGCTGGGTGCCATCGCCAACGTCTGTGTAGTGCTCAGCGTGAGAATCGCTTCACGCGACAACGTTGCCAGTCCGAAGTCGAGAATCTTCAGACGGCCCTCGGGCGTGACCCGCAGGTTCGCGGGTTTCAAGTCCCGGTGAAGCACGCCTGCCGAGTGCGCCGCCTCCAAGCCTTTGGCCAACTGATAGCCAAGGTCGACGACCTCCTTCTCCGGCAGCACACCTGATCGTACGCGTGTGTCCAGAGACACGCCGGGCACCAACTCACTGACCAGATAGTCCTGGCCTTCGAAGTTGTCGAAGTCGTGGATGGTCTGAATGGCTGAGTGATTGAGCCGTGAGAGGATGCGGGCTTCGTTGCGGAACCGCTTCCGCGCACCTTCATCGTTCAGCGCGCCGGAAGCCAGCACCTTGATGGCCAGGTCGCGCTCTAACTTTTGATCGTAGGCGCGATAAACGACACCCATTCCGCCAGCACCGATCTCTTCCTCGATGCGATAGCGCCCAAACCGCTGGCCAACGTTCGGCATGCGCCCTCACCCGTGCCAGATGGTAGCACGTCAAAGCCGGTCGGCTCACCGCGCCGTTGCTTCGATTGGGGCACATTTTGAGTGAATTGTTGGGGCTCGTCGAGGTGAATCTCGCCACAGCAATTAGCGGCGCCCGTCGAGTCTGCTCTCGGGTGACGGGCGAATCGGACGTGATCCGACCTGGAGGAAGATGGGCCAGAATGACTGTTACGCTCAGTTGACGCAATCAGGCGTTTGCACTCATTGACTTCGGCTGCGGATAGTCTCCGGTGATCCAATCCCAATATCCAGCCCATTACGGAATTCGTAACAAAAGACTGATCTCGCAGGTTGTCGCATACATCCGGTGCTAGGATTTGCTGGGTTATCGCTTCCCCCATCCAAAGGAACTTGGAGATGCCTGGCGGAGAGGGAACAGTGTGTCCCTATTGCAACGGTAAGGGATATGTATCGGTCGAGGTACAGCACACCGACGACAGCCAGGGTGGAAGTGACATCAAAACGTGGGTACGCAAGGAGTGTCCGCTGTGCCGAGGCACGGGACATCTTGTGGGCGACGGTAAATCGAACGATTCCTGACGATTTCGCGGTCTCTAGATTGGAGTCAACGATGTGACTTTCGAAAACTGGCCACTACACTCATTGACCCGCTTGCGAGCACCACCCGGTCAATGGGCGTCCGGCGATGTATCGTGTCTGACCACAGGATTCCCCAGTAGAGAGCAGGCTGTGAGTCACCCCTCATGCCAATCGTCCGGCGGCAACGGCAGTCCCCAAATGTTCTCAGGTCGCTCCAGTCTGACTCCGCAGTGCCGCGGTTGGTCTGGATCGACGTACACAACCTCGGCTGCAGCGCGTTTGTATGTGAGAAGGACATGAATCGAGATTTTCATCCCTACGCGCAGTGCGACGGCAGTCAGAATCAAGGCTCCATGGAGGTTGACAACGACTGTCTCGCCCTACGGCGTCGGCTAGATTAGGTCTGGGCCCTTGACCTCCTTCTAACACGACCCCGTGTTGCTCAACGAATCGTATCGGATCCATATTAAGAGCTGGGCTGGCGCGTGATGGATTCGGGGGCTGCCTAGGTGCGTTTCAGTTGCTGTTCGATCTCGACCGTTAGCCCGCCCGGTCCCTTTAGATAGGCGGCGCGTGCGCCCCACGGCCGATCTTGCGGCGCTTCGATCGTTTCCGCACCACGGCCCGTGACAGTCTGATAGTCTGCGTCGCAATCGTCACTATCGAAGCCGAGTGTAACCACGCTATCAGTAGGCGCGGCGTCCAGAATCACGCCAAACTCGCCGAAGCCCAGCCAAGCCATCCGCTCGTTGTGAACGAGGGGGACGACCTGCCACACCTGTTCGAACCAGCGAGCCACGGCCTGCAAATCCCGCACGCGGCAATGCACATGTGACACTCTCATCGAACTCCTCCGAACAGACGGACCTTGTCTGGTCAACTGGTAGCAGGGCGAGTAAGCGCGACAGATCTTGAGCGAACCGCTGAATGGTGGATCCATCTTCGGCACCTGGCCTTTGCCTGCAGATTGAAGACACAGAGGCCGAGCGATGACGGCGGCCGATTTATCGCAACTGCTCTCTTTCTGAAAGAAGAAGCCGACGAAGTCAACTGTACCAGACTGATCCGTGGCTTGATTGTTGCTTTGCTTTTTCGACAAGCGTTCTAAGTTCTTCACAGATCGCAAGGACTCGAAACTCCCGCTTTTCATGCTGTGCATTCTCAGCTAGTGAATGGCTCCTGTGATTGCGGTAGCCTCGCTCCTCTTGCTGGAGCAGTTCAATCTCTCGACGGAGCTTTTCAGTCCGTCCCGCGATTGAACTATCGTCCATGTGTGAACTCTACGCCTATGCTGGAAAAACAAAAAGGCTCATCTAGACGATTTCACTCAACCATGTCAATGAGTGTTATCGCCTTCCATGAGAAGGCCGGTCGGAGTCAAGTGAATCTTTGTTTTTTTCTGAGAACAAGGGTTTTCTCCCGCCGAGTCGCCACTGTCGCCATGCTTCCATCCGCACTCTCGAGGAGCGATTC
>Ga0208043_1000152_pt1 | contig 37356 bp, 31 predicted proteins | sample Sb_taG_12_FD_187710 | JGI IMG/M metagenome (GOLD analysis project Ga0208043, IMG submission 187710) | Peat soil microbial communities from Weissenstadt, Germany - Sb_50d_9_AC metaG (SPAdes) (version 2) | ecosystem: Environmental > Terrestrial > Soil > Wetlands > Peat | place: Germany... | reverse complement strand
CGCAACGCCCTCTATTCGGCAGAGTCGGACGTCGGTCAGCGGTGACGGCCATGCGCGTGATCGCGCAGATCGCCCCGTTCGGGCATGGCACGGACGGCCACGCTGGCGAAGGTCGGCGCGGGCGTGTCGGCATCGCGAGTGTGCGTCCCCTGCATGAGAGTGCGACAGTCGCGGCCGAAATCCTGTCGCCGGAGCACTGCTACGTGGGTAGGGTCGCCGGGTGCCTGATGCGATCTTTGCCCACCCTCGCCTCGCACCCATCTATGACGCATTTGACGGGGACCGCGATGACCTGACTGCCTACCTCGGCATCGCCGATGAGCTGGACAGGTTCCTGGCGGACGGCGCGGTGGTAATTTCGGATTCCACCCTCCGGTTCCGCAGCCGCGGCGAGGTGGAATCAAGCCTGGTCGCCCACGGCTATCGAGCGCTGGATGTGCGAGAAGCCCCAGATCGCCCAGGTCGCGAGTTCGTGTTCATCGCCGAGCGCACGACCTGAACGAACAGGACAGCCGGGGCGTCGGAGGGCTGGGTGACGCGAACTGGCGGACGAGGCGGCTGGTGGCACCCGGCGCCAGGGCGGCGTCGCCGGCCGCGATGGTGTGGATATCGTGGCTGATGATCACGAAAGCAGACGCCCGCACCGGTGGTGGCCCTCTCCCGCACGCCGGCCGCACGCCTTAAACAGAGATTTCTACCGGAACGGAGTGTGGTGCTTGCCCGGCCAGCTGCCTCCCTGGCAGCGGCCGATGAGCCGCAGGCGAGGTTCACGCGTTAAGGCTGAAGGGGCGACGGATGCCGGGGCTCGTAAATGGGGAACTCGCTGCCGTCTGGCAGGCGAATGGCGGCCATGAGCCCCCAGCGCTGATCAGAGACCTCCCGGGCCACCTCGACGCCCTTGCCTCTCAGTTCGGTGAGCGTGGCGTGGATGTCGTCACACATCAGGTACAACTCGTGGTGGCCGTCCCCGTCGGCCGGATGGACCGCTAGCTCGGCCGGCGGTAGCGCGAAAATGAGCCAGCCGCTGCCCGCATCCACCGCCGCAAGGCCAAGCACGTCCGCGAAGAATGCCCGGACCTTGTCCGCTTCGCGGGAGAACACGACCGCGTGCACGCCGTTGATCACACCGTGATCCTAGCCAACGCGCCGTCCTGGCGAGCCCATGGCAATTGCCCGGTTTCTTTATCGGCCCGGTTCGACGCGCTTCCACAGAAGTCTTCTGGGGATCAGGGCGACGGCGCGCAGGATGGGGTGGCTGACGCGGCCGGTGTGGCCGGAGCGCCCGAAGAGGTCCGATGCGATCTGGCCCAGATTCTCTATCTCCTTCCGGAGTTGCGGGTTGGTCGGCGCCTGGCTGCGGATGAAGTCGAACAGCGCGTCGAGCGCGGGCGGGAAGCGGTCGGCCGACCGCAGGTAATCCCGCATTTGCGTGCCGGTCAGGTTCATGACCGTCCTGATGCCAGCCTGGACGGCTGACAGCTGGCGGCCCTCGACCGCGAGGATGGCGTTCGTCAGGTCGTTGACCTCGTCTTCGGTCAGGCCGAGCAGGCTGGCCAGGTGCGCGAGCGCGTTCATGCGGCCCCACATCCAGTCCCACGCGCGCCAGTCCGGGTCGGCGAAGGCGGCGAAGTGGTTCAGCCGCGTGCCGTAGAGGATGTTGTTCGGGTCGTTCGGCTTTCCGCCCGGGTCTTTCAGCGCGCTGTCGTACGCGGCCTGCAGCAGCGGCGGCGGATTGTCGAGCCCGATGCGGACGAACCGGAAGATCGGCCGCGCGCTCTCGTCCGGTAGCGATCCCGCGCCGTTGCTGACCTCGACCGCGAGGGCGGCGGCGAGGACATCGGGCGCCCGGTCCGGATCGCCAAGCTGGACGCCGGCGTAGGCTCGTGCCGCCCCGGCGATGATCGGCGCGAGCGCGGCGCCCACCTGCAGCGTGTCGTAAGCGCCGTCGAGCATGCCGACCACCATCTGGTCGGAGAGGCCGGCCGTCCCGTCCGTCGCCGACACCAGGTAATCGTCGACGGCCTGGCCGATCGCTGCGATCTGGTGGAGCCGTGTCGACAGGTCCTCCCGTAGCTGATCGAGGCCGGATCCGCCCCTGGTAGCGCGGAGCATGGTGCGGACCACGCGATCGGCCGCGTCGACGCCCCACGTCCACGTCGTGGGCAAGGCGGCGTCGGCCGCGGGAAAGGCGTCGGGCAACCACGGGTGCTCGGCCGGATCGAGGCCGGGATCGGTCACCTCGCTGACCGGGTCGATGTAGCCATCGGGACGTGAGCGCACAATGACATCGCGCACCTGGTAGATCGCGGCCGCCGCGCACGACTGCTGGTAGAGCGAGATCGCGGCGGTGCAGATCTGGCGTACCTGAGCAAGCGTCAGCCCGGGCGCTGGTGCCGCCGACGCGCCTCCGGCGGCGGAAGCGCCCCCGGTGAACTGCAGGAACCGGCTGACGTCGAAGGACGACCTGCCGTCGCGGATCGTTCGGTGCAGATGATCGATGTCGTCGCGGAAATTGGCTTCGCGCGGGAAGCTGAACGCCGCGGAGGCAACCGATGTCCACGGTGGCGGTGGCTCCGCTGTCTGGCTGGCCGCTCCATCAGGAGCCGGTGGTGTTATATCGCGGCCCAGGACAGCCTCGTCCCCGGACGGGACCACGAAGCACAGCGTGCGCTGCCATTGCCCGGAGACGGATTTGCGCTGGATCGATTCGAGCACCGGGTCGAACGGCGAGTTGTCGAGGATCCCGCCGTCAGCGAGCCAGTCCGGGGTGTCGCCGGTCGCCCAGTCGGGCCACACCCGCCGCTCGCGCAGCAGCGATGTCTCCCTCACCGGCGCGAACGCGACAGGGAAAGAGGCCGATGCGCGGCCGGCGGTCGCCAGCGGCTCGTCGTCGGCGAGGTCATCGACAGGCGGGCAGTCCTGCCACTCGTAGCCGTTGCCCGTCTGGACATATCGCGGCCGGGAACCGTGCCTGGAAAAGTGGAAACGACGCCGGTGGTCCGCCTCGCTGAAGTATTCCCCGTCAGAGTCCCGGACCGGACGGGACGACGGCCCGAGCGCGGTCGATGTGACGATGAGCGAAATGTCACGGCCATGCGCGGTCGGCGCCATCTTCTGCAGCGCGCCGGTGATCTGGTCGTGGAAGAAGTCACCGTTCATCAGCGACAGCACGCCTTGCGGCTGCGGCCGGAACAGCGCCTCGGCTGACATCTGGCCGCTCTTGAGCCAGAGTTGCTTGAGGTCAGCCAGTGACGCCCCGCGCGCAATAGCCGTGGCGAGCAGCACGCCGTTCAGGCCGCCGGCGCTGGTTCCCGCGATGACGTCCACGGTCACCCGCGCGCCAATCCGCCGGACCGCCCTGGCCCACAGATCGTGGACGGCCTTCTCTTCATCTGTCGCGCCGTCGCGCGGCGGGATGCCGTTGGACGCACGGCGCACGTTATCAATCTCGCAGGCAACGCCGCCCATCCAGACGGCCAGGCTGACTCCGCCATTCATGACGAGTGCCAGCCGGTGTTCGATGGTCTCCGCTGGTGTGCCTTCTACATCCGCAGCCGGGTTGTCCGCAGTAGTCATGCCAGCATGATGCCCGGCTTAAATCCAGGCCACAAGAGCCTTTAGCCCGCTTCGCCGCGCAATCAGCGCAAATGTCCTGCATAAACCTTTGCGCCACTTTTATCCCGAATACCCGGATTACCGGTTTCCGCCGGCTTGACGGGATCCCGGGCTGCCGCCGTTTCATTTCAATGTTGAAATCTTAACAAATTAGCGAAGGTCCATAGCGGGTCCAGGCCCCGTTCCGCGCACCAGGCCAGGTAGCAGCGCAGGTCAGATTCAGTGTGCTCGCGGGGAAGAGCCCTTGAAGCGGGCCAGGTAGGCGGCCACGGCCAGCCGCAGCCGGTCAGTGAACGGCACAGGAGGATCGGAGGGCACTGAGGCCAGGTCGGTGGCAGAAAGGCAGATCGGCAGCCAGCTCCGCCCGGATCGCCTTGACCGCGATCGGCCGACCGCCGGGATCTTGCCAGCGCAGCCCTCCCTGCTCCCATACTGGGTCAACCGCATATTCGCGGGATGGTCATGGCAGCGGCTTTGCCTGGGCGCGTGTCTGGTCCCGGGCTGGCGGGCTGCCCGGGCGGCGAGGTGGAGGGGAACCGTGAGCAGCGACATAGTCCGGCGGCGGGCTGAGATCGAGGGTGTGACCGCGGGCCGCACCTTGTGCGATGAGTTGCGGCACGTCGCCGAGACCTCCGGTGATGCCCGGGCGTATTCCGATGAGGCCGGTGCCGGTGCCGGGGACGGCTGGCAGTCCCTGACCTGGTCGCAGGTGCGGCAGCGGGTGCTGGAGGTGGCAGCCGGGTTCGCCGCCCTGGGGCTGGCAGCCGGCGAGCGGGTCGCGCTGATGCTCCCGAACCGCAGCGAGCATGTGCTGGCCGACCTCGGGGCGGTCCATGCGGGCGGCCTGGGGGTGACGTTGTACGCCACGCTGGCGCCGGAGCAGATCGGGTATGTGGCCGCAGACTGTGATGCCCGGATCGCGGTGCTGGACGGGGCGGCCGAGCTGGCCCGCTGGCAGCCGGTCCTGGACCAGCTGCCGGGGCTCACCACGATCATCGTCCGGGACCCGGTGGCCTGCCCGGCCGGTGACCGGTACATGACCTGGGACGGCCTGGTGGCGCTGGGCCGGGAACGGCTCGCCGCCGACCCGGATGAGATAACGGCCCGGGTGGCAGCGATCAAGCCCGGTGACCCGCTGGCCCTGCTGTACACCTCGGGCACTACCGGCAACCCCAAGGGTGTCGTGCTCACCCACCGGAACATCTTGTACGAGATGGCGGCGGCCGAGCGGATGGGTATCGTCGTGCCGCGGGTCCGCTGGGTCTCCTACCTGCCGCTGGCGCACATCGCCGAGCGGATGTTCAGCATCTACCTGGCTATTGGCGCCGTCAGTCACGTGCATTTCTGCCCTGACCCGGCGCAGCTGGTGCGGGTGATCGGGCAGGTGCGCCCGACCGCGTTCTTCGGCGTACCGCGGGTGTGGGAGAAAATCCGGGCCGGCATCCAGGCGCTGCTGGCCGCCGAGCAGGACGAGGGCAAGCGGGCCGCCGTGGCCCAGGCCATGGACATCGGCCGCCGCTACGTACACAGCTGCCAGTACGGGCAGGCCACGCCACCGGAGCTCGAGGCGCAGTTCCGGGCGGCGGACGAGCAGGCGCTCGGGCCGATCCGCGGCCTGCTCGGCCTGGGCGAGGCCGTCTCGGTGTTCAGCGCCGCGGCCCCGCTGCCCCCGGACGTGGCCGCGTTCTTCGCCGGGCTGGGCATGAAGATCCTCGACGTCTACGGGATGACCGAGACCACCGGGGCGTTCACCGCCAACACCCCCGCGGAATTCAAGCTCGGCACGGTCGGCCGCCCGTACGCCGGCATGGAGGTCGCGATCGCCGGCGACGGCGAGATCCTGGCCCGCGGACCGCTGACCACCCCCGGCTACCTGAACCGGCCCGACCTGACCGAGGCCCTCATCGACCCAGACGGGTGGCTGCACACCGGCGACATCGGCGCCATCGACGCCGACGGGTTCGTGTCGGTAACCGACCGGAAGAAGGAACTGATCATCACCGCGGGCGGCGAGAACATCGCCCCCGCCGCAGTAGAGAACGCGCTGGTGGCCCACCCGCTGATCGGCCAGGCCCTGGCCTACGGCGACCGTCGGCCGTACGTGATCGCCCTGCTCACCCTGGACGGCGAAGCCGCACCCGCCTGGGCCCGGGCCCGCGGCATCACCGCCGGCTCACTCGCAGAGCTGGCCTCAGACCCGCAGGTGCTGGCCGAGGTGGCCGCCGGAGTCGCCGCCGCCAACGAACGGCTGGCCCAGGTGCAGCAGGTCAAGCAGTGGCGCCTGCTGCCCGTGGAATGGACCGCCGAGACCGAGGAACTCACCCCCACCCTCAAGCTCAAGCGCCGCGTCGTGCACGCCAAGTACGCCGACATCATCGACTCCCTCTACGCAGGATGACCTCGGCCGCGTCATCGCGGCGACACATCCACGGAACCACTCATCCCAGGCGCGAGGGAGACCCTGCTGATAGGGGTACTTCCAGCTCCAGAGCCTCCGGGACCGCTTGACCGGCTGCATCGGCTGCGGCTGCTTGTCCCTCAAGCTCTGCCGGCTCATGAACCCCGATGACGTCCTCGGCGGCGAGGGCCCGGGAGCCCGGAACCTCTAGCCGCGTCCGCTGCCTACGCGGCGGCGGCCTTCCCGTTCAGGGCGGACACGATGTGTTCGGCGATGGCGAGGCTGGAGGTCGCCGCCGGCGACGGCGCGTTGCGGACGAGCATGACCCGGCCCGCCGACTGCAGGACGAAATCGTCGACGAGGCCGCCGTCCCGCCGGACCGCCTGGGCCCGCACCCCCGCCCTCGACCTGACGAGATCGCCGAGCTGCATGTCGGGCAGGTATGCCCGGACGTTGGTGAGATACCGCCGTTTGACCAGTGAGCCGGCCATCTCCCCGAGCCCGTTCCGCCAGTGCTGGCGGACGAGCCGCCAGGTTCCGGGCCAGCTCCCGATGTCGCGCAGGTCACGAAGACCGATGTCGCGCCAGCGGTAGCCCTCGAGCGCCAGGGCGAGAACCGCGTTGGGGCCCACGTGCACGCCGTCATCGACGTCACGGGTCAGATGGACGCCGAGGAACGGGTACCGAGGGTCGGGAACCGGATACACCATGCCCTTGACCCGATGCCGGACCGGCGGGCGGAGCTCGTAGTATTCCCCGCGGAAAGGAACGATCCGCATGTCGGCCAGGCTGCCCAGTTGCGCGGCGAGCTGATCGCCGGTCAGGCCGGCGCAGACAATCAGCTGATCGAAGGTCCACGCGTCGCTCTCCGACCGGACCGCCACTCCGCCAGCGCCTTGCCAGACCGAACGGATATGCGTGCCCAGCCGCACCGCGCCGCCCGCCGACGTGACCTCCCGGGCCAGGGCCTGGCACATGCCGACGAAGTCGACCGACGCGGTGTGTGGCGAATGCAGCGCCGCCGCGCCCCGTACGTACGGCTCGATCTCAGCGATCTCGGTCCGGGTGACGCGCCGGATGCCGGGGACCCCGTTCGCCAGCGCCCGGCGCTCGATCTCGGCCAGGCCGGGCAGTTCCGCGTCGGAACTCGCGACCACCAGCTTGCCGAGCTCGCGCAGGCGGATATCGTGCTGCTGGCAGAACTCGCGCAGCAGGCTGCCGCCGCGCACGCACAGCCGCGCCTTCAGGCTGCCTGGCGCATAGTACAGACCCGCGTGCACGACACCGCTGTTGTGCCCGCTCTGATGGGCGGCGACGTGATCTTCCTTGTCGAACACGGTCACCTGCAGGCCCGGGTAGCGGATCGTCAGTTCCCTGGCCACCGCTAGCCCGACGATGCCGCCGCCTATCACCGCGGCCGTCTGCGCGCTGCTGATCATGCCATGCAGCGTACGCATCGCTGCGCCGGCCCGCCGGGCCTGGATAGGTTTTCGCATAGCTAGTGACGTGGAGGAGAAGCCATGGTGATGCCGATGGCGGGCCGGCTGGTGGCCGCGGTGGCCGGCGGCCTGCTCGTGCTCGCGGCGTGGGCCAGCGTCACCGGGACGCTTATCGTGTCGCGTTCGGTCAGCGGCTGGCTGACACGGTGGGTGGACCGGATCGTGACCGGGGCCTTCGGGCTGGCGGCCGGCGCCATCCCCGAGTACAGGCGGCGTGACCGGCTGCTCGCCACTCAGCCGGCGGCGATCTTGCTGACGCAGCTGGCCGCCTGGCTGGGGATTTCCTTCGCCGGGTTCGCGCTGCTGTTGTGGCCCTTCGCCACCCGCGGCGTGGCGTCGGCGCTCACCGATGCCGGGTCCTCGCTGTTCACCCTGGGATTCGCCGAGCCGGCCGGCGCTGTGCCTGCGGTGATCGTCTTCCTGGCCTCGGCGACCGGGCTGGTGATCGTGACGCTGCAGATCGCCTACCTGCCGACGCTGTACTCGGCGTTCAACCGCAGGGAAACCGAGGTGGCGCTGCTGAACGCGCGGGCCGGCGTGCCGTCGTGGGGACCGGAGCTGCTGGCGCGTACCCACTACGCGCTGGGGTCGGGCATGTCGACCCTGGATACGATGCCCGACCTGTATGCCCAGTGGGAACGCTGGTCCGCCGACATCGCCGAGAGCCACACCACCTACCTGCCGCTGGTGCGGTTCCGGTCACCCTTGCCCCTGTCGTCCTGGGTGACCGCGCTGCTGGCCGTGCTGGACTCCGCCGCGCTGTTCCTGGCCCTGTCTCCCGGGGCCGCGCCGGCGGTCCCGGCGCGGCTGTGCCTGCGCGGCGGCTTCCTGTGCTTCGGCCGGATTGCCCGGGCGATGGGCTTCCCGGTGCCCGAGGAGCCCGACCCGGAAGGCGGGATCAGCCTGACCTACGAGGAGTTCCTCGACGCGGTCGCCCGGATGCGCCAGGTCGGCTTCCCGATCGAGCGCGACCCCGCCGAAGCCTGGCCCGACTTCGTCGGCTGGCGGATCACCTACGAGCAGGCGGCCTACGCCGTGGCCTACGCCGTCGACGCGGTGCCGGCCAAGTGGTCAGGCCCGCGCCGGCGTCCCACTCCGGCCATCCCGCCTTTCCGCCCGCCGCTCGGCCGCCCGCCCGAGTAGGCACAGATCCCGCAGCGATTCGGCGACCAGGGCAGGGGTTGTCAGCCGCGCGAGGTGGTGATGGTGTCCATCCGGGCGGTGTCCGGGAGCCACCTAGCTGTCACGGGCGCGCCGCCGGGACCTGTCCCCAAAGCGTACATTTGCAATTCGAAACTAGCAATAATTTTCAAGAAACAGTGGTACCTTATCTGTATGGCGGACTGGGGCTTCCTGACCAACCACGCCCGGGTCCTGCTGTGCATCGCCCGCGACCCGGGCGCGAGACTGCGCGACATCGCGGCCAGCCTGGGCATCACTGAGCGCCGCGCCCACGGCATCGTCACCGACCTCGCCGAGACCGGCTACGTGATCACTCAGAAAGACGGCCGCCGCAACCGCTACCAGATCCAGGCTCACCTGCCGGTACCCGAGCCCGGCACCCGGGAGCCGGCCGTCGGCGAGGTCGTCGCCCTTTTCGCAGCCCGGGGCCGGACCGCAACCGGGCACGCCCGGGCGAGTGACCGTGATGCCAGCGGCGCCCGCCAGCCGTAAACTCCCTGATCTCGCGGGACAAAGCGCCGGTCAGCGCGGCCCAGGCGGCAACCATCAGACGGCGGCAGTACTGGGGCCGAACGAGCCCGGCGCGAGCCCTCGCTCGCTACCAGTGACCGCGGTGTACGACCTCGCCGAACGGCCGCCGCCTGGGGTTGCTGATCGGCACCAGCGGCCGGTCAGCCGGATAGCCGAGCGAGATCAGCAGGGCCCAGTTGCGGTCCTCGGGAAAACCCAGCAGGTCACGGGCGAGCTGCAGGTCGGCGACACCGGCGTGGCAGCTGCCGATGCCCAGGTCCGCAGCCGCCAGCATCATGGCCATCGTCGCCTGGCCCAAGTCGAAATGGGCCCGGTGAAACTCGTTATCGGCCGCGGGGCCGATCACCATGATCGTCGCTGCTGACCCGGCCACATGACCTGCGCCCCGCCACACCTTGGCGAGTTCGCGGAGTTGGGCGCGGTCGGTGACCACGATGAAGTCCCAAGGCTGCCAGTTCTGTGAGGACGGGGACCGGCGCCCCGCCTCCAGGATCTGGTCCAGGTCTGCCGCCGGAATCGGGCGATCAGCGAAAGACCGTACGTTGCGGCGTGAAGTAATCGCCTCCCAGGTCTGCATGATGATCTCAACGCCGGCCGCGTCACGTTCATTCTCGCCAGCCTGGCCCCACCCCTGCCTCGCCCCATCCCTGCCCGGCGCCGAGCGCTAAGATCGCCCCATGTCTGGACAGGCCGGGAATGGGTCCCAGGAGTTCTCCGGCCGGGAAACGGCGCCGGACCTGGACATCAGGCACGCCCACTCGGCTCGCGTTTACAACTACTGGCTGGGCGGCAAGGACAACTTTGCCGCTGACCGGGAAGCAGCGGAGCAGGCGATCGCCGCGAATCCCGGGATCGTGGCGGACGTGCGGGCGAACCGGGCCTTCCTGGTCCGGGTGGTGCGTTACCTGGCGTCGGAGTGCGGCATCCGCCAATTCCTTGACATCGGTACCGGGCTGCCCACGGCCAGCAACACCCATCAGGTGGCGCAGGCGGCCGCCCCGGAAGCGCGGATCGTCTACGCAGACAATGATCCCATCGTGCTATCGCACGCCCGCGCCCTGTTGTCTAGCACCCCGCAGGGGGCGTGCGACTACGTGGACGCCGACCTGCGCGACACCTCGGCCATCTTGCGGGCAGCGTCGGCGACCCTGGACTTTGGCCAGCCGGTCGCGCTCATGCTGCTGATCATCTTGCATCTGATCTCTGACGCAGACGACCCGTATGGCATCGTGGCCAGGCTGGTGGCGGCCTTGCCGGCCGGCAGCTACCTCGTGCTCGCGCATCCGGCCAGCGACATCCGCGCGGAGCAGATGGCAGAGATGACCAAGCGCGTGAACCAGCGCATGAGCGGGCCGAAGGCAACCATGCGTGACCGGGCGGCGGTCACGCACTTCTTCGATGGGCTCGAACTGCTCGAGCCGGGCGTGGTCCAGCCTCAGCAGTGGCGGCCCGAGCCGGACATTGTCGGCCAGTCCCAGGTGACCGCCTGGTGCGGAGTCGCCAGGAAGCCCTAACGCACCATTGGCGCCGGATTGTCCGGCTTCATCTGGCGTGTGACCCGGTCTGATCAATTCTGTCAAACAACATTTAGTTACGAAGTGCCTACACCCGGCCAGAAGGCAATTGCGGGTACGCAGATGGCTCTCCGGGGGCGGCTAGCCCGCTTCGTTACTTGGCGTATGCGCGCCGTGGCTAATCCGCCGCTAGCGAGCAGGGTAAGAGACCCGGGCTTTTCTGTGCGCGAACCTGTGGATGACTTGTGTAAAACGGCGCCCGCGCTGTGCGCAGGCGGGGGAAAGGCTGGGGATTCCGCTGCCGGATCTCCCGATAACGAGATCGTTAGCTGGCAGAATACGATCCACACCCTGTGCATAGGGAAAAACTGAAATTGTCTATACGCCACGCCGTGATAGCTCATATGTAAACCAAATGTTTATCGTAGGTATATCTATCTGTAATTCGGAGTCGGGACCGTAAAAGCTTAAAACCCAGAGACGGTGAGCCCGGGCGCTTGAAAACGGGAGGGTAAGCGCAATGGCGGCATACGCCCACCTGGGCCTGGACGCCCAGGACACGCAGCCGCTGCCCGGTCCTTCATCCCAGTGCACGCGCCTGTCCTCAGACAGGTCACCCGTTGCTGGACGGCGCTCACCGTCGGCTCAAGGGGAGGCCCGACATGAAGATCAAGATCCGGCCAGACGACGCCAGCATGCTCCAGATGGACAACTGGCTCGCCGAGTTGCGGGACGACGGCTCCGCCGAGCCGCCCGGTGAGGGCGGTGAGGGCGGCGGGGGACGGGCCAGCGACGATGCCCGGCCAGAAGCTCCCGCGGAGCGCGCCGAGCGCGCTGTCCCCCCCGAGCGCGCCGAGCGCGCTGTCCCCGCCGGGGCTACCGTGCGGGCGGTGATCGGTGATCAGCTGCGGATGCCGATCATGTGGTGCGAGATGGGTTCCTGCATCTCCTGGCATTCCGATCCCGCCGCGCTCGGCGAGGGCGACGCGCGCGCCCGCGCGATTGGGGCCGGCTGGCGCATCGACGCCTTCGGCAGGCTGGCCTGCCCGCGATGCCAGCAGACCGACCCGGGCTTCCGGGTCTCTCGCCCGGTCGTGCCGTGGGACCGGCACACCGCCATCGCCAGGGCCGCCTGGATCGCCGCCGTGCCCGGGCGCCGGACGGCACCCCAGCACCCGGCTGCGAGCACCATGGCCGCAGGCCGGCGGACGCGCTGAACGTCAGCCAGGAGATGGACCGGACGGCCATGGCAGCGCACCCGTCACGCATGGAGGGTCGGGCCGGCCGCCGCTGGCTGATGCTGGCCGCGGAGATGGCCGGCCTGGCGAATGGCAGCTGGCGGCCATCACCGGATCCCGTCTCGGCAGGCCCGGCCCGCATGCCGCGCATCGCCACCCGCACGCTTGGCGCGGACGGCGGATCAGTCCGCACCGCCCGGGACTTCACCACCGCCACCTTGCTCCGGTGGGGCACGGCAGAACGCAGCCAGGACATCGTGATCGTCGTGTCTGAGCTGCTGACCAACGCGCTGCGGCACGCCCTGCCCCGATCCGGCGACAGCGGGCCCCGGCGGCCGATCCGGCTCGGCCTGCTACAGCCCGGGCCATGCGTGCTGTGCGCGGTCGCCGACCCAAGCAAGCTGGCTCCAGCGCCCCGAGCGCCCGGCACCCTCGCCGAGACCGGCCGCGGACTCCACATCATCTGTGCGCTCAGCGACCAGTGGGGTTACGCACCGAGCGACACCGGAAAGGTCGTGTGGGCCATGTTCTACCCGCGGTTAACGGTGCCCTGGCGTATGGGCGGCGTATGCGTGGTGGACAGGTTTGCCCGCGCCCGGCCGGCCACGTTAGGCTTTTTAGCGAGGCGAATGGCACGGCTCTGGCGGTGGGCCGGCAGCCGGTCATGAGCCTGACAGGTTTCTGGACGTTGGTCTTGAGCCGTAACCGCCGCGAGTAGCACGGAAGTACTCGCGGGCGCGGTCTTGACCTCATTGGGCCGGTGATCTGGGAGGCCGTGTACGTGCTCGCGCCCAGCTTGGTGACGACCGGGAAGCGGCGTTCAGGCGTCACCCCGGACCGATGGACACGAGCGCCGCTGCCAACATCGCCGACGCAGCGTAGCAGCCCAGATGGCCACTAATTCCCGGCGAGCAGGACGCGCGCCAGCGCTCACCGACCGGCGCTGGGAACGCGGCGTTTTCGACCGGCTGGTCAACGCGGTCCAGGCGGGTGAGAGCCGGGTCCTTGTGGTACGTGGCGACCCGGGCGTGGGCAAGACCGTGCTGCTGGATTACCTGGTCAGCCGGGCGCCGGGGTGCCGGCTAGCGCGCGCGGTGGGGGTTCAGTCGGAGATGGAGCTGGCGTTCGCCGGGCTGCATCTGCTGTGCGCGTCGATGCTGGATCACCTGGAGGCGATCCCGGTGCCGCAGCGGGAGGCGCTGCGGACCGCGTTCGGCATCAGCGCCGGCCCGCCGCCGGACCGGTTCCTGGTCGGCCTGGCCGTGCTGAGCCTGCTGTCGGAGGTAGCCGGGGAGCGGCCGCTGATCTGCGTGATCGATGACGAGCAGTGGCTTGATCACGCTTCGGCGCAGGCGCTGGGGTTCGTGGCGCGGCGGCTGGGGGCCGACCCGGTGGGCCTGGTGTTCGCGGCCCGGGTGCCGGGTGAGGAGCTGGCCGGGCTGCCGGAGCTCGTGGTGGAGGGCCTAGGGGAGAGTGACGCGCGGGCGCTGCTGGACTCGGCGCTGGCCGGGCCGCTGGATGCGCGGGTCAGGGACCAGATCGTGGCCGAGACGCAGGGGAACCCCCTGGCGCTGCTTGAGTTGCCGCGGGGCCTGACGCAGGCGGAGCTGGCGGGCGGGTTCGGGCTGCCCGGTGCGGCGCCGCTGTCCGGCCGGATCGAGGAGAGCTTCCGCCGCCAGCTCGACGCCCTGCCACCCGAGGCCCGTCGTCTGCTGCAGTTGGCGGCGGCGGATCCGTCCGGGGATCCGGTGCTGGTGCGGCGGGCGGCGGGACGGCTGGAGATCCCGCTTCAGGCGGAGGCGGCAGCCGCCGACGCGGGCCTGGCGGAGTTCGGGATGCGAGTCCGGTTCCGCCATCCGCTGCTGCGCTCGGCGGCCTACCGGTCGGCGTCGGCTGCGGACCGGCAGCAGGCGCACGGCGCGCTGGCGGAGGTCACCGATCCGGTAGCCGATCCTGATCGGCGGGCCTGGCACCGGGCCCAGGCCGCGGCCGGGCCGGATGAGGAGGTCGCGGCGGAACTTGAGCATTCGGCCGGCCGGGCGCAGGCCCGCGGCGGCCTGGCCGCGGCCGGGGCGTTCCTGGAGCGCTCGGTGCTGCTGACGGTCGATCCAGCGCGCCGTGCCGAGCGCACGCTGGCGGCGGCGCAGGCCAACCTGCGGGCGGGTGCGTTCGACAAGACTCTTGAACTGCTCGTCACGGCGGAGGCCGAGCCGCTTGACGAGTTCGCCAGCGCCCGGGTGGACCTGCTGCGCGGGCAGATCGCGTTTGCCTCGGGCCCGGGCAGCGACGCCCCTCCGCTGTTGCTCAAAGCCGCCAAGCGGCTCGAGTCACTCGACCTCGGACTGGCGCGAGAGATCTATCTGAGCGCGTGGATTGCCGCGTTGTTCGCCGGGCGTTTCGCGGGAGCCGGCGATCTTCTTGAGGTCTCCCGCGCCGCCAGGGGCCTGCGGTCGGCGGACCCTCCGCGTCCGGTCGACCTAGTGCTCGACGGCCTCACGTTGCTGGTCACCGACGGACCGACGGCCGCGGCAGCGACGTTGCGCCGCGCCGCGAGCGCCTTTGCCGACGCCGACATCTCTGTGGAAGAAGCGCTCCGGTGGGGCTGGCTGGCTCAGGCGGCCGCCAGCGCTGTCTGGGACGATGAACGCTGGCGCGCGATGCTCCTGCGGCAGGTCCAGATTGCCCGTGACGTCGGCGCGCTCGACCAGCTGCCGATCGACCTGGCCTCGCTGGGCACGGACGCCGCGTGGAGCGGCGACTTCGCGGCGGCCGCGGCCCTGATCGCGGAGACCGACGCGGTCTGTGCGGCGACCGGGACTCGCAGCGCGCCCTTCGCCGCGATGCTGCTCGCTTCTCTCCGAGGCAACCAAGCCGAGGCCGGCCCGCTGATCGAGGCCACCATCGCCGAGGCCGCAGCCGGCGGGCAGGGAATCGCGGTGACCTACGCGCACTGGGCGGCCGCCATCCTCTACAACGGCCTCGGCCGGTACGCCGACGCACGGGCGGCGGCCCAGCAAGCCAGCCAGGATAAGCCCGCGCTCTATACGGCCATGTGGGCGTTGCCCGAGCTGATCGAGGCCGCCGTGCGCATCGGGAACACCCAGCTTGCCGCCGACGCGCTCGCGCGGCTGGCGGAAACCACACGGGCCGGCGGAACCGACTTCGGGCTGGGCATCGAGGCGCGCTCGCGGGCGCTGGTGAGCGAGGGCGCGGCCGCCGTGGGCTGCTACCGCGAGGCGATCGACCGGCTGGGCCGCACCCAGCTCCGTCCGGAGCTCGCCCGGGCCCACCTGCTGTACGGCGAGTGGCTGCGCCGCGAAGGCCGCCGCGCCGACGCCCGTACCCAGCTGCGGACCGCCCATGAGATGCTGGCCGCGATGGGTGTGGAAGCGTTCGCCGAACGGGCCAGGCGCGAGCTGCTGGCCACCGGTGAGACGGTCCGCAAGCGGACGGTCCAGGCGCCTGACACGCTCACCGTGCAGGAGGCGTCCATTGCCCGGCTGGCGCGGGACGGGCGGACTAATCCTGAGATCGGCGCCCAGCTGTTCCTGTCCGCCCGCACGGTCGAATGGCACCTGCGCAAGGTGTTCACCAAACTCGGCATCAGCTCACGCCGGGAGCTGCCCGGGGCACTGGCGAACCTCGGCCAGGGCGGCCTGTCAGGCTAGCCACGCCGGCCCCGCCGCGGGCACCGGGTCAGTGACCGGCGGTCTGGCCGCCGTCGATGTGCAGGATCTCCCCGGTGATGTACGGCGATGCCTCCAGGAACAAGATGCCGTCGACGACGTCGCTGACCTGGCCGACGCGCCCGAGCGGAGGAAGCTGGTCACCGAGTCCCTCATAGCTGTCCGCCGGGTGCATCGGCGTCTGGATGATGCCCGGCGAGACGGCGTTGACCCGGATGCCGCGGGAAGCGTACTCGACGGCCAGCGACCTGGTGGCCGCGGCTAGGCCGCCCTTGGTCAGCGCGGTCAGGACCGCTGGGGTGCTGGAGTTCGCGTATTCCGCGATGGTGGCCGAGATGTTGACCACGTGGCCGCCGTACCGCTTGAGCATCTCGGCGATGGCCCGCTGGGTCAGCCAGAAGAATCCGCTGAGGTTGACGCCGAGCACCAGGGCGTAGTCCTCGGCGGTGTAGTCGGTGAACGGCTTGGAGACGAAGACGCCGGCGTTGTTGACGAGCGTGTCGATGCGTCCGAAACGCTCGAGGGCTCCGCCGACGATCCGGTCGGCGGTGGCGGGCTCGGCGATGTCGCCGTCGACGGTGAGCACGTCGCGGTCGTCCGTCGGCTTCATCGTGCGGGCGGTAGCGACCACCCCCCAGCCTTGCCGGCGGTAGGCGGCGACCAGGCTCGCACCGATGCCCTGGGAGCCGCCGGTGATGATGGCGACCTTCTGGCCCTTATCGCTCATGGCGTTCCAGTCGGTGCCGTGGTCGGCGGGTACATGATCGCCGGGTCGTTCGGGTGCGGCGAGAGCGGGGTGACCTCGTCGGTGCGCCACACCCGCAGCGGCATCGAGGCGAGGACCTCCTCAAGCCGTTCGCCGTCGGCGGCGGCGAACAGCCCGAGCGTGCGCCATTCGCCTGGCTGCAGCGGCGGGCGCCACAGGCGCAGCAGGTGCCCGGCGGCCGCGAGCTCGCGCGAGTGGGCGGCCTCGCGGGTACGGATGTCCTGGACCGTTTCTTCCGGCGTCCCGTCCGGCACGTGGGTGGTCATGGTGACGAGGTATTCCATGGTCAGGCACCTCCTGGGACGGCCGCGGCGCTCGGGGAGTCCGCGGCTGACGGGCTCCGGCCGTGGCCGGCCTGGTACGGGTGGTGCATCGAGTGGTCGCCGGACTCCCAGTTCTCGCGCAGGCCGGGCGCGGCCAGGTCCCAGTCCGGGCGGATCTCGCGGGTCACCTCGCGCAGGTCGCGGCGGAGATCCTCGAACGACGGCCTGCCCCAGAACCAGTAGCCGTTGTAGACGCTGTAGATGACCAGCCCCGGCTTGAGCACGAGCGTGTACGGGATCATCGGGTCGATCCCCTGCAGCTCGCTCAGCCGCCGCCGGGTCTTGGTGTGGTCGGTCAGTTCGTAGTCGGGGAAGGTCCCGCCAGGAACGATGTCAGCGCGCATGGGGTTTCTTCTTTCTTCATCCCCGAACGGCGATCTGCTCGCCGCCGTCGATGTCGTACGTCGCGCCGGTCAGCGCCGTGTTGGTCATGATGTGCACGGCGAGCGCGGCGACGTCGGCCGGTTCGACCACGCGCCCGATGGGCAGCGTCGCGCGGAGCTGGGCGCGGCGCTTGTCGAGGTCGTCGCCGAGCAGCGACGCGGACAGCGGCGAGTCGACGAAGCCGGCGGCGATGAGGTTGACCCTGATCGGCGCGACCTCGAACGCGAGGTTGGCGATCAGGGCGGGCAGCGCGGCGTTGCCCGCCGCCATGAGCGACAGGCCAGGTCCCTGTTCGCGGCTGGTGCCGGCCATGAACAGCAGCGTGCCGCCGGGCCGCACCCGGCCGACGGCGTGCTGCGCCACGGCGATGGCCAGCCACACATGGTCGTCGAAATCGCGGTGCGCCCGCTCGCGGTCCAGGTCGGCCAGCGGCGCGTAGTACGGACCGGGGCCCGTGACCAGCACGTGGTCGATCGTCTCGGGCAGGTCACCGAAGAACCGGTCGAGGGCGGCCGGATCGGTGGCGTCGAAGGCCGCGCTGCTCAGCGCGCCGAGCTCGGCCGTGGCCCGTTCGAGCCGGTCGCGGTTGCGGCCGGTCAGGACGACGTTGGCGCCCTCGGCGCGGGCGCGGCGGGCTGTTTCGAGTCCGATGCCAGAGCTGCCGCCGATCACGACGACGATTTGTCCGGGCAGTTCCGGTTGGCGCTGAGCGGGAGAAACGGCGGTGGCGGTGGTCATGATCCCTCCGATGGATGGTGTCCGCGTCGTATCACGGTGTCCCGACCGGGTCTCACGGCGATCCCGCGGCGGCCGGCTGGCTGGTGGCCGTGATCTGGCCGTGGAGCGCTTTCAGCGCGTCGACGTAGATCTCGGAGAAGGTGGGGAAGGGCTGGATGACGTCGCGCAGCACCGATAGCGGCACGCGGGCGCGGATGGCCAGCGTGGCCTGCTGCAGCCACTCGCCGGCCTCGGGACCGAGCGCGTATGCGCCGGTCAGATGGTCGCCGTCGCTGAGCAGGGTCAGGAAGCCGTTGGAGCTGGCGTATTCGTGGGTGTAGGTGGCCGTCTTGGCCACCTCGGACAGCAGGGCGGTCGCGCTGAACCGGGCCTGCGTGGCGCCGACGGAGGCGGCTTGCGGGTCGGTGTAGATCACGTCGGGTATGGCCTCGTAGTGGGCCTCGCGGGGCTCGCCGAGAATGTTCGCGGCGACGACCTCGCCCTGGTACTTGCCGACGTGGGTCAGCAGCCGCACGCCGGTGACGTCGCCGACGGCCCACAGGCGCTCCCCCGCGCGCAGGTGGGCGTCGACCGGGATACCTTGCGGACCCGCCTGGACGCCGACCGTCTCCAGGCCGGCGGGGACGCGCGGGCGCCGGCCCGTGGCGACGAGCAGGTGGTCGCCGCGCAGCTCGCGGCCGCCCTCGATCGACATGACGTAGTCGTCGCCGTCGCGCCGCGCGGCGGTCGCGTGCATGCCCAGGAAGAGCTCGATGCCGTCGCGCCGCAGGACCTCGCCGAGCGCTTCGCCCAGCGGCGCGGGCTCGCGGGCCAGGACGTGCCCGGCCCCCTCGATCAGGGCCACCTCACCGCCGAGGCGGCGCACGGCCTGGGCCATCTCGGCCCCGACGGGTCCGCCGCCGAGTATCAGCAGCCGCCGCGGGACGGCCTTCATGCCGGTCACCTCGCGGTTGGTCCAGATACCGTCGAGCTCGCGCAGGCCCGGGACGGGCGGCACGACCGGATCAGCGCCGGTCGCCACGACCACATGCCGCGCGGTGTGGCGCACGCCGTCGACCTCCACCACGCCCGGCCCGGCGAGCCGGCCGGTCCCGCGCAGCAGGTCGATGCCCTTGCCCGCCAGCCAGCGCTCCTGCCCGGCATCGGAGTAGTTGGAGACCATGAAGTCGCGATAGGCGAGCGCCGCCTCGACGTCGACTTCCGCGCGGGCCCCCGCATCGCGCGCGGCCTGCACCGCCTCGCCGGGGCGCAGCAGCGTCTTAGACGGGATGCACGCCCAGTAGGAGCACTCACCCCCGACCAGTTCGCGCTCGACGAGAGCGACCCGCAGGCCGCCCTCGGCCAGCGCCCCGGCACAGTGCTCGCCCGGTGAGCCGCCGCCCACCACGATGACGTCGTAGTCGTCGTTCATGGACCTCACCGGCCCGGCAGGCGGGTGGTGATCTCCTGGACGAACCAGCCGTTGCCGTCCGGGTCGCTGAACGAGACGAACGAGCCGTAGCTCTTGTGGTCCGGTGCCGGGCCAGATGCCCGTCCCTCGGTCCCGGCGTGGTGGAACACCCCGCCCGCGTCGTGGAACACCTCGCTCACCTCGACACCGTGGCCGATGAGCTCGGCCCGGGCCGCGTCGATGTCGGTGACGGTCAGCTGCAGGCCATCAGCCGAACCCGGTGCGGCCGAGGTGATCCCGGTGCCGAAGATGATCGAGCACTGCGAACCAGGCGGGGTCAGCTGCACCACCCGGAAGTCCTCGCTTTTGGCGAAGTCGGCGTCCAGCCGCCACCCCAGCCCCTGGTAGAAGTCCTTGGCCTTGTCGACGTCGGAGACGGGCACCACGACAACCTCGAGTTTCATGTCCATGACCGCAATTCCTCTCCTGTCAGCGCTGGTTGCTTCTGGCTCCACGATCGCGCTTGCGCGCGTCCCGTCGCGCCCGTGAGTACCCTGGCCAATGCCCTGGCCCCGGGCCGCCAGCTATCAAAATGAGCGATATTACCTGGTGGCAACGAGGATCGGCCATGGCCGGCTACCGTCCCATGATCCTTGCCGATCTGGCTGGCTGGAGCAGCCGGAGCCAGGTGTCCTGAAACGGCGGACACCGGCCGGTCGGTATTACATCACCAGCCCACCGTCTACCTGGCGTAGCCCGTCCGGCTTAGACGGCTGCGTTCAGGTGTTTCCCACGGCGGCTCAGGGCCTGGTCGAGTTCGCGACGGGAGCTGATGTCCAGCTTGGCGAACACCTTGCGCAGGTGCCACTCGACGGTGCGGGCGCCGATGAACAGCTGGGCGCCGATCTCCGGGTTGGTTCGCCCGTCCCGGGCCAGCTGGGCGATTTCCTCCTCTTGCGGAGTCAGTTCGTCGCGGGTGTCCTCGGTCCGCTTGCGTACTTTCTCGCCGGTGGCCACCAGCTCGCGCCGGGCTCGTTCGGCCAGTGCCTGGGTGCCCATGGAGACGAAGGCTTCGAACGCGGGCCGCAGCTGGTTGCGGGCGTCGATCCGCCGGTTCTCCCGGCGCAGCCATTCGCCGTAGCTCAGCCGGGCCCGGGCCAGGTGGGTCGCCATCCGGGTCCGGCTCAGCCGCTCGATGGCCTCGCGATACTCCTCTTCGGCAGCGCGCCCCTCGGCCAGCAGCGCCCGGGATCGCGCCGCCGCGCCGCGGGCCCAGTCGCTGCCGCTCGCCGCGGCTATCTCCGACAGCCGGTCCGCCGCCGCGGCGGCGCGCTCTCGCTGATCGCTTCGCACCGCGGCTTCGGTCAGCTCGTACAGGGCCCAGGGCGAGATGACGAGCTCGTCGACCGCGCTGGCCTGGTGCGCGGCCTCGGCGGCGAGGCCGTAGTTGCCGAGGCCGTTGTGCAGCACGGCGTTGGCGTACTCCGTGTACGTCAGCGCCGCGCCCTCGCCCCGGTCCGCGGCGCCCTGAACCATCACCTCGGTCAGCCGGGCGGCGGTTGGCGCGTCCCCCCGCCACGCCGCGAGCAGGAGCGAGACGTAGGGCAGCGTGGCCGCCCTGATCCCCGGGTCGATGCGCTCGCCCTCGGCCAGCAGGGCCTCCGCCGCCGACAGCTGGCCGGCCTGGATGTCGATCTCGGCGAGATAGTCGAGCGCGAACGGAAGCCAGCTCAGGGTGCCGTTCGCGCGCGCCAGCCGGACCTGGCCGGCCGCGAGTGAGAACCACGCCTCGTCATCCCACAGGTCCATGGCGACCAGGTTGTACGAGACGCACAGCCAGTCCAGCTCCTGCGGCTGCGCACGGTAGCGCCGCAGCGCTTCGGCGAGCATGGGCGCGGCGGCCGCGTATCCATCGGTCAGCCGCACGGCCAGGCCGCGGAGCAGCAGCTGCGAGTGCGGCAGCGGCTCAGGCTCACAATCCCCGGAGAGCCCAGAAGGGCCGAACGGCGCCGCCTGCGCCGCGCGGGCGATGTCCAGGACGTCCGGCCCGTGGGCGAGCCGGCCAGCGTAGATCGCGGCCACCAGGGCTTCGAGGTAGGTCTGCCGGGCCAGCTCGGCATCCAGGGTCTGCAGCCGCTGGGCGGCTCGCAGCAGCAGCGGCGGCGCGTCGCTGCCCCGCCGCAGGGCGAACGCGATCTGCGCCCGCATCCGCTGCACGTGCGCAGAGCCCAGCTCGCTGAGCGGTCCGACCTCCGCCGTGACCAGCAGGGCCTGCGCGGTCACGAAATCCCCGGCCGCGTACTTCGCCTCGGCCGCCGCGAGCGCCCGCGAGGCGCGCTCGCCCGGGTCCGGGGTGAGCGCCACGGCGCGATGCCAGAAGGCGGCGGACGCGGCCACCCCGCCGCGGCGCAGTGCCCGGTCGGCCGAGTTGATGAGCTCGGCGGCCACCGCCTCGTCAGGGACGGCCGTGGCGTGCGCGCGATGCCAGGCCCGCCGGTCGGGATCGACTCCCGGATCGGTCACCGCCGCGAGCGCGGCATGGGCCGCTCGCCGGTCCTCGGCCGCGGCGGCCCGGTAGACGGCCGAACGCACCAGCGGATGCCGGAAGCGCACGTTCACGCCGAACTCCAGCAGGCCGGCGTCCGCGGCCAGGGTGATGCCCGAGATGTCCAGGCCGAGGACGTGGGCTCCCCGGAGAATCACGGCCGCGTCCCCGACCGGATCGGCCGCCGCGAGCAGGATCAGCCGCTGGGCCTGCTCAGGCAGCTCACCGAGGCGCTCCAGGTACTGGGCCTCGATGCGGCCGGGCAGGTCTCCCGCGTCCGGGAGCGCGAACCCGCCGGCCAGTTCGGCCGCACCCAGGCCGCGGCAGAGCTCGAGCAGGGCGAGCGGGTTGCCGTGCGTCTCCTCGATGATGCGGGCGCGGACGCTCTCGTCCAGCGGGCCCGACGTGACCGTCGCCAGCAGTGCCCGGGCCGGCTCCTCAGCCAGCCCGTCCAGCCGGAGCTCGGGCAGGCCGGCCAGGGGATCCGGCGAGGCGACTGGTTGGGACGGCGTCCGGGCCGCGAACACCAGCGCGATCGACTCCGCGAGCAGGCGGCGCCCGACGAACCCGAGCACCTGAGCCGAGGCCTGGTCGAGCCACTGCGCGTCGTCCACGACGCACAGCAACGGCTGCTCCTCGGACGTCTCCGCCATCAGGCTGAGCGCCCCGAGGGCGAGCAGGAACGGGTCGGGGTTGTGTCCCGGGTCGAGTCCGAACGCGACGCTGAGTCCGCGTCGCTGGGGCTCGGCGAGCGAGCCGAGCCGGCCGAGCATCGGAACGCACAGCTGGTGCAGCCCGGCGAAGGCGAGCTCCATCTCCGATTCGACCCCGGCCGCGCGGACCACGTGGAAACCGGACGCCTGCCTGACCAGGTGGCGCAGCAGGGCCGTCTTGCCGATCCCCGGTTCGCCCCGCATCACCAGGACGGCGCTTTGACCGCTTCGCACGTTGGCGATGAGCTGGCCCAGGATCTCCAGCTCGCCGGTCCGGCCGAGCAACCGGGGCGGGGGAGGCACGGTCACCCCGGGCCTCTCAGAGCACGCCGCTCAGGGGGAACACACCGCGAACTTCACTGGCGGGACCGAACGACAAATTCAGATGCTGGAGCACAACAACCATGCCGCCGCCTCTCCCTGCCGCCTGACTGAAGGCTCACGGGACGCTTCAGCTAACGCTAGCCGCCACGTCAGGCGGGTCGCAACGGCCGCAGAGCGCACTCAGCGGACCTGGTCTGCTGGCGCGTACCGCTTCTGGCTTGCGCGTCAAGCCCCCGATCATGCCGCAGGCGCGGTTAGCAGTTCTAGGGAGCACGACACACTTCAAGCAGGAGGCTCAGCGTCATGCAGGGGTCGGGAGCCGAACTGGTACTCCTCGGCGGACTGGGCCGCGCCAGCCGGCGTACGCTCCCGCCATCTCCGGGATTGTCCCACGCCGCGATGACGGCCGGGTTAGCCGGGCATTTCCGCACGGTGACACGGGTGCCGGGCTCGTTCGGAATGAAAAAGACCTTTTCGCCCGAACGAGCTGGGTTCAAGCCTGGGATGCTGGTGAGATGACATCGTTCTGGGCCCTGGCGGTTGCGCGCGACGATCTGTCCCGGACCGCGCTGGTCGAAGGGGACGTGCCGGAGATCGGCGACGGCGAGGCCCTGCTGCGCGTCGACCGGGTCGGCCTGACCGCGAACAACGTGACGTACGCGGTGCTCGGCGAGTCCTTCCGTTACTGGGACTTCTTCCCAGCCGAACCCGGCTGGGGAATGGTGCCCCTGTGGGGTTTCGCCGACATCGCCGCCTCCGCCGTGGCCGGCGTTCCGGTCGGCGGACGGGTCTACGGGTACCTGCCGCCGGCCAGCCACCTGGTGGTGCGGCCCGGCCGGGCCGACGCGCGCGGCTTCCGTGACGCCAGCCCGCACCGCGCCCCGCTGCCGTCGCCGTACAACGCCTACGCCCTGACCACCGGCGACGCGGCGTACCGGGGCGACCAGGAGGACCTGCTCATCTTGTTCCGGCCGCTCTTCTTCACCTCGTTCATGCTGGCCGACTTTCACCAGGACAACGGCTGGTTCGGTGCCGAGGTGCTCGTGCTCTCCTCGGCGTCCAGCAAGACCGCCTACGGCACCGCGTTCCTGCTGCGCGGGAAGACCCCGCAGCTGGTCGGTCTCACCTCGGCGGCGAACGTGGCCTTTACCGAGAGCCTGGGCTGCTATGACCGGGTGCTGCCCTACGACGCGGTCGATCAGCTCAGCCCGGCCGTCGCCACGGCCTACCTGGACTTCGCCGGCAGCGCCGACGTCCGCGCCCGGATCCGCGGCCACCTGGGCGCGCGGCTGGTACACGAGGCGGTCGTCGGCGTCACCCACCAGGATCAGTCCGGCGCGCAGGCGCTCGGCGGTCCGCGCAGAAGCGTCTTCTTCGCCCCCGACCAGATGCGCAAGCGCTCAGCCGACTGGGGCCGCGAGGGGCTGGACGCGCGTTTCGCGCAGGCGTGGCGAGGGTTCGCGGCCGCCGCCGACGGCTGGGTCGACGTGGTCCGCCATCACGGCCACGACGCGCTGCGCGAGGTGTGGCTCGACGTCCTGGCCGGCCGCAGCGCCCCCCGCACCGGCCACGTGGTGACCTTCTGACGCACGCGCCAGCCTCAGCAGGCGCCAGCCCGGCGCCGGGCCAGCACCGGCAACCCCATTGTCCCGGGCGAGCATTTTCTTATTGGCCTTCATGAGACGCTTCTGGTCCTTATCCAGGGTCACCGCGCTTTCCGTGATGGGTGAAATTCTTTATCCGAGCTGCCCTAGCGTCGGCTGCCTTAGTGGCAGGTAATTTCATGAGCGCTTCATCCGCAAGTGCCGGAGCTGGCGCCTGCCTTTCTTTGACATTATGCACCTCGCTTGGCGAGCAATGCCCTGGCAGCTTCCCTCGTAAGGGGATCCGGGGATTCGAGCTATATAAATGTCGCAAAGTCCTTTCAGCCAGGCTTCTCGATAGCGTCTTCCGCTGGTTCGTGCTCAGCGTCCCCATTCCTATGGGACTTGTACGCACGGAAGTCCTTAGCCTCAACTCTCCACGTTGACCCGGGGCTGCGTACCTGCTTCGCCTTAATGTGCCCATCCAGCATCGCCTGAAGGCCGTCTCACGAGAAATACGCAGCTCAGCCGCGATTTTCCCGCAGCAAGAGATACTTATCAGCCATAGCATCTGAACATCCCTACCTTCCAAGGTGTGCAACACGAATTGAAAGCGCAATTACCGTCGCGATATAATGCGCCCATCATGAGAGGCCTTCGCCGGGGCTGGCTCCATCGGAATCCCGCACCGGAGCACACTGCACTACACCCGAGTCACGTGAGCACCAAGAATGCATTCGGGGCAGCGTCAGCCTCAGCTCGTCGGCTTTCCGCAGGGGAGAGCGGCGACCTGTTCTATAGTCGTCTGAGCGCGACTCCAGTGAGATAGAGGACAAGGACGAGGAGTGGTTTTTGATAGGACTGCTTATGGCGGTGCATCTCGTCTGCTATGCAGGCATCGCCCGTCCGGGCCACAGCTACTCCATGAGCAGCTCCTACTGGGTAAACACGGGAACCGAGCCTGAGACGTTCGTCTTCCGCGCCGATCCCCCGGCGGGGGCATCATGGATCAAGATGGCGGAAAGCAGTGTCACGCTCGACCCCGGGCAGGCTGTGAGCATCCCGGTTACGCTCGCTGTCCCCGTTGGGGCAGCCAAGGGCATCTACGGAGCAAGGCTCGAAGCCTCAGGAGCTGAGGAGAGCGTCGAGTTCGGGGTCGGGGTCAGGCCTGGCTGCGCAGGACCGGCAGCCCCGCCTCTTGTTCCGGGAGGAGGCAGAGGGTTTCCCCTCCCCCTCTGGGTAGTCACGGGGCTGCTCCTGGCGGCAGTCCTGCTCACCTGGCTGGCGAGGCAGAGGAGAACGGACTGTGATCACCCGGTTCACCGGCTTAGAGGTGGAAAATGGCAAAACTTAACACTCCGGGACATGCTTCGGGTTGCGGGCGAACCCGGGTCCCGCCCTCGTGGGTCTTGCCGCTGAAGGAGCATCGCTGATCCGGACCAGATCGAGTACGTGCTTTGCGCCCCAGGCATCAAGTCCGTGGACGAGATAGCCGAGATCCTGCTGGCGAGACCGGCACATCCTCCTGCGCACGGGCGAGCAAGAGCACGTGCCTTCCGCGAAGAGAATCACCACGAGAACACCCGTAAAATCGCTGAAGAGCCAAAGCGGCGGAAAGGGCAGGATGTCATGAGTGCGTCACTTCGCTATGAGGGGTTCGGGGCGTCAACTCGAACTCATACCTTGTTCGCGCAGACGATGGCGTACGTCGCGGCGACGGCGGCTCTCTTCGCGGCCGGCGCCTACCTGGGCCGCAACCTGTCCTACGGCGCGGGCTTCGCGGCATTCATCGGCGCCTTCGCCTGCCTGATCGGCATGCGGTTCGCGGCGCGCAGGTCCTCCCAGCTGACGGTCGCGCTGCTCGCCGTCTTCGGGCTGCTGATCGGGGTGGCGGTGGCGCCGACGCTCGCCTATTACGCGAGCGTGGATCCGAGTGCGCTGTGGCAGGCGGGCGGGGCCACGGCGTTGTTCATCGCCGGGTTCGGGGCGGCCGGCTATGCCACCGAGCGGGATCTGTCGGCGATCGTGCGGGTCTGTTTCTGGGCGCTGCTGGCGCTGATCGTGTTCGGCATCGTGCTGATCTTCGTGCACATCCCGCACGGCTCGCTGATCTACTCGGTGATCGGCCTGGTGATCTTCGCGGGCTTCACCATGTTCGACTTCCAGCGGCTGCGGCGCTCCAGCGACATCGCCTCCGCGCCCTTCCTGGCCGCGTCCATCTTCCTGGACGTCCTGAACGTCTTCCTGTTCTTCCTGCGGATCTTCTCCGGCTCGGGAAGAGACTGAGCGGCGCCGCCGGTCTCACATCGCGTATGGCCCCCGGGCCCGAGGAGCAACGCTCACCTGAACCCGCTCGAGGCCGCCATGCCAAGCCGGTAACCTCGGCGTCAGCTCCAGGAAAGAGCTCCACCGCATGCTGCCCGACCTCGAGCGGGCCGGCGTGCTGGCCTAGTCGACCCGCCTATGGCGGGCTATGGTGCTATCCGGCGAGGAAGTCCACGATCCGCTTGTTGATGTCGGTGGGGCGTTGCACCATCAGGAAGTGGCCGACGCCGTCGATCAGCTCGGACTGCGATCCGGGGCCGCAGTGCTGCGGGACCCGGCTGACCTGTTCCTGGGTCATGCCGTGGCAGCCGTCCTGGGTGCCGTGCAGGTACAAGGTCGGCTGGGTGATGTCCTTGCCCCAGGCCGCGGCCTGCTCGGCGGCCCATTCCGGTGAGCCGAACCGGGCGGGGTCGAACTGTCCCCAGTAGTAGCCCAGGGCGGCCTGGAAATGCTCGGGTTCGCGGATGCATTCCTTGACTTTGGGCAGGTCCTCGGAGGCGTCGTAGCCGGGGGACCAGTCGGCCCAGATCCGGTCGATGAACGCGAAGTCATCGGCCGAGATGATCTGCTCGCAGACCCGCTGCATCTGGAAGTACCAGAAGTAGAACGAGCGCTTGATCTGGTCGTAGGTGACGATGTTCTCGCCGAAGATCGCGAACGGCGGGATGTTGAGGACGACGCAGCGCCGCCATCGCCCTGGTTCCTTGCCGGCCGCCCCCCAGGCCCCGACCGCGCCCCAGTCATGCGCGATCAGGATCGCGTCGGCGTCGCCGCCGAGCGCCTCGTGCAGCGCGATCTGGTCGGCGACCATCGTGCTGGAGTGCACGTGGTGGCGGTCATCGGGAAGTTCGGTCGGCGCGAACCCGCGGTTGAACGGGGCCACCGCCCGGTACCCGGCGTCCGCTAGCGCCGGGAGCAGGTAACGGTAGCTGTACGGCGAGTCAGGGAAACCATGAACGCATAGCGCTAGCGGGCCGTCTCCTTGCGTCAGGTACTCGAACGTCAGCTGGTTAGCCCGGACGCTGCCCCTGTTGAACTCTTGCATGATGCTGCTCCCTCCGGCCGGGTCGGCTGGCGCATACTCGATCGGGTCGGGCTCACCAGGAGCAGCAGCCAGCGGCCTGATGGAATCGGATCTGGCTATACCCCAGGCAAAACCCCGGGCCTGGTCAAAGTCAATGCCGGGCAGCCCTGGAGTTCCCCGCAATCCCGCCACAATCGTGACCTGGCCCCCAAGGGCCACGGCCCTCACCCGTGGCCCCTGCCCGACGCTTTCTTCTAGGCGACCTAGTCAATACGGAGCATCGAACAGGCGTCCTTCCATGTGCTTCGCCGCGGCGCTGGGTGGCGTATCGACTCGCCCGGTTCGTGCCGGGGTCAGCAGCGCCGGTCAGGTCCCCATGTCGACCGCATTGACTCGCACCGGGCGGATGATGACCTTGACGCGCGACTGGCCAGGCTGGTCATGGTCCCGTGGGTTCGCGTGGTACTTCGCGCCGACGCTGGCGGCGAAGGAGTAGTCATCATCTGGTGAGATCTCGGCATCGCCGCGGATCTCCAGGTAGCGGTAGGGGTTCGCCAGGTCAAGGAGGAACAGGTTCGCGGCGGGATTCGCCAGCAAGTTCTTCGTCTTCTGCCGGCTGGTATTAAGCGAGAGGCCGATCGTGTCGTCCTCGGCGAGGAACCAGACTTCTGAGAGCTGCGGACGGCCGTCCGGGCCGATCGTGGCCAGGGTCGCGAACTGGCCATCGAGCAGGTCACGGTGGGATGCGGGGATCGCTGGCATGGTTCTCCTTTCGCCCTGTGCAGGTTACCGGCGCGGGTTGCGGGGCGGGCGTGCGGGGCGCATGGGACATGCGGGAAAGCGGTGGCGGGCACCTGCCGGGCGTGCGGGGCGCCGGGCATGCGGGAGAGCGGTATCGTGCCGAGCTGGGCGCGCACGGATAATCAATGCCACTGGGATTACGATCGCTTTCCGGGGCGGTTTAGCGCGCCCGGGCAAAACCCTAGCCGATGCCCTGGTCGGCCTCGTGGGTTACGATCCGCCTCGTGAACCCCCTGGACATGCTGGTGAGCCGACTGCCCGACGGCACGGTGCGGACCGACGCGGAGACCCTGCGCGAGCGGGCCATCGATTCCTGGGCGCTGGCGCTGCTGCGGCGCATCCGGGGGGACGAGCTTCCCGTCCCCGCCGCGGTGGTCTTCCCGGCCAGCACCGAGGAGGTGGCCACGATCCTGACCTGGGCGTCGCAGACGTTCACGGCCGTGATTCCCCGCGGGGGCGGCTCGGGCGTGTGCGGCGGGGCGCAGGCCGCGGCCGGGTCGGTGGTCCTGGACTTGTCCCGGATGAACCGGATCACCGACGTCGACCTGGTGTCGCAGGTCGCCCACGTCGAGGCCGGAGTGCGCGGCGACCAGCTCGAGGAGGCCCTGGCCGGACACGGGCTGACGGTCGGCCTCTACCCGCAGTCGATCGCCATCTCCACGGTGGGCGGCTGGATCGCCGCGTCTTCGGCCGGGCAGGCGTCCACGGGATTCGGGGCGATCGAGGACGTGCTGCTCGGGCTGACCGCGGTCCTCCCGGAGGGCGAGATCCTGCGCTGCAAGCCGGTGCCGCGCTCGGCGGCCGGGCCGGACCTGCGGCGGCTCCTGGTCGGGTCCGAGGGGACGCTCGCGGTGGTCACCGAGGCGACGCTGGCCTGCCGCGCCCGGCCCGCGGGCTGGGACTGGCTGGCCTTCGCCTTTCCCAGCTTCGCCGCGCTGGCCGGCGGGCTCAGGCAAGCCGTGCGCGCACAGGCCGGGGCCGCCGTCATCCGCGGGTACGACGAGACCGACGCCCAGCTGAGCTTCGGGGCGCTCGGCCATGCCGGCGGGTGCGTGGGGCTGCTCGGCTTCCCGGCCGGCCTGCCTGGGCTGGCCGCCAGGAAACAGGCGGCCGGCGAGGCGCTGCAGCAGGCCGGGGCGTCGGGTGAGCTCGGCGCCCGGTACGGCGAGCACTGGTGGCAGCACCGCAACGACGCGGTGCAGACGTACGCCCAGATCATGGGGCCCGGGCGCGCGTTCGGCTCCGGGGTGGTCGTGGACACCTTCGAGGTCGCCGGGCTGTGGTCCGCGGTGCCGAAGCTGTACGCAAGTATCCGGGAGGCCCTGGCCGCGCATGCCCAGGCGGTGGGCTGTCACCTGTCCCACCTGTACCCGTCCGGCTCGTCGCTGTACTTCACGTTCCTGGTCAGCGGCACCGACGACCGGGACGCCGAGGCGCGGTACCTTGCGGCCTGGGATCAGGCTGTGCGAAGCTGTGCCGCCGTGGGCGGAACCATCACACACCATCACGGCGTCGGCCGCCTGAAGGCCGGTTACCTGCCCGCCGAGCTCGGCGAGACCGGCGTGGAGGTCCTGAGGCGGATCAAGGCGGCCCTCGACCCGGCCGGGGTCATGAACCCGCGGGTCCTGCTGCCATGACCAGCCCCTTCGGCCCGCTGGTGGTGATCGCCAACCCGCGGGCCGGGCGGGGGAGGGTAGACGCGGCGCTCCCGCAGGTCGAGCGCGTCCTGCGGGACGAGGGGCTCGGTTACCGCATCGTGCGGACCACTCATCCCGGCCACGCCACCGAGGCCGCCCGGGACGCCCTGCTGGCCGGCGAGCGCTACCTGGTCGCCGTCGGCGGCGACGGGACCGTCCACGAGGTGGTCAACGGGATGATCTCCGGCGGCCGGCCGATCGCGCCCGATGCCGTGCTCGGGGTCGTGGCGGCCGGCTCCGGGTGTGATTTCGTCCGCTCGTTCGGGCTGCCGGGCGACGCCGGGCAAGCCGCCCGGCACCTGGCCGGGGACCGCGTCCGCACCATCGACGTGGGCAGTGTCACCTGCTATGACGGCGACTCGGAAAAGACCAGGTACTTCGTCAACATCGCCGAAGCCGGCCTGGGCGGCGCGGTGGTGGCCCGGGCGGCCGGGCTCAGCCGGTTCCTCGGCGCCGCCCGGTACGCCAGCGGCTTCTGGCTGACGCTGCCGGGCTTCCGCCCGGCGGCGGTGCGGTTCGACGTGGACGGCCAGGTGTTCGCCTGGCGGGCGTTCAACGTGGTGGTGGCGAACTGCCGGTTCTACGGCGGCGGCATGCAGATCTCGCCGAAATCCGACCCCGGCGACTGCCTGCTCGACGTGCTCGTCATGACCGGGCCGAAGTCCGATGCCTTCACCACGCTGCCGAAGGTGTACTCCGGGACGCATCTTCCGCACCGCAACATCGCTGAACTGCACGCCCGCCGGGTGCACGTCGAAGCGGACCGGCCCTTCCCGGTCGAGGCGGACGGGGAGATGCTAGGCACGACGCCCGCTTCGTTCGGGATCATTCCCGGTGTCATCCGCCTGAAGGTGTGAGCCGGAGGGACGCGTCGCGGGTCGTGAGCCGGGTCCGGCGCACGAACACGTCCTCGTCGGTGAGGGCCATCTCCCGGCTGCGGGCCAGGGCCACCTCGACGCCCAGGACGGGCAGGGTGCCCACCACCGGCTCGCCGAGCGATCGATCCTCGCTGATCATGCGGATCGCCTCGCGCCAGTCGTCGCCGTAGCGCTGCACCAGCCGGGCGGCCGCCTGCGGCGGCAGGCCTAGCCAGGCCACCTCGGTCCGGGCCAGCCGCACGGCCGCGACCGGCGACCCGTGCAGCCCGAGCGGGATGCTCCGGGTCCGGCACGGCCCGGCCCCCCTGGCCCCGCCGAGCGCGGCATCACTGAGTGCGGCGGCCACCCGGTTCACCAGGTCCTCGGCCATGGCCCGGTACGTGGTCAGCTTCCCGCCGGTGATGGTGAACAGGCCGGGCGGATCGGTGAAGATCGCGTGGTTCCTGGACAGGTCGCTGGTCCGGGCGTCGCCCAGCTCTTCGTCCTGGCTCAGCAGTGGGCGCAGCCCGGCCCAGGACGACACCACGTCGCGCTCGGTCACGCCCGGGAAGTTCGGGGCCACCGCCGACACGATGTAGTCACGGTCGGCCGCGTCGACCGCCGGGTGATCCAGGTCGCCCGTATAGGGGCTGTCGGTCGTCCCGGCGTACACCCGGTCCTCCCACGGGACGATGAAGATGTACCGCCCGTCGTCCGCCCCCGACGGCGCGACCAGCGCTGCAGTGGTCCGGATCGCCCCCGGGGCGAACACCAGGTGCACGCCCTTGCTCGGCAGCAGCCGCACGCCGCCAGCTCCGCCCACTCCGGCCAGCCCAGCCCCGGCCAGCCCAGCCCCGGCCAGCCGCGTGACCTGGTCGGCCCAGACCCCGGCCGCGTTGACCACGGCCCTGGCCCGGACCTCGAACCGCTGCCCGGTCATCTCGTCCGTCACGACCGCGCCGGTCACCCGGCCGTCGCCGAGAAGCCCGCTCACCCGGGCGTGGTTGGCCAGCCGCGCGCCGGCCGCCTGCGCCGTCCGGGCCACCTCGATGGTCAGCCGGGCGTCGTCCACCTGGCACTCGAAGTACCGGAAGCCGCGCGGCCGGGCACCCAGCCCTGGGATGGCCGCGCGGACCTGCCCGGCGCTCACCGACCGGTGGTAGCCGATGTTCCGGCCGGCCGCCAGCAGCTCGTACCCGGTCAGCCCGACCCGGTACGTGGCCCGGCTGCGCAGGTCACCGGCCAGCATGTACATCGGTACCGGCCGGACCAGGTGCGGTGCCAGCCGGAACAGGATGCCCCGCTCCCGCAGCGACTGGATGACCAGGCCGAACTCGCCGTGCTCCAGGTAGCGCAGGCCGCCGTGCACCAGCCGGGAGGAGCGCCCCGAGGTCCCGGCCGCGAAGTCGTCCTTCTCCACCAGGGCCACCGACAGGCCGCGCGCCGCGGCGTCCAGGGCGATGCCCACGCCGGTGATCCCGCCCCCGATGACCAGCACGTCGAACCGGTCCTCGGCCATCCGGGTGAGGTTGGCAGTGCGGGTCTGAGCGGAGAACGGCAGCACCAGCCGATGGTAACGCCCTGTATACCCAGTCGGCGGACGGACGACCGGGGCGCGCTGCTAATGTCGGCTGCGCCATCGTCTCCATGATTCGCTGATCACGGGATGAGGATGGGGTAGCCGGGCCAGGGGATGGCCGTCCCCTGGCCCGAAGTGACTGGCCTGCCGACCGAGTCGAGTTCGGTGGGCAGGCCAGGTGCTATCTGACTGTGTGCTGCAGTCCTTCGACGAACAGGATCGCGCCGTAGATGCTGAGTCCGATGAATGCGATAACGGCAATCCGGACAGCCAGGCGAACGTAGAAGACACACAGGGCCACGATGAGCATGACCCAAAGGCCGATGGACTGAAGATCATGCGGTGAGCCTGGTACTGGGGCCATCATTTCTCCTGAGGTCTGTCACCGTATGGCTATGGCAGACCGGCCCACGGAGCAGGCATAGGATCCCGAGGGAACATGGCTGGGCGGATGCCCGGTGAGCCTGGAAGAACTAGGCTGGCAGTCACTAGGGGTAGCCAGCCGCTAGTGCTCCATGTACCATAAGTGGGTCCATTAGTCCTCTCCTCAAGCAGGTCAGGTCTGGGGATTCAGCACGGCCGGTGTGGCATCACCGGCCGTGCCGTTTTTGGCGATGTGAACCGAGAGTAACGTGCCCGCCGGTCGGCACACGGTTCCCACATCAACCAGGACCGGGGAGCCAGGGAGGGCTCCGGGCCTGAGCGAGTCGACGATGCCCTGGGCGGGCAGCGGCCAGGCGGTTCCGTTGGCGGCGAAGGGACCCCGGACGGGTCGATGACAGGCCGGGAGAAACCACAGGTCGAGCGAATCTTTGTTCGCCGCGCCCGCCTGTCATTCCGCCGCCTATGATCTTGCGAGAATTCTCGCCTGATGACTACATTGTGAGTCACAGTGAGACTCTCATCAAGAGTCGCGACGGTCATCTTCCTGAGAATCTTGGGCGTGTCGTCTACAACGGTAGTGCACCTATGACACACTGGTCCCGCATTTTGCCTGCGTATCGGAAAGAGCAGGGGACAGGATGTCTACCTCTCGGAGCCCGGAAGTCAGTCGGCGCCGTCTTGCTGCCGAGCTTCGCCGTCTCCGGGAGGAATCGGGCCGGAAGGCCGAGGCCGTAGGAAATGCTCTTGGGTGGTCCAAGGCGAAGGTCAGCCGGTATGAGCTTGCGCACGGCGGGCTCAACCCCAGCGAGGTCGAGCGCCTGCTCGATGTCTATGACGTTCGCGGCGATCGCCGTGGGCAGTTGCTCGCCCTTGCCGAAGAGGCTATGCAAAAGGGCTGGTGGGATGCATATTCCGATATCCTGACCGAGGAACATCTGGCGTTCATCGCGCTAGAGGCCGGGGCCGCCTCGGTGCGGCAATGGCAGACAATCGTCATCCCGGGACTGCTACAGACCGAGCAGTACGCCCGAGAGATCTTTTCTGGGTATCAAGATGTGAGGGCATTGCCTCCGACGGTAATCGAGCGCCGCGTGCAGACGCGCGTGATCCGGCAGCGCCTGCTGGTCGGCGATCCGCCACTGGAGTTGGCGGCCATCGTCGACGAGGCAGTCCTGCGCAGGCAGTGGGGCGACCGCGCCGTGATGTACGAGCAACTTCAGCACCTCGCGGCAGTCGCGGAGCAGCCGAACGTCACGCTGCGAATCTTGCCTCTAGCCGGACCGAAGGGGCTCGCGGTGGACTCCTTCCAGATCCTGGAGTTCGGCCGGGCGCACGAAACCCAGTTGCCTGATGTAGTCAGCATTGAAAGCTTTGGCGGCTATCTATACGTCGAAGGCGAGACTGACACGTACGAGTTCAGGCGAGCCTTCGAGCACCTCGCGCAAGAGTCTCTCGGACCTGAGGAGTCCCGGGAGTTCATCGTGCGTACAACTCGGCAGTTGTGGAAGTTATCTGCCGAGGCCGGATAGGTAAGTATTCCAGCGTGGAATGCGCTGGAATCGAAGAGAAAGGATACGGATGAGAGATAATAGCCCGGAGGAAGCGGATAACTCCGGCGAAGCCCACCCGCCCGGCGGGTACTGGCGGAAAAGCTCGTTCAGCGGGAGCAATGGCGACTGCGTTGAGGTCGCCACCCTGGCCAGGGGGCAGGTCGGCGTCCGCGACAGCAAAGCGCTCGCCGACCCGCACCTGCGCTTCTCCCTGAACGCGTGGGCTACCTTCGTCGGAGATATCCGGGGAACTCTTACCGCTGCGGGGAGAGACTTAATCCCGTAACGGCCAGTACCTCGGGACGGCCATCCCCTGGACCGGTTACCGCATATTTTCTTCATCCCGTGATCAGCGGAAATTATAGTTATAATAGGTCAGTTTGAATTGCCCGGCGCATCACGAGCCGCCTGCCTGTAGCGATTCGCGCGAATGCTTTCATACCTGGCCAGAGGGCAGGCCGGCGTTCGTGACAGCAAAGCGATAGTCGGCCCGCACCTACGCTTCTCTCCGAACGCGTGGGCTACCTTCGTCGGAGATATCCGGCGAACTCTTACCGCCGCCGGAAGAGCCTAGATTTTCGTAACGTCTGAGGCTTCGGGACGGCCATACTCTGGCCTGGTTACCGCAAACCCTCCTTTAATCCCGTGGGTAGCTGGACAAGAGTCAAGGAATGTAGGGCAACTATGCCTGAATCGTCAAGTGGGCCCCTGACACCGATATGGCTGGCAATAGGCGCTGTATTCGCGTTGTTCATCGGCGTGGGCGCAGGAATCCTGGCATGGCTCGATGGAGATAAGGTTCCTGCGGCAATCCTCACAGGAGGAGGCGCATTTGTGGCGACGATCACGGTCGTGATCTTGGTCATTGGTCTCTTCCGCGCTTAACCCGTTAAGCATTAGATCCCGCGCCACTATCAGGATGCGCCCCAGTGCTGGCCGTGGCGCGCAGCCCGGCGAACAGCCAGCGCAGCGCCTGGCCGAAAAGATCGTCGGGCACGCTGTCCGGCTCGATGAGACGCCGCCGGACCAGTCCCTGGAACAGACTGACCACCACGATCGTCACCGTCCGGGCCGAAACCCCGGGGACCTCGCCGCCGCGCTGCTCCAGCGCGGCGGCGACGAGGCGCTCCAGCGCGTCCACTTGCTCTCGCAGCTGCGTGGCCATCGCCGCCATGAACTCGGGGTTACGCACCGCATGCAGCCAGAACTCGGCCTGCAGCGCGACGAATTCGGCGTTCCTGTCGGCGGCCTGCACCAGCAGCCGGGACAGGTTGCCGAGCGGGTCCTCGCCTCCGGTGTCGGCATCGAGGATCTCGGCGACCGAACTGATCCGGTCGGACAGCCGCGTGGACAGCAACTCCAGGAACAGCTGCTCCTTGTTGTCGAAGTTGGAGTACAGCGCCCCGACCGAGTACCCGGCCGACTCGGCGATCTCCTCCACGCCGGTGTCGGCGAAGCCCTGGCTGGCGAACAAGTGCGCGGCCGCGTCGAGCAGCCGCTCCCGGGTCTGGACCTTGGCCTCGGCACGGGTCAGGCGGCGCCGCGGAGTCCCGTTCTCCTCGTTCACATTGCTTCCCTATTCAGATAATGTTGCTATCTTAATAATCATGCTATCTCAGGTTGGCCATGATGGCCTGTTGTACCGTACCGGCCGCTGGTGTGCCCGCCACTCGGTGCTGGTCGTCGTCGCCTGGCTGGTCCTGCTGGCGGGGGTCACGTTCGGCCAGCAGGCGCTCGGCGGCGTCTACTCCGACGACTTCTCGCTGCCCGGCACGCCCGCCCAGCAGGGGGCCAGCCTGCTCCAGGCACACCTGCCCGCGGCCGGCGGGCAGACCGGCCAGCTCGTCTTTACGGTCGGCTCCGGCTCCCTGGCCGGCAAGAGCAACGCGATCGAGCAGTCGGTGGCAGGAGTCCGCCACCTGCCGCACGTGCTGTCGGCGAGCGACCTGCTGGCGGCCGCCACCACCGCACCCGGCGGCCGGATCGCCTACGCGACGGTGCACTTCTCGGTCAACCCGCAGACCCTGGGATCGGCTTACGTGCGCACGGTCGACCAGGCGGTCGCCCCGGCGCGGGCCGCGGGCGTCAGCGTCAGCTACGGCGGGCAGCTCGGCGTCGCGGCCCAGCCGAAGAGCAAGGACACCCGCTCCGAAGAGATCGGGATCGCGGCCGCACTGATCGTGCTGCTGGTCGGGTTCGGCAGCGTCTACGCGGCCGGCCTGCCGATCATCAGCGCCCTGGCCGGGGCCCTGGCCGGCCTGGGGCTGCTGGGCATGCTCGCCACGGCGACGATGTTCGCGACCGTCTCGCCCACGCTGGCCATCATGATGGGCCTCGGCGTCGGCATCGACTACGCCCTGTTCCTCACCACCCGGCACCGCCAGCTGGTCATGGACGGCGCCGAACCCGCCGACGCGGCCGGCCGCGCGCTGGCCACCAGCGGCCAGGCCGTGCTCATCGCGGCCAGCACCGTGGTGATCGCCCTGCTCGGCCTGTACGCGTCCGGCATCACCTTCATCGGCAAGCTGGGCCTGGCCGCGGGCCTCACAGTGGCGGTCGCCGCCCTCGGCGCCGTCACCATCGTCCCGGCCCTGCTCGGGCTGGCCGGGCGGAACGTCGACCGGCTCCGGGTCCGCCGCCGCCCGGCCGCCGAGGCATCGGCCGAGCACGCGGGGTGGCAGGATTATGCCGAACGGATCGGCTCTCACCC
>Ga0208043_1000130_pt1 | contig 41881 bp, 41 predicted proteins | sample Sb_taG_12_FD_187710 | JGI IMG/M metagenome (GOLD analysis project Ga0208043, IMG submission 187710) | Peat soil microbial communities from Weissenstadt, Germany - Sb_50d_9_AC metaG (SPAdes) (version 2) | ecosystem: Environmental > Terrestrial > Soil > Wetlands > Peat | place: Germany... | reverse complement strand
GTGAAGCGAGTGGTTTCCTCCAATTTTCCCAACGTCATTCGCGCAGAAAGAAGCCAGGTATGGGCGCGCATCGACGGGCCTGCTCGATCAGGGCGATTGGAAGGCGAATGGGACTGCCAAAATCGCAACAGAAAAGACAAGACCTTGTAAAGAGCGGACATTGCCCGAAATCTCCCGCCACGCACGACTGGCTCCGTGCCGCGAATCGAGCAATGTGTGTGTGTCGTGGGGGCGGTAAATAGCGCGCCTCAAGGAGGACCACATATGAGTTTGGATCTTGAGGTGAAGGTCGCGAAATATCGAGGGCAACTACCATGAAGCGGCCGGCAGTGGCTGTCGGCCGTGAGGCGCTCGCGTCGGAAATCGCGAGCCTGTCGAAACTGAGTATTGATGAACTCCGCGAGCGCTGGAAAGCCATGTTCGGAAAGGCGCCGTCGTGCGATATCAGCCGTTCCTTCCTGACGCGCGCGATCGCGTATCGCCTCCAGGAAAAGGCTTACGGCGGTCTCAAACCGGCGACCCGGCGCCTGCTGGTGGAGTTCGCCCATGACGACGCTAACGGGTCGGCCTTGGCCGCGGCACCGTCTCGCATCGTGCAGCCCGGCGCGGTGCTGGTGCGAGAATGGCGCGGTATCAGCCATCAGGTAAGCGTTCTGGAAAAGGGATTTTCTTTCCGGGGCAAGCGTTACCGTTCGCTCTCGGAAGTCGCGCGAGAGATTACCGGAACTCGATGGTCGGGGCCGTTGTTCTTCGGCCTCAAGCGACCACAACAGGAGAGCTGCAATGGAACACGTTAAGTCGCGAACACGACGCTGCGCAATCTACACCCGCAAAAGCTCGGAGGAAGGCCTTGAACAAGACTTCAATTCGCTCCATGCGCAGCGCGAGGCGTGCGAGGCGTTCGTCAAAAGTCAGACGGGCGAGGGCTGGCGGCTTGTCAAAACCGCCTACGATGACGGAGGCCTTTCGGGCGGCACAATGGAGCGGCCTGCCCTCCAGCGCCTATTGGAAGATATACGGCGGAGACTCGTCGACGTGGTGGTCGTGTACAAAGTCGACCGCCTGACCCGCTCGCTTGCCGACTTCGCAAAGATGGTCGAGGTGTTCGACGCGCACGGCGTTTCGTTTGTCGCAGTCACGCAGCAGTTCAACACCACCACCTCGATGGGCCGACTTACGCTCAACGTCTTGTTGTCCTTCGCGCAATTCGAGCGCGAAGTGACGGGCGAGCGGATCCGGGACAAGATCGCCGCCTCCAAGCGCAAGGGAATGTGGATGGGTGGGGTGACGCCGCTGGGCTATGACGTCCGCGATCACAAGCTGGTGGTCAACCCGGCTGAAGCCGCGACGGTGAAACACATTTATGAGCGATATCTCGAACTCGGTTCCGTCCGGCTCCTGAGGGGCGATTTGGAGCGCCACAGGATCATCTCCAAAGTCCGGGTGTCGAAAAACGGCGTGCGATCGGGAGGCCGGCAATTTTCGCGCGGGGCTCTTTACGAGCTGCTGTCGAACCCGATCTACCTCGGCGAAATCCGTCACAAGAAGGAACGCCATCCGGGGCAGCACGAGCCGATAGTGGGACGCGGGCTCTGGGAAAAGGTCCAGCGGCACCTGCGCGATCAGGCCGCCACGCATCGCAAACGCCCGACCAAGGCGCCACCCAGCCCGCTTGCGGGGAAACTGTTCGACGAAAACGGCGAGCCCCTATATGTGCAAGGTGCGGTAAAAGGCGCGCGCCATTATCGCTACTACGTCTCGCGGGATCTGGTGAGGGGCTCCACAGAATATACTGACCGCGGATGGCGCGTAGCCGCGCCGGAGCTTGAGCGAGCCGTTCGCGCTGCGACTCTGCAGATTCTCGGCGATCGAGCGGCGATCGCCGGAGCGATTGAAGAGCTCAACATCGATGCGAGCCGACTGCCTTCGATATTCAAGGCCTCCGAGGCTTGGATTAAAAGCCTGCGGTCCGAAACGGAAGCCTCACCCGCGCTTGTCCGGCTAATCGAACGCGTCGGACTCAAGCAGGACGGCATCCAAGTTTCGATCAAATTGCCGATCCCATCCGATGAAGGGCGTGATGCCGCGGCTCCGAACGAACTTGCGCTCACTCGATTCGTCCCGATGCGGATGAAGCGGCGCGGCGTTGAGATGCGGCTGATCATTGATGGTGACGCCAGACCGGCGGCCCGCGTCGACCTACCGCTGCTCAAGGCGACCGCCCGTGCGTATCGATGGTCCAACGATCTGGTGGCAGGCCGGGCGCGGTCGATAGGCGAGATCGCCAAGCGAGAACATCTTACCGGCCGTCACGTGCGGCGCCTGATGCGGCTGGCGTTTCTGGCGCCCAGGATCGTCGAGGCGATCGCCGCAGGCCGCCAGCCTGCCGACCTCTCCACCCTCGCAATGACCCAGAGAATCGAACTGCCCCCGCTCTGGAGAGCGCAGGAGCAAGCGCTGGACATCCGATAGATTACGCGGCGGAGTCGCTTGCATCAGGCGTTCTTCCCAAGCTCGTACTGGGTTCCCTCAGGATGTCGGCCGGTTCGCAGATGGACATGCCGAAATCGCGAACAGAGAATTTTCCGCCATTTCTGCGCTGAGCCGCGGCCGATGGCATTCTCCGGGTCCACCGCCGCACGTGAATCGCGCCCCACGCGCCGATTTCATCGCTTCTCCAAAAAGTAGTGAAACATGTCAGACTGTATGGCGGAGAGGGGGGGATTCGAACCCCCGAGACCCTTTCGAGTCTACACGCGTTCCAGGCGTGCGCCTTAAACCGGGCTCGGCCACCTCTCCGCGCGCGAACGCGATTATGCATCACGCCAACCCGCGGGGCCACAGATGCGCTTGATCGCGCCGCACCGGCCAGACTAAAGATGTCGTCAGGAGCCAGTCGCATAGACGGCTCACCATTGTGGAGAACGCTTCGATGCTGCACACGCCGATTTGCGATTACTTTGGAATCAAGTATCCGATTCTGCTCGCCGGGATGGGCGGAGTCGCGATGCACAAGCTTGTGGCCGCGGTTTCCAACGCCGGCGGACTCGGCGTGATTGGCGCCGCCTCGCTGAGCCCCGACGAACTGCGCGCGGAAATCCGCAAGACTCGCGAGCTGACTGACAAGCCGTTCGCCGTCGATCTGCTCGCGCCGATTCCCGACATGATGCGCCCGCACGTACCCGTGATGATCGAGGAAAAGATCAAGGTGTTCGTCGCCGGACTCTCGGTACCGCAGGAATTCGTCAAAGTGATGCACGACAATGGGATGAAGATCGTGGTGATGTGCGGCAAGGTGCATCACGGCGTCAAGTCGCAGCAGGCCGGCGCCGACGTGGTCGTCGCGCAAGGCACCGAGGCGGGAGGACATACCGGCGAGATCGGGATGCTGTCGCTGGTGCCGCAGATGATCGACGCGGTGAAGCTGCCGGTGCTGGCCGCCGGAGGAATCGCCGACGGACGACAGATCGCGGCGGCGCTCACGCTCGGTGCGCAGGGCGTCGTGATCGGAACGCGCTTTATCGCAACGCCCGAGGCGCAGGCAGCGGCCGGCTACCGCGAGGCGATCGTAAAGGCGCACGAGGATTCCACCATGCGCACGCGCGCGTACACGGGCAAGACCTGCCGCGTCATCCGCACCGAATATGCACTGGAGTGGGAGAAGGATCCCTCGAAGATTCAGCCGTTCCCGTTGCAGGCGATGACTTCGCAGCACAACGGAGTCATGAACTTTTCGGGACGCGGCGGCGCCCCCTTCGATCCCAATCGCACCTTCATGCCGACCGGACAGGGGGCTGGATTGATTCACGAGATCAAGCCTACGGCGGAAGTGTTCGCCGATCTGCTGCGCGAGACCGAGGCGGCGCTGCGAAAATCGCAACTGCTGCTGTCGGGCGATCCCGTGCGACAGCATTCTGCGGCGCCGGCGCGGCAGGGGTGAGCAGGGCTGAGCCCTGCACCCAGTATTAAGGCCGCCCGCCGTTGGCGGGCGCGGGTCCCTACCAAGAGCCTAATACTGCGCTGGCGCGGGCGCGATAAATCCGGCAGCCCGCGCGCGATCACACGCCGCGGGAAATGCCCGGCCAGATCTGCTTATGCATCTGCAATTGCAGCCGCGCCGGCAATCGATCCTCGAGCATCCACGCCGCGAGCGCGGTGGGCGGCAGTTGTCCGAACACGGGACTCAACAATAGCGCGCCGACGCGCCGGGCAAGGCCACGCGCGACGATTGTGTCCCGGGCCCATTCGTAATCGGCACGATCGGCGACTACGAATTTGATCTCGTCGCGCCGAGTCAGATGGTCGAGGTTGCTCCAAAGATTTCGTTTGCATTCGCCGCTGCCCGGACATTTGAGGTCCATGATCTTGATGACGCGCGGGTCGAGCCGGCCGACGTCCACCGCCCCCGACGTCTCGACCATCACGGTCTGGCCCGCTTCGAGCATCGCCTCGGTCAGCGGATACACGCCCTCCTGCAGCAGCGGCTCGCCGCCGGTCACTTCGACCAGGTCGCAGCGGTAGCCGCGAATTATTTCGGCGACTTCGGCAATCGGCATCTGGCGGCCTTCGTAGAATGCGTACTCGGTGTCGCACCATTTGCATCGCAGGTTGCATCCGGTTAATCGCACGAACACGCATGGACGGCCCGCATGCGTGGATTCGCCCTGGATGCTGTAAAAGATTTCGTTGATATGCAGGCGTTGGGAAGTCATTTTTCGCCGGAAGGCGCCGGTCCGCGCGCGCGCGCGGCGTCCCGCGCTTCCTCGATCACGACGCGCAGCGCCACTTTGTGCTCGGCGGCGATTCGCCGGCAGTCATCGTACTCCGGCGAAATCGTGGTTGGCTCCCGGCCATGCGCGCCCGATGTCTTGACCCGAACTTTGCCCCATCGCGTCTCGACCTCGTGAATTTCGCGATGCAATTTCAGCCGCTCGACAGCATGAAAGCGCAGTCCGATCGTCGAGGTCTCGGCAAATATAATCTCCGCGATCGCGTCGCGGCGCGCGGCCTCGGCGATCACGCCCAGGGTCACCGCCGGTCGGCTCTTCTTCATCATCGTGGGCGTAATAGTCACGTCGCGCGCACCCGCGGCGAACAGGCGATTCATCACATGGTCGTAAATCTGCGGGCTGAGGTCGTCGATGTTTGCGGAGATCTCGATCATCTCGTCGCTGTCGAACGCGGCCCGCTCGCGCCCGAGCATCAGCCGCAACACATTGGGCCGATCTTCCAGCTCGCGCGCGCCCGCGCCGTAGCCGATTTTCTCGACTTCGAACGCGAGCGGGAGCTGCGCCGGACGCGCCAGCGCGCGGACCACCGCCGCGCCGGTCGGCGTGACCATCTCGTGCGCACCGTCGCCGATTTTCACCGGGAATCCCGACAGCAACTCCACCGTCGCCGGCGCCGGCACGGGAATAACTCCGTGCCCCGAGCGCGCGAATCCGACCCCCATCGGGAGCACAGACACGATCACGTCGCCGACCCCGAGATGCTCGAGTCCCCATGCCGTGCCAACGATGTCGATGATCGAATCGACCGCGCCGACTTCGTGAAAGTGAACGAGATCGGGTGTGATGTGGTGAATCTTCGCCTCGGCCTGGGCAAGCACTTCGAAGATCGAGATCGCGCGATGCCTGACGGCCGCGGCCAGCTGAGATGCCTCGATCAGGGCGCGAATGTCGCCAAAATGACGCTGCGGCTGCGGCTCCGTCACGGCGACATCGAACTTAAGCGCCGAGATCCCGCTTGAGAGTTTGCGCCGGGTCGAGAGCCGATAGCCTGCGATCGGCAGCGACTTGATCGCGCGCTCGAATTGGCCAAAATCGACCCCGCAATCGAGGATTGCGCCGACGATCATGTCGCCGCTGAGACCGGAGAACGCGTCGAGATAAGCCGTTTTCATCCCGCAACCTTTACATGGTAGCAGGGCGTCGATAGAATCAAAAACTCGGCTCGTGACGGACAATTCAACCGTGAGGCAAAGAGACCTCCAGCTCTTCAGAAAATTGCTCGAAGGCCGCAAACGCGACATTCTCCAGGAATCTGAGCGCGCGGTCGGCACGATGAACCACGAGTCGGAAGAGGCCTACGCAGACCCGACCGATCGGGCGGCGCTCGAATCGGACCGCAATTTCCTGCTGCGAATGCGCGATCGCGAGCGCAAGCTGCTGTCCAAAATCGGCGAGGCATTCGCACGAATCGAAGACGGCTCGTACGGGCAATGCGAGGAATGCGGCGGCGAAATCGGGATCGAGCGGCTGAAGGCGCGCCCCGTCACCACGCTTTGCATCGCATGCAAATCGGCACAGGAAGCGCGCGAGCAGAAGACCTGAGCGGGCATCCAACCCGGAAAATCGCACTACTATGAAAGTAAAAAAGGCAGTCATTCTGGCGGCCGGGATGGGCACGCGGATGCTCCCGTCGTCGAAGGTGATCGCCAAGGAACTTTTGCCGGTGGTGGATACGCCGGCGATCCAGGTCGTCGTCGAGGAGGCAGTCGCGTCGGGCATCGCGGAAATCATTCTCGTCATCAGCCCCGGCAAGACGAGCGTCGTCGATCACTTCGAGCCCAACGCGGAACTCGAGCGCTATCTCGAAGCCCGCGACAAACGCGACATCCTGGAAATCGTCCGAAGGAGCAACAATCCGGCCAGGATTACGATCGCCGAACAGCGGCGTCCGCTCGGGCTTGGCCATGCGGTGCTGCAAGCGCGCGAGGCGGTCGGCGATGAACCGTTCGCCGTGATGCTCCCCGACGACATTTTCGATTGCCGGCGACCGTGCCTGCGCCAGCTGCTGGATGTGGCCGAGACACGCGACGCGCCGGTGGTCGCGCTGCTCAAGGTCGCGCGCAGCGAGCTCTCGAAGTACGGCATCGTCGAGCTGAAAGCCGTCGGCGAGCGGACTTACGAACTGCGCGGGATGGTCGAGAAACCGGCGCCCGAAAAAGCGCCGAGCGAATTCGCAATCATGGGCCGCTACGTGCTGACGCCCGATATCTTCGAACTGCTGGCCGCGGGTAAGCCGGGCGCGGGAGGCGAAATTCAGTTGACCGACGCGCTGATGGCGCTGACCCGGCGGCGCAAGATTTACGGCTACGAGTTCGAGGGCGTCCGCTATGACCTGGGCGATCGGGTGGGGTTCATTTCGGCGCAAATCGGCTTCGGATTGAAACGGCCCGATCTGGCCGAAAGGTTGCGAGCTTACTTGAAGTCAGTTATCTCACAATAGTAATCGCGTCGCGGTCTTGGATGGGGCAGTAGCTCAGCTGGGAGAGCACTACGTTCGCAACGTAGGGGTCGAGGGTTCAAATCCCTTCTGCTCCACACCTCAGTCTCCAGAGATTTGGACATCGCGGAGAATCGCTCGAAAAGCGCGCGTGTGCGCGCGATTTGCGATCAGGCACGGACCCGGAGAACGCCTCCGGGGCGGCGAATCGCCAGAATCTGGCAAAACCTATCCGGGCGCGATTTACCTAGGTCCGCGGATCCTCGCCTTAGATTCGCCTGCCATTTTCGCGCACGGTCCGTCCCTACGGACCGGAAACATCTACGTGTCGAGTCGCGAAGACGAAGAAGCGGACTTTTCAACAGGCGTGATTACCGTCTTTTCACCCGGCAGCAACGGTGATGCGTCCTCCATCGCCACCATCGGCGGCACCTCGGGAAATCTCGATCTCCGCATCGGCGCCGCAGTGAAGCCGTATCGCGGCCAGCTATGCGAAAACCGACGCGCGTTCCTACTTCGAGGTTATGAAACGGCTCCTGTCCCATAGGTAATCGATCGCGTCCGCTCAGGGAGTCTCCGCGGGGAACAGAACGCAATCGATCGCGAGCCGCTCCTGACGTGATGGATCCTTCTCGACTCGGCACGGGCTATTGAAGATCATCGTCGCGCGTTCGGCAACTGAGTACGCTGGCCAATTCAAGGCCGAGCCGATATTGGGATCGCCGGTCCGCGCGAAGACGATCCAGCGGCCGCTCATGTCCGCCGCCAGCGTGCGCACCTCGGGGCTGTCCGGCGCCAGCCGCGGCGCGAGCGGCTCTCCTGCGTGGTCGAACACGAAGGTTATCTCCAGCGCGTGCGGCGACTTGAGCCTGCCGCCTCCAACTGGCGTCTCCCAGTCGAAGCGGTAGAGGTAGGCCGGCGCCCGCCCTTGTTCGCTCTTGCGCTGCGCGATCTTGCGCGAGTTCGCACCCATCATGGATTCGCTGCCGATCAGGAAGAACAGCTCCGATGCGGTCGCGCCGGGATTGGCGGCGCGGAACTCTTCTATCACCTGTTCGGACTGGTCGCGGAGAATGACCTTGACGCGCTGCCGAAGACCCTCTTCGTCCAGCGCAAAGGCTTGGCGATCTCCGGCTAGGAACAGCGTTGTTTCGGTGCGATTGTAGCCGATCATTACCGGCACATCGGCGCCAACCGGTGAGGCCTTGGGGTCGAACGGATGCTGCTCCAGAATCTGTTCGTCGACTACCGGGACAAAGCCCCGCCTCATTCCCACCAGCCGCGGTCCTAGTTTGCGTTCGACCGCAGCCTGTGCGGCGACAATGCGTTCCACCTTGACGTTCTGGATTTCGCTGATCCGCGCGCGATCGAGTCCCAACTCCGCGAGCAACATGTCGGCAACCTCCACGGCACTGTCGCGCTCGCTCATCCTTATTCCCGGTCCGCTCTGAATCGCCGCGCGGTGAAAGAGCCCCTTGGCGGACGGCATCGCGAGCAAAGTCGAGACCTTTGCGCCGCCTCCCGATTCGCCAAAGATCGTAATGTTGTGCGGATCACCGCCGAATCGCTCGATGTTGTCGCGGACCCATTCCAGCGCCCCTACCAAGTCAAGCATTCCGACGTTGACTGACGATGCGAACTGCTCGCCGCCTACCCCGGCGAGATAGCTATATCCCAGCGCGCCGAGCCGATGGTTGACTGTCACCACCACTACGTCTCCACGTTGCGCCAGACGCTCGCCGCCGTACATCAGAGGTGAGCCCGAGCTCGCAGCAAAGCCGCCGCCGTGGCACCAGAACATCACGGGACGCCGGCCGCCGTCGCTGAGTCCTCGCGTCCAGATGTTCAGTACCAGGCAGTCTTCGCTTTCTTCTATTCCGGCGGCGTCACCGTATGCTGCGAACCCGCTCCGGGGATCGACCAGTCCACGCATCGTCGACGGATTTTGCGGTGCGCTCGGTCCGTAGTCGAACGCGTCGCGCACCCCGACCCACGGTTGCGCCGCGACTGGCGGCAGGAAACGGTTTTTGGCACCGGTGGAAGCGCCGTAGGGAATTCCCCTGAAGATGTTGACGCCCGCGGAAGTCATTCCGCGGACTTTGCCATTGGTGGTTTCGACAACTGGTTGCAGTGCCCCTTCGCGCAATGTAGCCGATGCCATATTTGTGAGCCTCCTGCTATTTCGCTCCAGCCTAGTTTTAGCCGAACCTTAACTCCGCTGTCGAACAAGCGATTTCAACCGAGTCGTTCAGACAGTCGGTAAGAGCGATTCGCTGAAGCCAGCGATCTGGGCCCGATTTACCTGGGTCCGCGGATCGCGAACTGCCCAGGCAAAAGATTTCATCGGGTCGATCGAACAACGGCCGATCAGAAATAGATCGGATCGACGTAGGTGCCGTTCTTCTCTGCCGAGCCGGCGGGTTCCTCGATCCCCGGGGTCCACACGAAGAACGGCTCGACTGCCGATGCCAGCGAACGAAGGAGCGCGTGTCCGGGCGATGCATCGGAGCTGAAGATCGAAAGGGTATCCAGCTCGCGCGCGTTAGCCCCGGTGCACCATTCGCGCAGCAACGCCTCGAATTCGTGCTCACCGCCGGGTAGAAAGCCATAGTCAATCACGACTGCGGGCCGCGACTCGCTAAGAGTGCCGTCCGACTCGCGCACCACCTTCAGCGATTCGCCGGCGAGCCACACCCCGACCACCGCCCGCTCAGTCATCCGCACGCGCGACCAGGAGTAATCTCGCGGCGAGCGCGCCACCCGCGCCGCGAACGAAGTCTCGGTGTAGGGAAGGTATTGCTCCTCGCGCTCATGGCATCGGTTCATGATCTCAACGATCGCGCCGGCGTCGGCCCCAGTAGCGTTGCGCCCTGCGGCTGGACCAGCGAGCTTCGCGGTCGCCAGCTGCATCCGGTAGACCGGCTGGCTCCACTTGTTGGGAGTGTTGGTGAAGCCGTGCTGCATGCCGGCGTTCTCGACCGAGATGTACGCGCGCGAGCCGTCCACGTCGTCGAAGTAGTGATCGAAGGCGCGATTCACCGCGCCCCAGAGCCCCTTGCGCTGATGCTCCGGCAGGACCCGCAGATGGGTTACCGTCACCAGCGATCGAACCACGCCGCCGACCCGGATCTGGTGCAGCGCGCCGCAGCTTGCCGCCGCCGGTTTGCCGTCCACGAACGCGATACCGACGGTGGCCTGTTCCATGAGCCGATTCGACGCGAAGTAATCAGCTCCGCGATCGAAGTACATCGACTTGCCGGCCATCACGATTGGGCAGCGCCGCTCGATCTCAGCCAGCGCCGCGGCATCGGATTCGACCGCCTTGCGCACCTCGACGTTCGCATCGAGCTCGCGATCGAACTGCTGCCGCACGATGCGGTGCGGCGGCTCGGGCTCAACAACCATTTTCAGCCGCCACTTGCGATCCTTCGCCCCGCTTATCGACGCCTCGATCTGAAACTCCGACGCCGATCGGATCGTAACCTGTATGATCTCTCCCACGCGTCCGGCCCAGCCGCGGAAGTTGCGGCGGGCTTCTTCATCGGTGGCGGCGCGAGCCATCCTTTTCGCGAGCTGGGGCGCATAGCGTTCGTGATCGGCGGCCGAGCCGGCCTCTCCCTGCGAAACCAGAACGTTGAGGTACCACCGCAGTTGTCGGCCTGCCGGAGAGTCCGGAATCCGTGCGAGCAGCGTTGCGGCGTCGCCAGCCATCTCAGAATCCGACGCGATCCTTGTAGTAGGGCCCGCCGGCCGTCTCGACGCCGTCGTCGAGCCAGCGCAGCCAGGTATCGATGGTCAGCTCGCGGCGGCGCTGGAGCGCTTTGACGCACGCGTCGTACATGGGGCCTTCGCCACCGAGCTTCAAGAAGTCACGGGTGGCCTTCCAGTGCTCGCGGCTTTCGTAGCGAGTGACTAGGATGACGGTGTCGTATTCCGACGACGGCGGTTCGTGCTCGTCCTCGGTGACCAGCCACATGCCGACGATGCGTGCGCCGATCCGTTCGAAGTACGGCCACACCCCTCGCGCGCTGACCCGATGGAATTCGGCGAAGCTGCCTTTTTTGATCCGCCAAGTTCGTTGTGTGGTGACCATGATTGCCCCATTCGTTGCTTTCGCTCATTAAGGCGACTCGCCGGCTCACCGGTTCAGTCTGAGTTCGCGGCCTGCGGGATCTTGGCGAGTAATGGAATTTACCTCAGAACAAACTCGGCTGGAACTTCCTCCGTGTACAGGCGGACGCTATTCATAACGTCCGTCTGGTCTGTTCGTTTTGAAAGGATTTCGAAGATCACCGAGAATCGCTCGAAATCCGCGCGTGTGCGCGCGATTCTCGATCGGGCGCGGACCCAGAGAGCGCCTCCGGCGGCGCGAATCGCTAGAATTGGGCAGAACCTATCCCGCCGCGATTTGCCCAGGTCCGCGGATCATCGCCTTAGATTCGCCTGCGGAAAGGAACGCCAGATTACTCCGCGAGCGAGTACGGTATCCATCATCCGGCTGACGCTGAAACCTTCTGCAATAACGACGGCAGCAAGGTGACCGCGATAGCCACCGGCGGCGGCGTTGCAGTTGGCGCCGACAACCAATCGCCCCAATCTATGCCCAACGGCGGCACGGCGATGGTCACGAGTCCCGCAGGCAACTGCCTCTGACGCGCCAGCCCGTTGCTGCCGAAAAAGGCAGCGGCGAGATGGTGTGCTCGTTTCACCTCCTTACCGGGAACGCCTTACCGCCTCCTTTGAAAGTAACCACGCCGTGCTTGGGACTGACTTTTTCGGCGTTGCTCATGACAGTAAGCGTGCCGGTGTCGCTCAGCTCTTTAGTCACCGTCCGCGGCGTGAAATCCACGACGATCTTGCACGTCTGGTTGCTTTGAAGCATCTGCCCCTGCTGGCAGGTGGTCAACGTCGGATCCACGAAAAAATCGGGGCCGCTGATCGTGAAGCTACTGAGCACGATCGGGGCCTCATTGGTTGTGCGCGAGCGCGCTCGGACGAGGAAGCTTTCATGGTTCGTTGTGTTGATCACCTTCTTTCCGAACGAGTGCCCTCCGGGCGAGATCGTCAGATTCGCCGGAACCGGCGTTGGGAACGAGACGGCCAGCTTAAACGCGGTGCCGAATCCAAAGTCGCCATTGGCGCCGCCGATCGCGGTGGTGCCATAAAAGTTGCCGTCGCTGCCTTCGATCAAAGCGGCATCGGGTTCGGCGCCGTCGAGGCAATCGGTAGTGTTCGGAGCCTCCTGGCTGCAGAACGGGTAGAGGGTGGTAAGCGTGCCCGAAGGAGTGATCATGAATGCCGTGCCAGCGCCAGTCTCGCTTGCGGATTCACCCCCTGCGTGGGTGGTGCCGTAGAAATTGCCGTCGCTGCCTTCGATCACGCCGGCGCTGGGATCTGCGCCGTCGAGGCAATCGTGAGTGCTCGAGTCTCCTTGGCTGCAGAATGAGTAGAGGGTGGTAAGCGTGCCGGAAGGAGTGAGCTTGAACACCGTGCCCTCGCTGTATGCGCCGCCGCCAGAAGTAGTGCCGTAGAAGTTGCCGTCGCTGCCTTCGATCACGCCGGCGGGTCCGTTGCCGTCGAGACAATTGCCAGTGCTCGGATCCTCCGCGCTGCAGAACGAATGGAGGGTGGTGAGCGTCCCGGAAGGAGTGAGCTTGAACACCGTGCCACCGCTAGTCGTCGATATACCGAATTGTCCCCCGACCGGAGTGATGCCATAGAAGTTGCCGTCGCTGCCTTCGATCAAGCCCCCAGGCTGTTGGCCGTCCTGGCAATCGAGACCGTCCGGGTCCTGGCTGCAGAAAGAATAGAGGGTGGTAAGCACACCCGAAGGAGTCAGCTTGAACACGATCCCGGCAGGTCGTGCACCGCCAAACGCGTTCAGGCCGCCGCTAGAGGTTGTACCGTAGAAATTGGCGTCGCTCCCTTCGATGATGCCATCAGGATTTTCGCCATCGAGACAATTTTCGGTCTTGGGGTCTACTTGAGCGCAGAAGGAGTAGAGCGTCGTAAACGTGCCGGAAGGAGTAATCATCCAGGCCGTGCCGGCGGTACCTCCACCGCGCTCGAAATTCGCGCCGCCGGTACCAGCGGTGCCGTAGAAGTTGCCGTCGCTGCCCTCGATCACTGCGTCAGGCCCAGAGCCGTCGAGACAATCGCCGCTGTTCGGATCCTTTCCGGGGCAGAACGAGTGGAGGGTGGTGAGCGTACCGGAAGGAGTGAGCTTGTACATCGTGCCACCGCTGTAGAAGCCAGATGGTCCGGTGGTTCCATAGAAGTTGCCGTCGGTGCCTTCGATGAGGCCATCGGGCGTTTCGCCGTCGAGGCAAACGCCAGTGCTATGATCCGGTTGGCTGCAGAAAGAATACAGTACCGTTTCGGTTACGGTCGGAGGCGAAGAGGTGGCAGGAGCCTCAGCAGCCGACGCCTGCCTCGCGACCGTGAATACGACCGCAGAAACGCCAAGCACCGCGACTGCGGCAACTACCCCGACGCAGATTCTTCTAGACAACTGGCTCATCAGAAGAACAGATGACGTCTTGTCCCGACGGTGGTATCGGACCACGCTGCCAATAATAGCGCACCGTTTGACGGTATTGAGCGGTTTCAACTCTGCCCACGCTAACACCCTGTTCACATCCAAGCCCGTGTCTGTCGGGCATTTTGAAGGCAGGCCTCGAAGAATACAAGCTGTCGAGAGCCTCCAATCAAATTGCTGTGTCAGCCCGGATCCTCGCGAGAGTTGCAATGAGTCTGAGTTCTCTTTCTGTAATCGCCAACGCTTTCCACTCAATCGGATGAGAATCTGACGGTACTCGGTGAATGGATCTCAGCGAAATGGGCTCCTGGACAGAAAGAAAACGTAGCGAAGATCTGGCGATGATTATCTCTCCAGCGGTGCTGCTTTAATCTTTTGCAAATTAGTCGCCAACGCGCGGACAATTTCGCGATGAAAAGGCGAAGTGGGGGTCGCCAGTTCAAATCCACTCTGCTCCACATTTCAGTCTCTGGGTATTCGGAGATCTCGGAGAATCGCGCGAAATCCGCGCGTGTGCGCGCGATTTGCGATCACATATGGACCCGGAGAACGCCCTCTGCCGCGCAAATTGGCAGAATCCGGCAAAACCTATCCGCGCGCGATTTTGCTAGGTCCATCGGTGCGGCGTTCGGGGAATCTCCTGCCTAGACGTCGTGGCCGAACATGGCGCGCAGCGCCGCCCTGCCCGGCTTCAACATCTTGTCGTAAGCGGGCCCGAAATCCCGGAACAGCTCCTGCCTGGTGACGGGGAACTCCTGCGCCTGCGCCGCCAGAATTTCCTTCGTGAAAGGTCGCGATGCCATAGCATCGTAGAACTTCTGCAGGCTCTTGTGTGTGGCGAATTACTGATTTCCCCAGAATCAGCAATTCGCCACACACAGCTTCATTCCGATGCCCATGCGAGTGGTCTTCGTGTATGAATTTGCCAGATAAATTAGGTAAGTTCGCCTAATCTCTGAAATGCATTAATGTCGCAAAATCTCAATATATTGTAGAGCGACCGACGATGATACGAGCCCGGGCAAACGCGACGAGTTCTGTCCTCTTTAGCATGGTCTATTTACTCTTATTAAGTTTTTTGATATTAATCCACACCATGTTGGAAATAACGAATTCAGCCGCAGCGCGAGGTTGAACAAGGTCAGATTTACTTAAATGGAGACAATGACCAATTTCGGCCAAGAAATAAGGACAGAAGGAGGACACGGGAAAATGGATACGATCACGAGGATGTTTGTGAAGGTGCGCGAGTATCAGCACGGTCAGACGATGACGGAATACGCGTTGATTCTCGCCGCAGTCGCGGTAGTGGTGTTCGTGGGCTACCAGTCCATGGGGACGACGATCAAGAGCGTGCTGAACAGCGTTGACAACCAACTCTAGTCGAAAAGGGTGGAATCCCGGGGTGGCGGACTAACCCATCCGCCACCCCACGCCAAAGTTGGAATCGCGGGTGGCTTAATTTCAGCGGCGATTAGACCCTCGCGCGACAATTTAATAACAGAGGGGCGCTGGCTGGTTTTGCCTTATTTACCAGTAGGCATCGGACTGGCGTCTTGTGCGCGGGCCTGTTCTCTTCTCAGCCTACTTCGTCAGCCTGTCGCGATATTCCCTAAACCACGCCCAAGCCCGCGCGTCGGCTTGTCTCAGTGCCTTGTAACATTCATGGCAGAGAACGACGCCGATCTCCGTAATTTGAAACCGAAAAAGATCGTCTATTCGGCGATGCTTGCCGAAATTCCCGCAGCATTCACACTTTCCAGACGGTCCCATTTCATCAGCCCACAAGCGCCAGCGCGGCGGCGTGGCGGAGGTTCATGTGACGGGTCACTCCTACCATGATGCTGATGGGAAAGTCACAGGTGGCAGCGGGCGTGGCGGGCTAACAATCGGGGCCATAGCGGTTGTGATCCGCAAAAACATTTCGCTCTGGCTTGAAACCTGTGTGTGGCGAATTGCTAATTCTGGGAAAATCAGTAATTCGCCACACACAGGGTTTTTAGACTGCTTTTATCTTAAGAGTCACGTAACAATCGAAGGGAGCCAGGATTATGGAAAAGAAGAGGACGTCGGAAACTTCAACAGACCTGAGCGGCGATGCCGTCGTAGAGATTTCCGGCGAGCTGCGCAAATTGCTCGCCGACGTGTTCGCTCTCTATCTCAAGACGAAGAATTTCCACTGGCACATGACTGGCCCGCATTTCCGCGATTACCATCTGCTGCTCGATGAGCACGCTACTCAAATCTTCGCGATGACGGACGCTATCGCCGAGCGGGCGCGCAAAATCGGCGGAACCACGCTGCACTCGATCAGCGATATTTCAAGGCATCAGCACCTGAAGGACAACAATGCCGAATTCGTCAAGCCGGAGGACATGTTGGCTGAGCTTCGCGCAGACAATCTGGAACTGACGCGAAACCTGCGTTCCGCGCACGAGCTGTGCGAAAAGCATAACGATGTTGCTACGGCCAGTCTGATCGAAAACTGGATTGACGAGACTGAGCGCCGCACTTGGTTCCTGTCCGAGATCGTGACTGAGCGTTAGCTGCGTTGAGCGATCGAATTAACTATTCAGATCGAGATCTGAACCGGAGACTCCTGTGGTTTTCGGTTGGCAAGAGCCCAACGCGAATGGTGTAGACTAATGCCAGTTGAGGGATAAGTCATGGAAACGACCGACGAATTGGTACGTCGGGTTGCTGCTCGCGAAGCGATCCGCGATCTTTCCGCGCGATACTGCGACTGCATATGGCGCAACGATCTTGACGGGCTCGTGAGCCTCTTCACCGAGGATGGCACTTTCGTAGTAGAAGGCCTCGAGATTGAAGCTATCTCGCGCGGCCGCGCCCAACTTAGGAAGGTGTACGAAAAGGCGATCGCCGAGATGAATCCTCGGCTGTTCATCCACAGTCACGTCGTCGATCTGCTTGGCGGAAACCGCGCGACGGGCCGATGCTACGCCGAGGTGTACAGCGCCAAGTTCGGCATGCAGCGGGTCGGCTCGGGCTACTACGAGGACGAGTACGCAAAAGTAGGTGATAAGTGGAAGTTTGCCTCCCGACGCTACTTCCTCGACGCTATCGACACGGCGGTATCGTTAAGAAGGACCTTCATGGTGTGAGTGGACACGTCAATCGCAAGACGATCCTGATGCGCTCGCGAGGTGATCTGCAACGCGCTGTTTTTTGGCGGAGTGACACGCCGGTTCCCCGCATCGGACTTCGCTTTATGGAGGGCGTCGTGGGGTGGGCCTGCGCGTTTGTTTTGTCCGAACTTGACGACATCGTAGCTGAACGAACCCGCGGTTTCTCGTGCTTCTGAGAGGTCGGCACGCTAAACTTATTTAATGCTTCGTCTCATGGAGATACTCACATGAAAATTCCGCAATCGGTACGCGACGAGATCGCCAAGGCGCCGCTCGCTCATTTGACTACACTCAACAAGGACGGCAGCCCGCAAGTCACGGTGATATGGGTCGGAATTGAGGGCGAGGATTTCGTGATCGGGCACCTGGCGCTTCATCAGAAGATCAAGAACATTCGCCGCGACCCGCGCGTAGCGCTATCCTTCATCGGCCAAAACACCAGCAAGGAAGGAATGCGCGAATACGTCGTCGCGTATGGACGCGCCCGAATTACGGAGGGCGGCGCGGTGCCGCTGTTGCAGCGCCTGACTCCGCTCTACTTGGGACCGAAAGCGGAATTTCCGCCTGCGTCGATGCGCAGCAAGCCGGGCTACGTCACCCGAATCGCGCCGGATCGATTCTCGGGAATCGGACCTTGGGCCGCGAAATCGGGTGAGTAGCCGCATCGCCGACGTTGACCGCTTGCACATACAATTAGATATGACCCTAGCAGGCTGTTGAAAAAAGAATTTGACAGCTGAAGATTGGAGACCGGTGCGTGAACCGCCCAAAATTGCAGACACGACGATCAGGTCGGCGTTACGAGCGCACTACGGCATTTCGATCGCCGCGCTGAACTTTCTTCCGCTTGGCAATGACTCCGCGTCCGCCGTGTATCACGTCGAAGCGGCCGATGGTGCGGCCTATTTTCTGAAGACTCGCACAGGGCGGGGTTTCAGCCCGGCGAGCTTAGCCGTTCCGCGCTATCTCCGCGAACAAGGGGTGCCGCACATCCTCGCACCGCTCCTGACTACGTCACGGAGTCTGTGGGTGATGGTGAACGAATTCGCGCTGACTCTATATCCCTTCATCGAAGGGGGCATCGGGGGAGACTTTGGCCTATCTGAGCCGCACTGGATTACGTTTGGCAGGACGGTCAAACAGATCCATATGAGTGAGCTTCCGCCTGAGCTGATGCCGATCATTCCCCGCGAAACCTTTGTGCCGTCCCGGCGCAGCGTAATCACCAACCTGGAGGAAGCTATCAGCGGGCGGGTCCTTGCGGATCCCGTGAAACGTGAATTCGCGGCATTCTGGCATTCTCGCCACGACCAGATCCGCCGGCTAGTGCATCGTGCTGACACGCTCGGTCCCCGGTTGCGCGAGGCTTCCACCCCGCTAGTCCTGTGTCACGCCGATCTGCACACGCACAATGTGCTGCTGGAGGGAAACGAGCAGTTTTGGGTTGTTGACTGGGACGAGACGATTCTTGCGCCGAAGGAGCGCGATCTGATGTTCTTTGTCGGCGGCATCAGGCGCCGCCTGCTCGAACCGCACCACACGGAATCCTTTTTTCGCGGCTATGGCGACACGGCAATCGATCCGGACGCGCTGGTCTATTATCGCAATGCCTGGGCGGTGCAGGACATAGGCGCGTGTGGTGAGGAGGTCTTTTTTCTACCCGATCTCGGCGAAGAGTCAAGGCGCTACGCGGTCGGCAAGTTCATGGAACTCTTCGAGCCAGGGAACATCGTCTCGATTGCCTTTGCGGGAGACAGCGCCGCGTGAATCTAATTGACTGATCTCCTCGCCCGCCTCTAGTAAGCGGTTAGGAACTTCCCCTCGTCTGCGATCGACCGATAGTGGCGTGCTCCCCGATTTCCAGGCAATCTTAACTAGATTCCGCCGGTTGTTTCGCCCTCCTGGGGCGGTTGCGGTTCCTGTTCTTTAAGCGCTGCGAACTCGGCCGGTGTCAAGGCGCCGAGACTGCCGTGCGGTCGCAGGTGATTGTAGTCGTGACGCCATGCCTCGATCGTTTCGCGCGGCTCGGCGAGCGTGAGGAAAACGTGCTCAACTGAAGCGTCACCGCTGTGAGGTCCGGAGGCAGGCTAGCCATCAGGGCCGCGCCGGTGGCGGAATCAAGCGTCGCCGCCAAAAGGCCGCCCTGAACCGAGCCATGGCGGTTAGCGAACTCCGGCTTGGCGAGAAACTCCAGCGAGGCCATGCCACTCTCTGAGTCAAAGCGCAACAGCCGTCGGCCGAGCATGTCTGCAGCTGGCGGGAGCTGTCCTAATGGCGATTGCGGCGGATAAGTCACGCGTCAGTTTTCCAAGGGCCGAAACGACGGCCAGTAATGGCCCCGGCGACTCTACTATCAAAGCGTCGCATACCCGTCGAGCTTACATGCGGAGAAGCTTAAGCAAGCGCTTCATCGCGATTCGCACCTCGATGGCGAAAGGTACAGTCGCGACAAGGTATATGAACAGCGCCATCCCGAGCAGCAACATTCGGGCGCCAAACGGCCCGGCCAGGCGTGAATCGACGTTCACGGAACTCCACGCCAGGAAAAGTATTATGCCGATCCAGAAGGGTACGACAGGCCACACCAACCGCATGTTCAGAGTCACCATGGTTCCCAAGCCGTTGCGCCGGAAGTTCCCTTCAATTATCGGGAGGAATGAGTTCCGGTAATTGATGACTCGATGTATTTTGAAGCGGCTCCCTGCGACCCTGCCCTCAAAATATCCTCGCTTGGTGGAAGTCGGCCATCCCCACTTCCTGGGCGGTTCGACAATCTCTTGAAGAACCCGCGTGGCATGGGCAGGGCTGATTGGTGTCGAGAATTCGAATTTGCGAAATGGTAGCCGAAGAAAATCAGTCACGGTCGGTTCGAAATCAGTCCCGGTGATCCATTCGGCTTCAAACATTGCGCGAGCGACGACGCAACAATCGTAACGGATGCATCGCGCTAAAGCACGAAGGCCCGACCGCGGTGCCTGCTGAAAATCCCGCGCGCGTTGAAAACGCTGGAGTTTTTTGTTGGGCCGCCATAACGTCGCGGGCATGATCGCGCTTCTGTCTGCGCTCTCTACCACGATCGCATGCCGGTTCCGCAGCCGCGTCGATCTTGAGCTTGAGGTCATTGCCCTCCGCCATCAGTTGGCTGTGTGTGGCGTGTCGATCTCTTCCGAACTGAATCAATTTTGCTCAAGAGTTATTGGGTCATGGTGGTGATGGACGTATACAACCGTCGGATCGTCGGCTTCGGCGTCGCGCCTGCCAATCTCGATGGCATCGGAGTCTGCCGGATGTTCAATCGCGCGATCGCGCGGCAGACTCTGCCGAGGCATCTATCCTCCGACCATGATCCGCGGTTTCGCTTTCATCGCTGGCGAGCGAACCTTCGGATACTCGAAGTCGATGAGATCAAGACCATTCCCGCAACGCCCCGTTCGCATGCTTTCGTCGAGCGGCTGATCGGAACCATCCGGCGCGAGTATCTGGATCGGATCTGGTTTTTGAACCAGAGCGACCTCGAACGCAAGCTCGAGGACTACAAGGTGTTCTACAACCAATATCGCTGTCACACCGGACTGACAGGGGCGACACCGGCGCAGCGCAGCGGCGCACTCGCGCTATCGCACGCGTGCTTCGACTCCTGCCGGTGGCAACAGCATTGCCATGGATTATTTCAGACCCCAGCCGCCGCGTGAGTTGGAATTCGCCGCAGACAGGCCTCCAATCTGGTGTCGGCACCACGATGTCGTGGAAATGACGGTGCGGATTCAACTTGAGCAAACGAGCCAGAAACAGTCCAATTCCAGCAGAACCGTCCGCGAAGGAAGTGCTAAATCTCGTGAGTGTCCGGTCGGGAAAGCAGATTCCCTTGGGCGTCGGAACGGCGTAGGTCAGAATCGTGTCAGCTAGTTCGCTGGCGCGATCCAAATATTCGCGCTGCCCTGTGATCAACCACATGTCGAGCATCGCCTCCCCGATTCCAGCCAGCCCCCCACTGGCCCGGTAAAACCGTGTAACGACAGAATGCGCTTCTCGCTGTTAGGGTTGCGCTCTCCAGAGCTTACTCGTTGACCGAATAGAGCGATAATGATAATCATTCTCATTATTTGCCGCAACCGGAACGGTGATCAGATGAAAGAAGTCTTAATCGGCTCCCTGTGGGTCTTGCTGCTGGCTGGCTCATGTGGATGCGAGGGACGTACCAGCCGAGCCGGCATTGCGCCGCAAGCGGAGCAAATCGTCCGCCAGGGAACCTCGATTTCGATTCCCGCGCAGTCGCCGCTCCGCCAGAGCCTCAAGCTCTACGTGGCCCAGACCAGGGAACTCCGGCCCCACTTCGTCGCGCCGGCCTCGGTGGAGGCAGATCCTGCGCGCTTCGTGCATATTTTCCCGCCGCTTTCCGGCCGCGTCTCCAAACTTCACGTGCGGCTTGGCGAGTCGGTGCGACAAGGGCAATTGCTTCTCACACTGGATTCCCCGGACTTTAGCTGCGCGCAGAGCGATTTCATAAAGGCGAAAAGCGCCGCCGAACTCGCCGAGCGGAGTCTCCATCGCCAGCAGGATCTCTACGAGCATCACATTGCTGCCAAGCGTGAGCTCGAACAGGCAGAGAGCGACTGGTCTGTTGCCAGGAGCGAACTGGAGCGGGCCGAGAGTCGCTTGCGGTCTCTGGCCGTGAATCCCGGCGCAATGAGGTTTGGCGAGCCGCTGGCCATCTACTCGCCGATCGACGGACAGGTCATCGATCTGACGGTGGGTCAGGGTGAGTTCCGTGGCGACAGCACTGCACCGCTGATGACGGTGGCCGACCTTTCGACCGTGTGGCTGAGCGCAGATGTGCAGGAAAAAGACCTGCCTAACGCGCTCAAGGGTCAGCCCGTGGACGCGGTCCTTTCCGCCTACCCCGAGGAGAGATTCCTCGGTACCGTGTTGTTTGTCGGAAATGTGGTGGACCCGGTTACCCGTACGGCAAAGGTCCGAGTGGCATTTCAAAACCTCGGCGGGCGCCTCAAGCCGGGCATGTTTGGAAAAGTCAGCTTCAGCGAACCCGTCAGCGAGGCCCTCCTGGTTCCGACTTCCGCGATCTTCCTGCAAGGCGAGAAGCCGATGGTGCTGGTGGAGGTGAAGCCTTGGAGGTTTGAGCCGCGCGCGGTGACGCTCGGTTCCGAACAGGACGGTTTTACCGCAATCAGAAGCGGCCTGAAAACGGGAACGGCGATCATGGCACGGGACGGAATACTGCTCGAATGATAAACCGCTTCGTCTCATTTTGTCTTGACAATCGGTGGCCGGTGCTGGCCGCTTTCGTCTTCATTTCGTGTTGGGGCTATTACTCGTGGATTCAGCTGCCGGTCGAGGCCTACCCGGATATTGGCGATGTGACATCGCAGGTAATTACTCAATACCCCGGCCGCGCTGCCGAGGAGGTTGAGCAGCAGATCACGATTCCGCTGGAGCGAGAGCTCGCCGGGACTCCCGGCTTGGCGGTGATGCGGTCGGAGAGCACGTTCGCATTGTCCCTGATCACATTGGTGTTCCGCGACGGCGTCGAAGACTACTGGTCGCGCCAGCGAATTCAGGAGCGAATGGCGACTGCGGAGATGCCCCCAGGTGTGCAGCCCGTTCTTGATACGCTGAAATCCCCGATCGGTGAGATCTACCGCTACACGCTTGAGTCGCCCCTGCGCGGACAGCGTGAGTTGCGGGATCTCCAAGAATGGGCGGTGATTCCCAGGCTCAAGCAAATCTCCGGCGTTTCCGAGGTCGAGAGCTTCGGGGGCGAGACCACCCAGTTTCAGCTTCTCCTCGACCCGGCGAAGCTGGCCAAGTACAACGTCGCCATTCAGCAGATCAGCAGCGCGATCCAAGCCAACAATGGCAACGCCGGAGGCAGCATGCTGCTCCACGGCGAGCAGAGCTTCGTCGTGCGCGGCATCGGCCAGGTAACGTCGCTGAGCGACCTTGGAAACATTGTAGTTACAGAGCAGCGCGGAACACCGATATTTCTGCGTGATCTGGGCGAGGTCCGTTTCGGAGCGCCGCAGAGGGTAGGCATCCTCGGCAAGGACGACGACCCTGATGGAGTATCGGGCATCGTGGACCTGCTCAGGGGAGACAATCCCTCGATCGTGCTGAGGAGCACCCACGATGCCGTACGCGAGTTGAACTCAAAAGTACTGCCGCCGGATGTCAAGGTCGTACCGTACCTCGACCGGACCACTCTGATCGATACCACGCTTCACACCGTGGGCCGCACGTTGACCGAGGGCGTCATACTGGTGGTCGTGGTACTCCTGCTGTTCTTGGGCAATCTGCGAAGCGCGCTGCTGATTGCTGCCACGATCCCGCTGGCGATGTTGACCGCGTTCATACTCATGCATCTGACCAACATCCCGGCCAACCTGTTGTCGCTCGGCGCCATCGACTTCGGAATCATCGTGGACGGTGGAATCGTGCTGATGGAGGCGATTCTGAGGCGCCGAGAGGAAAAACCCGATAGAGAGATCTCCATCGCCGAGGTCAAGGAAGTGACCGGTCAAGTCGCGCGGCCCATCTTCTTCGCGACCCTCATTATAATAACCGCCTACCTGCCTCTGTTCAGCTTCGAGCGGATCGAGAAGAAGCTCTTCACACCGATGGCCTATACCGTGGGCTACGCCCTGGCAGGCGCGGTCCTGGCGGCCTTGGCCCTGATACCGGGACTGGCGTACCTTGCCTTCCGAAAGCCGCAAAGGCCGTTCCACAACCCGGTACTGATCCGGCTCACGGCCTGGTACGAACGGACACTCGGACGAATCCTCGATCGGCCGTCGCTGGCACTCATGCCCGGCGGTGCTTTGGCGATGCTGGCCATTGTGCTTGCCGTCAGCCTGGGACGCGACTTTCTACCGTACCTTGACGAAGGCTCGCTGTGGCTGCAAATCCAGTTGCCCGCAGGAATTTCGCTTCCCAAGGCGAGCGAGGTGTCAGGTGAGATACGCGCGATCATTGGTTCATGCCCGGAAGTGGCCCACGTGGTAACCCAACTTGGGCGCACAGACGACGGCACCGATCCCTGGACGCCTTCCCACATCGAGGCCGCGGTCGTCCTCAAGCCGTACGGCGAATGGGGTGGCGACAAACAGGCGCTGATCCGGCGCATGAGCGCGGCGCTTGAGCAGATTCCGGGCATCGATGTCGGCTTTTCACAACCGATAATCGATATGGTGAACGACAAGATCGCAGGCGCTCACAGCGAGTTGGCGGTCAAAGTTTTCGGCAGCGACTTCGTCAAGACCAGGCGCCTGGCGGAGCAGGTAAGATATGTGCTCAAGGGGATTGCGGGCGCGGCAGATGTCGCAATCGCGCAGGAGCCCCCGCTGCCGCAGCTCCAGATCGCTGTCAATCGGGATGCGGCGGCACGCTACGGAATAAACGTTTCCGACATCACCGATCTCGTTCAGATGGCGATCGGCGGCGGGGCGGTCTCCCAGGTCTTCGTCGGACAGCGCCGCTACGACGTTGCCGCGCGCTACATCGAGGCGGTACGTGATACGCCCCAGGCGATTTCGGAGCTTACGCTGACCACCCCGTCGGGATCACGCATCCCGCTCTCGCAAGTGGCAGACGTGAGAATCGGCTCCGGTGAAAGCACGATCACGCGCGAGATGGGTAGGCGGCATTTGACCGTTACCCTGAACCTCCGCGGGCGCTCTCTCTCTTCCTTTCTCGCGGAGGCCCGGCAAAAGCTCGACGAGAACGTCAGGTACGACCAAACCGCTTATCAGATCGCATGGGGCGGACAATTCGAGAACCAGCACCGCGCGCAAGCCCGGCTGGCCGTGATCATGCCAATGGTGCTCGGAATCATGTTCCTCATCCTGTACCTGAGTTTCGGCAACGCCCACCAAGCTGGATTGATAATGCTCAATCTTCCGCTGGCGTTGCTCGGTGGAGTGATCGCGCTGCACATTCGTGCAATGACACTTAACGTATCGAGCGCAGTGGGCTTCATCGCGCTTTTCGGTGTTGCGGTCCAAAACGGCGTGATCATGGTCTCCAACCTTAACCGCTGGCGCGCCGAGGGTGCAGCCTTGAAGGAGGCGGTCATAGGCGGCGCCAGCGAACGGCTGCGTCCGGTCTTGATGACGGCGACGGTTGCCGCTTTCGGGCTGATGCCCGCAGCGCTGGCGCGAGGAATCGGCAGCGACGTTCAGCGGCCACTGGCTACTGTAGTCGTTGGCGGTGTGATCTCGGCGACGCTGCTGACCCTCATTGTCCTTCCAGTCCTATACTACGTGGTTGAGAAGCGACGCCTGAACCTTAACCCCACGAAAGAGGGATGACCATGCGCCGATTCGCCATGAATTTCGCGTCGTGCGTACTTTTAAGCTTCATTCCTATTGCGGCCTTCGCCCAAGGGCGCCTCACCCCCGACCAGACACAAATCTTCCAACGTTCGATCGGAGAACAGGCGCTGCCGTCGGAGCACGCTGGGCGACTGCCAATGCCTTCGATGCCCCAGGAGCCGCTCGCGATCGTCAATCAACTTCAAACGCAAGACATCTCTTTCAGGGATTTCTTGCAGGAGGTGGAGCGGTCGAATCTCGACTACGCGGCTCAACGTTACAACGTATCTATCGCCGAGGCACAGGTGGCCGCAGCCAGGGTTTTCCCCGATCCTGCCTTTCAATCCGGCTACGGCGGCGATGTCTCCCGCCAAAAGCAACCCAGCGGCTACACCGGTAGTATCAGCGAGACCATTCCGCTTGGCGGAAAGATCGGCGCTCGCACTGAAGTGGCGCAGAGCAATCTGAAGGCAGCCGAAGCACAACTGCAGGACTTCTTCCGTAATTTGCGCGCCACCGCCACAAGCTCATACATCGACGGTGTCGCGGGCAGGCTCGGCTTCGAGCGCAAGCAACGCTCGCTTAAAACGCTGGAACAACTCGTCGCGTTAAACCAGGAGCGTCTGAGAGCGGGTGATATTGGCGAAGTTGATCTGTTGCAGTCGCGCGTCGCCGCTTTGCAGGCGAGAAGCGACCTCCTGGCGGCAGAATCAACCTGGCGGCAAACGTTAGTGGGGCTTGCGGTAATGCTGGGGCGACGCCGGCAGGACGCGTTTCTGGGCCCCACCGGAAATCTTGAAATCAGCCCGCGCCCTCTGGTCTTGAACGATTTAATCGCGCACGCTGTCGCACAACGCAGTGACGTGGTGGCCGCGCGCCGGGCGGACGATACCGCCCGCGCTCAATACCGCCTCGCGGAAGTCAGCCGGATTCCGGACTTGACCGTCGGCCTGAATTATCAGCATGCCACCAGGTCTACTGCGTTTATAAATCCGTCGCCGGCGTGGGACTCGCTCGCTGTCGTTGTTTCGATGCCTATTCCGATCTCCAACCTCAATTACGGCGCACTTAACGCAGCAAGATTTACACAATTGCAAGCCGAACGAGCCGTGCAAGCTGCTGAATTGAGAGCCGAAACGGACGTTCGGCAGGCCTATGCGCGTTACATGCTTGCAGTCGACGCGATCGCGCAGTACTCGGGTGAGCTACTGAAGGACGCCGACAAGGTCTATGAGGCAAAGCTCTACAGCTATCAGCGGGGTGGCGCGTCGTTGCTGGAAGTTCTCGATGCCGAGCGCGCAACGAACGACATTTACCTGGCGTACTACGGCGCGCTCAGTGAACAGGCGAAATCGCTGGTCGCGCTCGAACAGGCTGCCGGCATCTGGGACATTGAATTCTGAACCCGCAGGACGTGTTGTGGGCAGATCAAGGATCTCGGCCGGCTTTCGGTGAGTTCCAGTGGGCTATCGCTTCTCAAAACTTGGTCCGGCCAGAATTTTCACAAAAGTCTGGACGGCCTCGCGTAGCAGGTGGGGCGTGGTGAACTGGTTCCGACAGACGGCTGCCGCGGAGTAAATCAGGTTTTGAGAAGTTGACATAGGCCTTCGGCCCACCCGCGCATGATGAAAATCAGATAGAACGCTCGGGCATCTCGTTGCATCCCAAAGCACACATTACCGCCAACTATTTCAGGACAGCGATAAGTCGGCTCCATTCGTCAAAGATTCGCCGATCTTGTCTGGATGGCTAGCAGGCCCTTTGGAACTACCCATGTCCGCGACGTCACGGGGTAGATATCAAAACTCTAGACTTTTCGACGCTTTCGGAGTTTTTGGTAGCCACAACTCAACCACCCGCACAGTCAGCAGCGCCCCAAGCACGAGCCCATATGTGACCGGCTCGCGTATGTCCCGTTTGACCCTCCACGTGAAGTGAAGGACCGCGAGTACTGGCGCCAGATACGCGAGGCGATGGAGCTGCTTCCACCGGACGTAACCTAGGCGCCTGAGCGCCGAGTTTGTCGATGTAGCGGCCAACGGAATCAATAGCACAAAGGTAGAAAACCCGAAAAGGATGAACTTCCGCTTCACGATATCGTCGATGATCGCGCGCCAGTCCAATCCCTGATCGAGTGCCGTGTAGGTGATGACGTGCAGCGAGGCGTAGAAGAACGCGAGCACGCCGAGCATCCGCCGCAGACGCAGCGGCCACGTCCAACCGACGATGTCCTTGAGCGGCGTGCAGGCGAGAGCCGCAATCAGGAAGACAAGGGCGATCAGGCCTAGCTGGTTCAATGCCTGTGCGATCGGATCCGGACCGAGAGCATTGGCCGACGCCCGCATGAGAATGGCCGCGATCGGAACGAGCGAACCGGTCAGCACGGCCGGCTTCAGCCACGGCAGCGGCGCGTTCCTGGTAGCGGATCCCATGACTAGAAGAACCTGCGCAGATCCATTCCAGCGTAAAGCCCTGCGACCTGGTCCGCGTAGCCGTTGAATGGCAGAGTCGGCCGGCGGCGATAGTCGCCGATCCGTCTTTCGGTCGCCTGGCTCCAACGCGGATGATCAACTGCGGGGTTGACGTTTGCGTAAAAGCCGTACTCTTCAGGCCCCGCCAGATTCCAAGTAGTAGGCGGTTGTCGCTCGGACAGACGAATGTTCACGATCGATTTGATGCCCTTGAACCCATATTTCCACGGAACCACGAGTCTCAGCGGAGCGCCGTTCTGATTCGGAAGCGGGCGGCCGTAAAGACCGACTGCCAGCATGGCGAGCGGATGCATCGCTTCATCGATTCGCAGGCCTTCGACATACGGCCATGGCAGAAGATCGCGGCGCTGTCCCGGCATTTGCTCGGGATCGAGCAGCGTGGTGAACGCTACGTATTTCGCGCGTGAAGTGAGCCCGACACGCCGCAGCAGGTCCCCGAGTGGGAAACCAACCCAAGGAATGACCATCGACCAGGCCTCGACGCAGCGCATTCGGTATACGCGTTCCTCGAGCGGAAACCATTTGAGGAGTTGATCGATGTCAAGGACCTGCGGTCTCGCCACCTCACCCTCGATCGTCACCGTCCAAGGACGCGGTCTTAGGGTGTGAGCATTTTCTGCCGGGTCGCTCTTGTCGGTGCCAAACTCATAGAAGTTATTGTAGGTAGTCACACTTTCAAACGGAGTCTTCACCTCGCCCGGAGCGTAATCGGTGCGCCGCGCGATTGTCAGAACGCCGGGCTCGGGCGGTCCATCGGCATGGGGCGACCCCACGCTGGATGACGGCTTCTTGTGATCCGGTGCCCGCAGGCCCTTCATCAGCCATAACAGGGTGCTGCCGACGCCGGTGCTGGTTGCGGTGAAGAGCAATGCGTTGCGAATAAATTCGCGCCGGCGGAGGTACAATCTTTCCGGAGTGATCTCGCGCCCAGTCGGTGCGTTGAGTTTGTTCATTGGTCAGCTCTGGCTGGCAAGTGGTAGCCAACCGATTGCCTCAACAGGAGATTCGTTGCGGCCGGCGAGAAGTTACAGACCTGGCCGGTTCCTCGGCTACGGTTGCGCGCCTACCAAGACCCCATCGGCGATCCATCTGAGGAGCATTCGGCTCATCGCGGCCATGGTCGCGGAATCACCTCTTTCGGCGGCAATCGCTTCGCACATTGCGCCGAAAAGGCAGCCACGACGAATCATGCCGAGCGCGCTCCGCTCGAGGTCGTCGAGCGCGCGATAGTTCACGGCGTAGTTCTTGCGCCACACCATGATCGCTCCCGGCTCGCACCTTGGTTCCGAAAGCGGCTGACCGCTTTCGACGGCGCGTATAATCTCGTCAACCCGCCATTCGCTATTGATCACTTGAACTCCTGGGTGGACGCTAATCTGGAGCGACTGCCATTTTGCCGCAGGAACCGCGCTCATCGATTCGACGCCAAGGGGCTCGGCATCAGGGCCCAGGAAGACTTCTACCAGCATGCGCTCGAGCCGAATCAGATCAGCCAGGAACGGCCAATTCTCGAGCGACGGCGCTTTGCGGGCGAACTCCGCGAGATGCCGAGACGCCTCGTTGATCGAGGGATCGCCTGGCGGATACTCAACCAGGTAGCCAGTAATGAGATTGTGGAAGTTAACTTCGCCGAGAACTATGAAAGTCGCTGGAAAGTCTTCTTTGATGGCGTCGAGCAGCCGGTAGAAGTACATATTGGCGTAAATCTCGACGCGTTCGGTGGCGGACGTGCGAGCGTCGCCGCGGACCAGCGCGCTGATGCCCGCAGGCGGAAGATTCTTCTCAGCCACAAGGCCCTCTTCGACGCCGTTGGGCGCCGTGATGAGGCGGTAAAGCAGGCGTTGCGTGGCAGCTAAGCTGAACTGCATACGCCTTGCGCGGCCGCAAGTTTCGCGGCGGACTCCGACTCGTACTTTACGCGAGCTTCGTTCGCGGTCGCTTCCAGTGTCGGAAACTCGGGAATGTTGTCATCCCATTCCACCAAGGCGGAGACTGCGCCGAATCGCCGCACCGCCGTCTCGTAAAGCGACCAGACTTCGGGGCACACGGGATGGTCGTGGGTGTCCAGCAAGTACGAGCCGTGATCGCTATGACCGGCCAGGTGATATTGCACCACCCGCTCAATGGGTACCGACTCGATGTAGCGCTGAGCTTCGAATCCGTGGTTGAAAGCGCTGACATAGATGTTGTTGATATCGAGCAGGATGCCGCAATCGGCTTCCTCTGCAACGGCGCTCAAGAACTCCCATTCGTTCATCGTCGAGTCCACGAAGTTCATGTAGCTCGATACGTTTTCGATCGCGATCGGACGTTCGAGCGTCTCCTGCACTTGCTGGATTCGCTTCGCTACCCAAAGCACCGCTTCGTCTGTGTAGGGTAGGGGAAGGAGATCATGCAGATTCTTTCCGCCGACTCTGGTCCAGCAGAGATGGTCGGAAACCCAAGCTGGCTCGAACCGGCGCGCCAGATCACGCAAGCGCGTGAGGTACTGCGGGTTGAGCGGATCGACTGAGCCAAGCGACATCGAGACGCCGTGCAGCACAATCGGATAGCGTTCGCGCACCTTTTCGAGCACCTGCAGCGGGCGGCCGCCCTGCACCATGAAATTCTCGGTGACTACTTCAAACCAGTCGACCGCGGGATTCTCGCCGATAACGTGAGAATAGTGCGGCCTTCGCAGTCCCACGCCGAAGCCCAGGAACGGGAACTCTGATCGATTCATAGCTGGTGCGAAGCCCTCTGATGATCGGATTCTGTGGGCGAGCGCGCCGGCAGCCCGGCGCGCTCCTCCCGAGACCGTTTCTACGACTCCAGATGCCCGCCTTTCTGCGTGCACTCGTCCGGGCTGGAAGTCATCACAAAGCCCTTGCCCTTGCAGGCGTTCTTGCCCTTGCAATCGTTCTGCGCGCTCTTGCAGGAGCTCTTGCCCTTACAGGCGTTGGCCCCGATGCATTTCATGTTGGCGTTCTGCGCACCGCCCGACGGCGCTGCTCCCGGCTCCTGCGCCATTGCCGCGGAAGCGAAAAACAGCGCCGCTACCGCGGAGGCAAGAATTGCACCCTTCGTTCCCTTGTTCATCGTTTTCTCCTGTTCCGCTGAGCGGAATCGTTTTAGTCGTCGGCCTTGCGCGCGATCCGCCGAATCACGGCCGAGCATCACTTCCGGCCAACGGTTAGGTATTCCGTCACTCCGATCAAAAGTTACAGAGCCATTCGTCCGGAACAGAGCGCGAAGTCCGGTAACTTTTCGCTCGTCATAAGGTAGTTATCTTCAGCCACAAGGAGGCTCCTTCAAATGTTCAGTCTCAAATCGTTAGCAGCGTTGGCGGAAGAAATACTGCGACGCCTTTCATCATTTCAATGGCTCGCGGCGCTGCTGGTCCGTCTGTTCGTGGGATACTTCTTTTTCGAGACCGGGTGGGGCAAGTTGCACAACCTCGACGCCTTTGCCGCGCGCTTCACACAATGGGGCATTCCCCATCCGGCTTTCAACGCGGCGCTCTCCGCTTACACCGAATGCATCGGCGGAGCGCTCACCATCGCGGGCCTTGGTACTCGCCTCGTTTCTGTCCCGATGATGATCAACATGGCCGTCGCGATAATCACGGTGAAAATGAAAAACGTCACCGGCCTCAATGACTTCGTCGAGTTGGATGAGCCCTTGTACGCATTGGCCTATTTCTGGCTGCTGGTTTCGAGCGCGGGATGGATGAGCGTCGACTACCTGATCCGTTCCGCGCTGGGCGCCTCTGCGAATATCTCCGATGCTGGGACAGCGAAGGTTCGCGACGCGTCGAATGCGGGCTGAGAGCGAGCGCGGCCTGTTAGCGAGGTGCGCGCCTCCTCAACAGCACGACTCCAACGCACGCCGACAGTCCGATCCCTGCCAGTGCCGGGAGAAAATGCCACATGAACAGATGCAGGCACTCGTCGATCGGGCAAAACACTCGCATTAGCGCGAAACTGAACAGGAACGCCCCCGCGCCGACTAGCGCCCCGCCGGTTCCGGCCGCAAGCGGCGCACCGCGCTTTACCGCCCAGAACAGCGCCAGCAACGGAAGAGAAGCGAACATCGCGATTCCGCACGCGCATGGCAGCCCCTCCCTAATGAAGCTCCCGACCGGCACGATTGCGTTGATCGGTTCATGCAAGAGCAGAAGAACAGATGCGACCGTCAGAACCAACAGCAAGCCTTCTTCCCGCCTGCGCGGCTCGCGTCCCGGGATAGCACTACGCAGCGCAAGCGCGGTGCCGATCGCGCCCGCCACTGCAAAGCCTGCCACATCGAAGAGGAACCACGGATTTCTGAACTGCTGCGGGAGATCCGTCCGGTGACTGTTGCGAATGGCCAGGAGCAGCACGCCGGCTTCGAGCGCTATCCATAGCGCCAGCCGGACCTTTACCGGCCACAATCGCCGAACGGGGCGCAGTTCGCCGACCATGTGTTCGACCAACGCGTGATGGCGCGCGTCGTGGTCAATCCGGGAAGGGTTTACGATCTCACTCACTTATCATTTTCCTCAATGCCTTATAGGCGCGATGCGCTCTCACTCGGAGAGCTCCGACGCTGATGCCTGCCCGGACCGCAGCCTGCTCGATCGAAAGGCCTTCGAGTTTCAACATTGAAAATGCCTGACGTTGCTGCTCGGGCAATTGCGCCATCGCGTCTTCGAGACTCGAATCGGAACGCGGCTCTGCGTCAGCGGGCCGCTCCGGCAACCTGTCCGTCAATTGTTCGACGCTTGCGCGCGTCCAGAAATGGCGAGCATGATCCGCCGCGATGTTACGCGCGATCGCGAACAGCCATGGCTCGAGTGGACGCGTGGGGTCGTAGGTGTGACGCGCCTGGAAAAACGCCATCAGGGTTTCCTGGTAAACGTCCTCGAGCGCATCGCGATCGGCAATCCGGCGTCGCAGGAAGTTCATCAGCATCGGGCCGATGTCATCCAGGAGAGTGCGGCAAGATTCACCGTCACCATCCTGCATCCGCGCCATCAACCGGGCACGCACCCGGCTTCGCTCTTCAGAGGCGCTGTCGATCTTCTTCATCACAAAACGGAGCGCCGATCGCCCTCCGACAGACCGAATCGTCCAGACGGCATTGTTTACAGGATTACCGGTGCTTAGGCCACATACCGAAACATCACGGGAGACAGAAACTTGGGGAAGCGAGGGCCGGACAGCGGATCGGCGCGACCGGACAGCGCAAGCAGGTCGTTCCAGGTGGAGGAGTTCGCCGATCGGTCTCCCTGCCTCTTTTCGGATCAGACTTCTCATTCCATGCACTCTTAGGGGGATTGCCATCCTAGAAACGCGCCCGGTCGCAATCATCGATTCCGCTGCAAGCCCAAATTGTTACAAACCGTAGTCGCGGTAACATTTGGACCGCCGGAAGGAAGCCTTGACAGCGGCCTCTTCAAGGCCATTTTGGGCGGCGGAGCCGCTTTGAAGAGCGAGAGGTCGAATCGGTTGAACCAACTCGAAAACGAAGCCGGATGCGCTGGTGAATCGGCAACCGAAACCGGTGCCGCTCCTGCCTGCCGGGTCCTCATACTCGGTGGCGGTTTCAGCGGAATATACGCCGCGTTGGAGCTTGAACGTGCCCTGCGGGAGCGCACCGGCGTCGAGGTCACGCTCGTGACGCGCGACAACTATTTCCTTTTCACGCCGATGCTGCACGAGGTCGCGGCGAGCGATCTCGACATCAATGCGATAGTGAATCCGCTGCGCAAGCTGCTCCGGCGGGTGAGAACCTTCAACGGATCGATCGAAATGATAGACCTGGAAAGGAAGTGCGTCGCGGTCTCCCATGGCTTTGATACCCACGGCCACGAGCTCCAATACGACCATCTGATACTCGCGCTCGGTTCGAGCACTAATTTCCTAGGTATACCGGGGCTGCAGGAGTGTGCGCTGACGATCAAGACCCTCAACGACGCTATAGAATTGAGGAACCGGCTGATCACTCACCTTGAGGAGGCGAATTCCGAATGCGCGGCCGATGAACGTCAGCCGCTGCTGACGTTTGTGGTGGCGGGAGCTGGATTCGCCGGGGTCGAAACGCTTGGCGCGATCAATGACTTCGTCCGCGAGTCCGTCCGGTTTTATCCAAATCTCAATCCGAATCTTGTCCGGACCGTGCTGATATCGTCCGAAGAGTTCGTCCTGCCCGAGCTCGGCCCCAAACTCGGAGCTTATGCGCAAAGAAAGTTGGCGGCGCGTGGCGTCGAAGTGATCACGCGCGCTAGAGTCACTGCCATGCACAAGGGGCTGGTGGAGCTCTCGGATGGGCGGAAGATTCGCGCCGACACGCTGGTCTGGGCGGCCGGGAGCGCACCGAATCCCCTCATTGCCGCGCTGCCGATGCCCAAGAGCAGCGGTCGCATCGAGGTGAACGAATATCTGGAAGTTCAGAACTTTCGCGGAGTATGGGCCTTGGGTGACTGCGCACTCGTACCCGACAGCAAGACGGGAGGATTCCATCCGCCGACGGCGCAGCATGCACTTCGCGAAGGCCGATGTGTCGCACGCAACGTCGCGGCCGAGATCCTTGGGCGAAGGAAGAGACCGTTTCGGTTCGCGACTCTGGGCCGGCTCGCCGCCATCGGCCATCGCGCCGGAGTGGCGAATGTTTTCGGAATCAATTTTTCGGATTTTTCGGCATGGTGGCTTTGGCGAACCATCTATCTGTCGAAGCTGCCCCGCTTCGAAAAAAAGGTGCGGGTCGCTCTTGATTGGACCCTGGACCTGTTTTTCTCGAAAGACTTCGCGTGTGTGACCCCCCGGACCGTCCTGCTGGCCGCGCCGGTCACAGGGACACACAACGAAACCAACACGAACGAACCGCCTGACGATGCCGCGAGTTCGTTGGGCTAGGTCCCTCTGGTGCTCGTGGGAGGACTGTTCGACGCGGAGAGAACTGTGCCCTTGAAGAAGTTACGGCCGCAGTCACGTCCGTACTCCAGAAGTTCGCGCCCACCCGAGAACGACATTATACTCTGCATGAACAGCTGCATCTCATCCCGGCTCGGTTCGAGGTGCAGCAGTGAAACCTGCGGGTTGGCCCGCCGCATAGTGTCGATCGCCGAGTCCAGCGAATGTGCCCGCATCAGCCGCATCGCCTGATCCCCGATCCATGCCACGCCCTTCTCGGAAAGCCGCGCGCAGTGTCCTTCGGAGGTGGGGATGCAGATGCGTGAGCGATCGTTGCGAATCGGCACCATTGGGTTCAGGAACACAATCACGCTCGCGCCGCGTTCGACCGCTATCTCGATCGGGCTGACTTCGGAGACCCCGCCGTCGACGACGTCCCGGTCGCCGATGCGAATTGGACGGAAGAAGACGGGGATCGCGCATGAGGCCGCCACCATCCGGCAGATGTGCGCATCGTGGAATTCCCCGGTGCCGAAAACCAGATGCTCGCCGGTATCGATGTCAGTTCCGGTTATAAGAAGCTCATGGGCAAGCTCGTCAAACTTGTGGCAGTATCCAAGCGCCGCAAATCTTTCGCACAGCGTCTTCTGGAGAGCCTCGGTAGAATAGAAGCCGGGCGGATGATGCTCCTGGAAGTCCGCAAACATCTGCGCAAATCCCGGCCACTGCTTGGCCCGAAGCGCGCGTCCGAGAGCACCGAACATTGCGCGCGCGAATTGGGCGATCATCCGCAGTGCCCCGCCTGACCCAACGCCGAGGATGTCGTGCGACTGAAAATAGAACGGGCTATCGAGCTTCTCCCGGCTCACCGCCTCGAAGATCTCGGCCGGGCGAGTGCCATTGGCGAGCAAGGCGGCGAGTATCGCTCCAGCGCTGGTGCCGACATACAAATCGAATTGATTGGATGCAGCGCGGCCAGCCACTTCGTCGAGAGCCGTCAGGACTCCGACTTCGTAGAGAAAGCCGGTGATCCCGCCGCCTGCGAGCACCAGGGCGGTCTTGTCGCCGCCACCGTGCGTCGAATCCTTAAGCACTGGCGATACAGATGATCCTGCCCGCTCCTCACTCGCGGCGCGACTAAAGTCCTGAGGCGAGTGCTCAGTCACCGATTGGCTGGAACAGATGGCATCGTGAGGGCTGTCGGAAAGACGCGGTTCAGGGACCGTTGACTTTTCACCCTCGTGGAGATTCTCACTTGTGCTTTCCGCTTGTCGGCTAATCGCCATTTTCAAGACCGTCCTCTCGCAGTTGTTACTTCTCATGTCGGGCTCGATTGTTACCGACAACTCCTGCGTAACTTTTCGAAACGCCAGGAGAAGAACTCAGTGATGAAGATGCAGATGCTGCGCGAGCGATTGGGGTTAGCTCCCTGGATTGTAAGTACGGCGGTCGCTATCGCAATCGGCTCGGGGCTTTTTCGTTGGTCGGCCGCATCTTCAATGACAGAGGTAACTGGTGACGGTGGCCCGGTCGTGCTGGAACTATTTACGTCACAAGGATGCTCAGATTGCCCGCCCGCGGATGCGCTGCTGAGCGAACTGGGCGCCTCGACCAAGGGTGTGATTCCGCTCGCGTATCATGTCGATTACTGGAACCATCTGGGCTGGTCGGACGCGTTCTCGTCGCGGCAATTTTCCGAGCGGCAAAGCGACTACGCGCGGGCGATGAACCTCGCTGGCGAGTACACGCCTCAGATGGTGGTTGGCGGCGCGTCGCAGTTCGTCGGCTCGGACGGCCGAGGCATCGCGCGCGCGATTGCAGCTGAACGCTCGGCGTCGGCCTCCGGCCGCGTCAGTCTCAACACCGCCCTCGGTGCTCAATCGCCTCGATCGCTTCAGATCAAACTGAGGGCGCAGATCGAGCCGGCGTCGGCGCGCGGATCGTTTGTCGTGATGGTTGCGCTCTACGAAAACGGCCTCGTCATTAGGATCGGAGCCGGTGAGAACGGAGGCCGCGAGATCACCTACGACTACACGGTGAGAAAATTGGTACCGGCGTTTGAACTTGACGGCACCCAGGCGGTTGAGAAAGAAGTCAGTGTGGACCTCGACCCTTCCTGGTCGGCGAACCATCTCGGTGCGGCAGCGTTCATACAGAACACGTCATCGCTCAAAATTGTCGGCGCTGCCTCGGAATATCCGATCGTCAAGGACTGAGCGGGGTATCGTTGACAATAGCGCGTTCGAGGCTCTCGGACTGCGCCTTTGCGACGGCATCTAAGATAGAACCGCTCAGGAAAAATGGCACCATTCGATAAATCCAACTCGTGGTTCGCAGCAAAACGAAGACCATGTCTTGCCGCCGCAAGTCCTCATGCCGGTGCAGTACTATGCGCCTCGTGCTGCTTCTCCGTACCACCGGCTGCTTTTCGCGATCCTCGAAGACGCGATCCGGTGTTTCCAGAACAACTTCGACGCAAAAGCGCTGCAGCGGCGGTTCCTGTTCCGGGAAACGGAACATTCGCGTGCTTGAAACCGAACAAGAAAAAACCGCCGCCCGCGACTTCCGGATAACCGCGAGCCACCACATCGGCGAAGGCGGCCTCCGGGGAAAAGCCCTCACTAACATCGAAGCCATCCGTACACTCAATCAGATCGAAACAGAAAACCGCGACGCGACCGAAGCGGGAAAATCCATCCTCGTCCGCTACGCGGGATTGGGCGCGATGCCAAGCGCCTTCCGCGCCTGTGTGTGGCGAATTGCTGATTTCCCCAGAATCAGCAATTCGCCACACACAGGCCGTCAAGAATCCGCAATCGTCGGGAAGGGCTATCACACCGAAGAGGATGTCACGGGGCCGGTCAGCCCAGTATCTTCAGCAAGGCAAAATAAATGCTCAGCATGGCGATTCCCATCGGCACGCCGATCTTCGCCCATTCGTGGCTGCCGATTCGAAGGCGACTCGCGGCAACGATGTTGGCGATGTTGCCAGGGACAAGCATTCCCCCGCTGATTAGTAAGCCGAGCAATGCCGCCCGCTGCTGATTCACGCTGAGCGTCGGCCCGATCTCCGCTACTGCCAGCGTCGAATTGTTGACGACTGCGGAAATCGTATTGAGCCAAAATAGCGATCCACTTGGGAGCCGGGGGACGTATGCATCGAACCAAGGCCTAAGGCCTCCCGATAGTGCGACTAGTCCGGCGATAAAGACATACACCTTGCCTGGTCGAGCGAGGAGGACCACCCACCACGAATCCCGCGGTGCGATTACCACGGTTTGATCCAAGTCGATTGAGCCAATCCGCAAAAGCAACGTCGGTAGCGCACTGAGCACGATTCCGACCACAACGAAGGGACCAAGCAGCCGGGTCAGGTACCAAAAGTCCGCATGCAGGGCGTGCAGAACCACCGCGATTCCGGGCATGCCCACAGGCGTGACGCCTGCGCCAAGACCGATAGCGAAACATGCAGATACGGTCACGAAAATCTCAGCCGGCCGCTCAAGACGAAGCACAGAAATCGCCTCCACGAATACCAAGGCAGAAACAACCGGAGTTATGATGGCCGCGAGAAACCCAAGAATTATCGTTAGCAAAAAACAGACCGCCTTTGGGTCGAGCACTTGAACTACAGAGGCAAACAGCTCATCGAGAACGTCGCGCAGAAGGCGAAACCCTGCGCCAAACACCAGAACGGAAAGCGTGAATGACAAGGGCTCGCGCAGGGCTGCCCAGACGAGCGCTGAGCTGAATTGTCCCATGAGACAGGCGGTCGCCACTCCGGCCACCAGAAAAAAAAGCTCAACGTTGCGTTTGATCGGCCCGATTCGGACGGGGCCGACCAGAACTGCGAAGACCATTAGCGCGGCAAGGACCATCGTCAGCATCTTCCCGCAACTAGTGCATTAATTCGGCGTTCGTGTAATCCGGAATTTTCATACTGAATCCTGATTCAGGCCCGCACCAAGACGAGGTGATTTGCAAACGCGAAATTCGAGCCAAATTTTGACTCCAAAGAGCTCTCCACGGCGCCGCAACCAGCCAGTTCTGCTACGCGTTGACATGAAACACGCGAAACCAGCGCTTTCCTTCCCTATCTGATCACCGGAATCTGCTCCACCCTGCACACTGCGCCACCGCAGGTATCCGAGGTCGGCGTGCAGAGCGGCCAGGCCCAGGATACTGGCTGGCATCCCCAGGGGCGTCGTGACCGCGAATGGGCGCGCACGGCCTCCGCACCGGAATGCTGCTTCTCATTTGTGTTTCGGAGTTTTGGGCCTCATGGCTGCTTTCTTAGAGCCTTTTCCAGCGATCGTTCGCTCAAAGATGAATGTATTCAGTTTTACTTGCCATGGTAGTGGATCGGCGCTATAAAATAATGAATGGATTCATCTTTAGAGAATCGGCCAGTCAGACTTCGCGACCGGCAGAAGCAGGAGCGTGGGCAGCGTATCGTTAAGGCGGCCGAGAAATTGTTCGCCAAGAAGGGCTACGTCGAAGTCGCTATGGAAGATGTAGCGGCCCGAGCAGGCCTCGCGGTCGGCACGATCTACAACTATTTCCCGTCCAAATCCGCGCTGTTGCTCGCGATCGTCAGGCGTGAAACAGAATCGCTGCTCGCGAGCGGACGCAAGATCCTCGAAGACCCGCCGCGCGACCCGGTCGCGGGGGTTGCCGCGTTCACCGAGATTTTTCTCGACGATTTCACACGTGACGACCGGCGGCTGTGGCGAGAACTTTTCGGCGCTGCGATCGCGGAGCCGGCCACGGTGGGGCGGCGCTTGTTCGAAGGTGACACGCAGCTGGTGACGCAGCTCGCCGCTCTGCTCGAGCGATACCGCTGCGACGGGATTCTCGCATCCGACATAGAACCAATGCCCGCGGCGACGGTGCTTTACGGCGTCTGCTTCACCTGGATGACCGCTTATCTGATGAACGACGCGATCAGCGCCGAGATGGTGCGCAACGAGATTCGCCGCGGCACCGCGATCGCAATCCGCGGGTTGTTTCGCGACGCCGACGCAATCTCAACTATTACCAGTGGTGCCGAACTATGATCGAGATTATCGAAGGCCTTCCCGACAATGTAGTGGGAATCCTGGCAAAGGGCGAAGTGACGAGAAAGGACTACCTTGAGGTGGTGATACCGGCAATAGAAAAGTCGCTGAAGCGAAATGCCAAGCTACGGCTTTACTACGATCTGGGTTCGCAATTCACCGGAATCGATTTCGGCGCCGAATGGGAAGATTTCAAACTCGGAATTGAGCATCTTTCCCGTTGGGAACGGGCGGCCGTCGTAACCGACGTCGCCTGGATCAGGCATCTGGTCGGCGCTTTTCGCTTTCTGATGCCCGGAGAACTGCGAGTCTTCACCACCGCCCAGATATCAGAGGCCCGGAAATGGATCGTCGCGGCGTGAGAGAGAGCCATCCATGAGAATCTTCGGGGATCCTTTCTTTTGGGCGCTGGTCAGCATGTTCGGATTGGCAGGCGCCACGGCCGGGGTGGGCAGCACGAGGCTGGGGAAATTCAGATCACTGGGATTGGTAACCGTGGGACTGTTCACCTTGGGGCGAGTGGTGCTGGTCCTGCCCGCGGTAACTCAGCCGAGACTCGTGGCGGGTGACTGGAGCTGGGTTGTCGGAGGCGTGATCTTTGCCGCAGGAATGGTTTTCGCGCTTCCTGCGTTCGCGATCAGGCCGTTCACGGGGCCCGAGGCTGGTGTGAGCCTGAGGACCGGAGGATTTTACCGGATCGTCAGGAATCCCCTCTATCTTTCAGATGTGTTGTGGTGCCTCGGTTGGGCAGTAATGTTCCGCTCGGAGATCGGCATCGCTCTCGTTCCCGTGTGGTGGGCGGGTCTGTGGCTGCTAACGATAATCGAGGAGGAGAGCCTCGAGCGGAACCTCGGCCAGCCGTACATCGAGTACAGGCGACGAATCCGTGGACGTATCCTCCCCGGCCTGCCGCTATGATCGATCAAACCTCGCACCGCTGCCGCCGAGTGATACGGTCGGTTACGCAATGGTGAAGTTTGCGATGTTGGTGTGGAGGAATCTACGCCGCAGTCCGCGGCGCACGATCCTTACCATGCTGGCGATTGCGCTAGCGGCGTTCACGTACTCGTCGCTGTCGAGCCTTCCAAATGTCGCCCGCCGGATGCTGAACACGCCCGATTCCGCGCGTCGCATCGTGGTGATGAGCGACTCGGGATTTTTCAATCGTTTGCCCGATTCGTACAAGCCCAAAATTCTTGCGGCGCCACACGTCGTCGCAGCGTCGGGATTGGTGTACTTCGGCGGAGTCTACCATAGCCCCAGCGACCAGCTCGGAATCGCGGTCGACGCCGACCAGGCAGAGTTGATGTGGCCCGATTGGGGCTTCACCCCGGTGCGAGCTGGCGAGTTCCGCGCCAGCGCCACGGCGTGCCTCGTGCCGGTTGCGATGATGCGAAAGTACGGCTGGCACGTTGGCGAGCAGATCATCCTCAAAGGCACCATTGTGCCGGTGGACGTTACCCTGCGCATTGCCGACACGCTGGGAGCCGGTGCGCCACCCGACTCCCTGCTATTTCGCCGCGACTACCTGGAACGGTCGCTGGGTGGGAGCCCGACCGTGAATGCGTATCACGTCATGCTCGATCGCGCCGATTCGGTGCCCTCGGCGATCGCAGCAATCGATGAAATATTCTCGAACTCGGCGGCCGAGACTCGCAGCGAATCCGAGGCGGAGTGGTTTTCAACCTTCATCAACCTCGACACGCTCTTCGCGATGCTCCGTGCGATGGCAATCCTCGTAGTAGCCGCGGTCGCCCTGGTAGCGCTCAACAGCGTGGTGATCGCGGTGCGCGAGAGGCGTACAGAAATCGCGGTCATGCGCGCGATAGGTTTCAATCCGGCATTGATCCTGTACCTGACGGTTGCTGAATCTGCACTCCTGGGTGTTGTGGGAGGGGCGCTTGGGTGCGCGGCCACTCTTCTTATTACGAAGGTTCTGCCGTTCGCATTTCTGCCGTTGGGACCCATAGATCTGCTCGCGATCGTTTCGCCAGGAGTGATCGTGCAGGCCTTTGTCTTATCGGTTGCGATTGGGGCGGCGGCCGGATTGATCCCGGCGCTTGGTTCCGTGCGCCGATCGGTGGTCGAATCGATCCGCGCGATAGCCTAGTCCGCGACGTTTGAGGCTTCACGTCCGCCGCGCACCGCGACACCGCAGCGCGATAATCCCGTTTCGTCATCCGCGTGTCCCAGTGCGTGAAGACCAACTGGAGGTCGCACTTCGG
>Ga0208043_1000129_pt1 | contig 42037 bp, 33 predicted proteins | sample Sb_taG_12_FD_187710 | JGI IMG/M metagenome (GOLD analysis project Ga0208043, IMG submission 187710) | Peat soil microbial communities from Weissenstadt, Germany - Sb_50d_9_AC metaG (SPAdes) (version 2) | ecosystem: Environmental > Terrestrial > Soil > Wetlands > Peat | place: Germany... | reverse complement strand
CCACTAAGTAATGACGTCCATCTTTTCCGCCAGCTCGCGCTTGGACTCCGCCATTAGGTGAGTGTAACTGTCGGCAGTTAGCTGGATTGTCGAGTGCCCAAGCATCTCCGAAATCATTCGCACTAAATAGCTGACTCGTCGGAGAGTCCGTATCGGACAATCCGCACTTAATTAAGCCAGTACCCTCCGTTCGATTATTCATTCCGTCGATTGGGCCTCCCGAGATGAGGTCCCAGCGGACGTACAGGCGCATCATGCCACAACCCAGGACGCTCCGGAGTGACCGGATATCTCGCTTAAATGGGCTAATATAGCCTCGTCTAACGCATTTCTGATCGGATCCGCGAGTGTTCGTACATGTGCAGATTTGGCACACATCTCAGTAACGGCCGATTCGACGAGCCACAAATCTTTTCAAATCAGGGCTTTCGGCGGGCGACGTGCAGGATCGTCAGATCGTGCTTGCGGACTATGCCGTCAGGACGGGCGTTGTGCAAGCGGCGCATCTCCGAGAACAACCATTCGCGCTTCGTCGGCTCCATGAGCCGATGATCGGAGGCGGTACTCATCAGCGCCACATGCTCCTCGGCAGTGAAATCGGTGGTCCACAGGTGGCGTGCGACTCGAACGTCTTCGAAGTAGCCGCTGCGCTCGATCTCTTCGCTCAAGTCCGGGACCTGCTCAGGCGGTGGCGGCGGCCATGCACCATCCCAGCTTTGGCCGATCGCGTTGTAAGTTTTCTGGCTCTCGGTGAAGAACGGATCGAAGCTGGGTGGAAAGGCGTGAGTACCCCACGTGAAGGCAAGGACTCCGCCGGGCTTCAGCACGCTCGCCGCCTTTGAATATCGCACTTGCGGGTCGATCCAGTGCCACGCCGTCGCGGCGAAGACCATGTCGAACGTCGCGCCGGCCGGATCGAAATCCTCGAAGCGCTGGTTGATGACCGTGACGCGCGGAAACTCCGCCATGTTTCGGCGAGCGATTCGGGCGAGATTCGGCCCCGGCTCGACGCACATGACGCGGCATCCGCGCCGCGCCAAGGGGCGCGTCGCCTGCCCGGTCCCGCAGCCGATCTCCAAAATTCGCGACCCGTGGGGCGACATCTCGGCGAGCGCAAAAAGATCGTCGAAGAGCTGCTCGGGATAGCCGCGACGCGCTCGGTCGTAAAGATCCGCGACGTCGTCGAAGGTTTGAGCCCGCAGAATCCTTCTTTCCTCATTCACGGTGAATTTACCTGCTTCAACGATGCACTGTCAGCGTGTCCCCTCGAGGCACGCGCTATGCGAACCTCAACCTGCGAGCGACGAACTGTTAGTTTAATCCGAAACTGTCAGGATGGCGACGCGTACCTGAAGCGGTAGTCCGCCTTCAATCGTCGCTTCGGCTCCGAGCCCGGCACTGAACGAGGTGGGGTAGACCGCGAATTGGTCCGACCGCCGACGGACGAGATGGAGATCCTTAGTGTTTCAGATAGTACCGAACCGCCTTGTAACTTCGAATGGATAGCGCAAGTGGATTACACGCGCGGGCTGAACGGGCATGAAGAAATGGCGATTCTACCGTTCGACGATGCAGTCCTAGCAAAGCGAGTTCGAGACACCCTCAAGCTCCATAAAGGCAGGAAGGTGGGGGCTTTAGCGGACGTCGAGATTGTCGACTAGACGCGGATGCAGGAACGTTTCCGGGCATCGCGGCGCACGCGCCGTTTGAATCTCCCGAGCGCGAAGCAGATCATTCGCGCATGCTTCAGCCCGACTTCGATCCAGCGCCGACAACCGTTCGCATTCACCGTTGCAAATACGTTTCGCCGTGCCGAGCCCGCGGCTGCCTGAAGCGCGCAACACTGATCGCCGAGAAAACGGATGTGGCGGGTCGTCACGTTCGGCAGATCGAACTGTGTCTGTCGCACTGCGAAATTATTATCGAGCGGGAGCGTTCTCGCGGGCTCGAAATTTCGGTAGTGGGTCAATTTGAAAATCGCTGACCTCGACGGCTCGGTCCCGTTCGTGCCAGAATGGGCCATGCCTACCCGTTCAAGCACCAAGAAGAAACCCAAGCCTAAACGCGAAGGCACTAGGCGAGTCGTTGAACAGGCCATCGGCGAAAGGCTTTCAGGAAGATGGGATCGCGGATCACGTCTGGTCGATTGAGGAAATTGTTAAATTGCCACTAGGGGCGAGGTGGTCTTCGCAAAGATGATTGACCAGTCTCTCCGTTGTCGGATTTCCGATGCCGTTACCCAGGCTTTAAGGCCGCTTCCGACCGTCTTCGCCGGGTGGGAGGGTGGCAGTGCGGCCTTTGGTGCCGTGGATGCTTACTCGGACATCGACCTAGAGTACCTAGTGGCCGATCATGCGTCGTTCGATGACCTGTACGCGTGTGCGGAGCGAGCCCTCGAGGCGGTATCTCCCATTACCGCCAGCCACACCCCGCTGAAGGGCCGGTACTACAAGCTAAAAGATGGTGGCGATTTTCTTCTGGTCGACCTGATCTTTTTCCGGGCCGGAGACCCTGATTGTGATCTCGACATCGAGCGACATGGTGAGAGGGTGCCTCTCTTCGACAAGGGAACTTGGCTGCGACCCAGGCCCTTGGACGAGCGAGCGTTGGCGGTGCAGCGGGACCGGCGCTATCGGGAACTGCAGACGTGGTTCCCTATGAGCCAGGTCTTTGTCCGCAAGGCCATTTTGCGCGGCCAGCACGTCGAGGCCGTCAATGCATTCTGGGCATGTACGTTGAAGCCGCTCGCTGATCTCTTGCGCATGCGCTACTGTCCCGCGCGATGGGATTTCGGGGTGCGCTACCTTGATCGCGATCTGCCTCCTCTTGTGTACGACCAGGTCCGCGACCTCGCGCTCGTCAGCGACCTTGGGGACCTCGAGGTCAAGTTGGCGAGGGCTACAGCCTGGGGTGCCACTCTATTGCGAGAATTGGAATCGGAATGAACTATCAGCCTCAAACTGACCCACTACCGAAATTTCCGACCGACGTAATGAATAAGGCAGCGCGCATCATCATGTGTTAGGCTAAGTTCGCAGCCTTGTCGGGCGGACGGCAAGGCAATTAAGCTTGGCAGCGAGGAACGGTCCAGACACAAGTCTGCGGGGAGGCTTTGCCAATGCCGGCGGAACGCTATGGCTTTTCTGAGGATGAGTGGGAATCGCTGAGGGAGCTGCTAAGGCGCATTTTGGTTGAAAGGGTCCGTTCTGAGAACCTGACGATTCCTTATTCGGAGCTGACTCAGTTCGCGGTCGCCCAAATCCAGAGCCAACCGACGCTACTCACAAAGACCAGGGAGATCCTGACGCCGAATTCATACGCGTTAGCGGCAATGCTGGGTGAGATTTCAGCCGAGTCATGCAACGGTTCTCCTGACCGCGGAATGCTGTCGGTCATAGTCGTGCATAAGCAAGGAGACCAGCGTCCGGGAAAGGGGTTTTTCGAGTATGCGGAGAAACTCGGGCGTCTAGTGCGCGCAGCATCCGACGATGAGAAAGATGCGCTCTGGGTCAGAGAGTTGGGTCTCGTGCAACGCAGTTATGGTGGATAGAGGGGTGCTCTTAGGCGCGGAAAGGATGTGCGGGTGGAGGGACTCGAACCCTCACGAGCCGTTAAGCTCAACGGATTTTCTTACCGTCTACGGCTTTCGCCGCCCGGACGCGGCGTTTCGGAGCGCACGCGTCAGGTTTGCGGTCTGGACTATCCCTTCACCGTCCCCCGGTACACCCGGGGCTTAGGTGCTGCCCGTCTAGTCTCTACACCTTCCCGGAGCGTCGTTCCGGGCTTGGCTCGGGATTGCCATTTCAGGTTTCCCCGAATTTGGGCAGTTCTGCATCGCCGGTTTCCCAGGCGAGCACTCAAGTTTCCTTAAGTCCGTTGCGTCTGCCGGTTCCGCCACACCCGCATGGCTGATCATGTATAGCTTTTATCAGAGGGCTGCGGAACGTACACCTCAGTCTTGTTTCAAGGTTTTCTGAGGGTTGTTCTTCTTTTTTGGTTTTGGCCTCGGCCGCATGATGTTGATGGCGGCGGCATCAAGATTGGTTTTGATGTGGGAGGCGTAGTACTTCTCGATCATCTCCACGCTGGTGCGGCAATTTTTAGCGATCTGGTAGATATCAGCGCCTTCCATCAGGCGCAGGCAGATATATGTGTGTCGGAGGCTGTAAGCGGTTCGAGGGCGGCCTTCGCGATCGAATCTGAGATTTTCCTCGTCGAGGATGGTTTTGAATAGCTCGCGCTGCCTGTGCCTACTGAAAACTCCGAAAGCAGCGAAAAGTCTAGAGATTTGGGACGGGCCGCCGTAGTGTCGCCGGCATGCTTAAGCTCGAGCAATCCGTCATCTCGGTTGTTGCCCGCCGATTCCGTAGTCGGGCGGTTGTGGAGCTAGAGAATTTGTCAGTCAGCATCGTTCCCAGATGTAGCCCTGAAAGAGAAGGGGCCGAGCCCTATCGGACCCGGTCCCCTTCCCAGGTCGTAGCCTAACTACTTTTTGACCTTCGCCTTCCGCACGCGTGCCACCGATCCATAGCGTTTACTAAAACACTTGCGGCATCGGCGATCCCGCCGCTTGATAAAACTCGGAGCCAGGTCATTGCTCCCGCAATAGCGGCAAACCAGTTTGTCTGTCTTCGACTTACTACCCATCTCCTTCCGGAGCGGCCGTGCAGGCTTGGCGTTTCTCGCGGCAGCCTTCTTCCGGATCGCCTTCTTACCGGGCGACCGCGCCGCGTCCTTCTGATCATGCTGCGCAGGTGATGGGGAGCGTCCGATCGGTAATTCATGTCCGGTTCCGTTCGCCAATTTCGCGTGTTCCATTCGTTCTAAATCTCCTTTAAGCCGTAAGGGCTCGCCGGGATGTTCGCTCTGTTCCGTGCATGAAGCGAGTGATTCGGGGCGATTGGAAGGCGAATGGGACTGGCGAAGTCGCGGCAGAGAAAACGAGGCCTGAATCCGGCCCGAGGGCGTAAAATCCCTAAAGATTTCGCTGACTTAGCCTGTTCAAAACGACTGGACTTCCGGCGCGGGCTGAGCGCACATGGATACCGAAAGGAGGTCTCCATGACGCAGACCAGTTCAGCAGGCCGCGGCACTAGGCGGCACACCTACGGCGGCAATCCGGAGGATCTGGCGCGGGAAGTCGGGAGCCTTTCCACGCTCGGCTCGAAGGCGTTGAAGGATAAGTGGCGGACTCTGTACGGCGTTGAACCGCCGCGCCAAATCAGCCGGGCGCTCATGCTCCGGGCACTCGCTTACCGGATTCAGGAAAAATCGCTTGGAGGCATCAAACCGGCGACCCGCCGGCTACTGATGCAGTTCGCCCATGACGGCGCTGCCGCGCGTACACCGGTCGCGGTGCCATCTCGTACCGGGAAGGACGGCGCGGTGCTGGTGCGCGAATGGCGCGGTATCAGCCATCAGGTAAGCGTTCTCGAAAAGGGATTTTGCTTCCGAGGCAAGCGTTACCGTTCGCTCTCGGAGGTCGCGCGAGAGATTACCGGAACTCGATGGTCGGGGCCGCTGTTCTTTGGCCTCAAGCGATCGCAAGAGGAGAGCCGTGATGGAGCACGCTAAGTCGCGAACACGACGCTGCGCAATTTACACCCGCAAATCGTCAGAGGAAGGACTGGAGCAGGACTTCAACTCGTTGCACGCGCAGCGCGAGGCTTGTGAGGCGTTCATCAAGAGCCAGACGGGCGAGGGCTGGCGCCTCATCAAGACCGCCTATGATGATGGGGGCCTTTCGGGCGGGACAATGGAGCGTCCCGCCCTTCAGCGCCTACTGGAAGATATCCGGCGGAGACTCGTCGACGTCGTGGTCGTCTACAAAGTCGATCGCCTCACCCGCTCACTTGCCGACTTCGCCAAGATGGTCGAGGTGTTCGACGGGCACGGCGTTTCGTTTGTTGCGGTCACCCAGCAATTCAACACGACAACCTCGATGGGCCGCCTTACGCTCAACGTCCTGCTGTCCTTCGCCCAGTTCGAACGCGAGGTAACGGGCGAGCGGATCCGCGACAAGATCGCCGCCTCCAAGCGCAAAGGGATGTGGATGGGCGGGGTGCCGCCACTGGGCTTCGACGTCCGCGATCACAAGCTGGTGGTCAACCCGGCTGAAGCCGCGACGGTGAAACACATTTATAAGCGATATCTCGAACTCGGTTCCGTCCGGCTCCTGAGGGGCGATTTGCAGCGCCACGGGATCGTCTCCAAAGTCCGGGTGTCGAAAAACGGCGTGCGATCGGGTGGCCGGCAATTCTCGCGCGGGGCTCTCTACCAGATGCTGTCGAACCCGATCTACCTAGGCGAAATCCGCCACAAGAAGGAACGCCATCCGGGGCAACACCATCCGATAGTGAGCCGCGAGCTGTTTGAGAAGGTCCAGCAGCACTTGCGCGATCAGGCCGCCACGCATCGCAAACGCCCGACCAAGGCGCCACCCAGCCCGCTTGCGGGTAAACTGTTCGACGAAAACGGCGAGCCCCTATATGTGCAGGGCGCGGTAAAGGGGGCGCGCCATTATCGCTACTACGTCTCGCGCGGATTGGTCAGAGGGTCGGTACAAGATGACCGGCGCGGGTGGCGCGTACCTGCACCGGAGCTTGAGCGGGTCGTTCGCGCTGCGACTCGGCAGATTCTCGGTGATCGAGCGGCAATCGCTGGAGCGATTGAAGAACTCAACATCGATGCGAGCCGATTGCCTTCGATATTCAAGGTCGCCCAAGCCTGGATTCAAAGCCTGCGGTCCGAATCGGAAGCTGCATCAGCACTGACCCGGCTGATCGAACGCGTCGGACTCAAGCAGGACGGCATCCAAGTTTCGATCAAATTACCGATCACATCGGATGAAGGCCGTGATGCCGCGACTCCGAACGAACTTGCGCTAGCTCGATTCGTCCCGATGCGGATGAAGCGGCGTGGCGTTGAGATGCGCCTGATCATTGATGGTGACGCCGCACTAGCGGCCCGCGTCGATCTACCGCTGCTCAAGACAACCGCCCGTGCGTTTCGATGGTCCGACGATTTGGTTTCGGGCCGGGTGCGGTCGATCGAACAGATCGCCAAGCGAGAACGGCTGACCGGCCGTTACGTGCGACGCGTGATGCGGCTGGCGTTTCTGGCGCCCAAGATCGTCGAGGCGATCGCCGAGGGCCGCCAGCCTGCGGACCTTACCACCGTAGCAATGACCCAAAGAATCGATCTGCCCCCGCTCTGGAGCGCGCAAGAGCGTGCTCTGGACATTCGATAGCTCACGCCGGCCGAGCTGTTTCCACGCGTCCTGGCTGGGTGCGTCCCCGGTTCCCGCTAGATGTCGGCCGGCTCGCAGATGGAACCACCTAAATCGCGAACAGAGAATTTTGCGGGATTTTCGCGCTCAGCCGCGGCCGGTGGCATTCTCTGGGTCCACCGCCGCGCGTGAATCGCGCCCCACGCGCCGATTTCATCACTTCTCCACAAAGTATGGAAACATGCCAGACTGTATGGCGGACGTCAGTGAATTCGAACCGTCAGTACCAGTTTGTGATCTGCGAGCCGATCACGGACGTAACACCAGGCCGTCGAAGAGCCGCTGCGTCACGCTCTTGGCCATCTCTTCGACCTGCACCGGGTACAGCTCGGATAGTTGGCGGTTGACCACCAGAGCCGAGAACCCATGAACTACAGACCAGGCGGCGAGCGCCAACTCCTTCGGATCGCCCTCTCTCACCTTACCCGCCCTCTGGCACTCCGCGATAACATCCACCAGCAGGCCAAAAGCTTCCGCCGCCGCCGTCGCCAGCGCGGGATAAGCAAGCTTGTCGGCTACTTCGGGCGCGAACATTACCCGAAAGTGGGATGGGTGGCTGCTCGCGAAGCCAATGTAGGCAAGTCCCAAGGCCTGAAAGCCCTCGATCGGGTCGCTCTTATCGCGCGCGCTATCCCGCTGCATGGCAATAAGCGCTCGAAACCCCTCCTCTGCGACGGCTGCAAGTAATGCCTCCTTGCTGGCGAAGTGCCGGTAGGGAGCGGCTTGCGAGACTCCGGCCAAACGCGCCGTCGCGCGAAGCGTGAGCCCGCCGGGTCCCACGGTCTCGACGAGCCTGAGCGCTGCTTGCAGGATTGCTTCGCGCAGGTTGCCGTGATGGTAAGCGCCGCGCGGGCGTCCCGTCAGGGGGCTTGCGCGCCGCGCCCGGGAACTCAAAATCCGTTTCGTCACGCCCGATAAGCCCTCCCGGCAGCGATACGGTCGCATGTTGACAACGTTAACATTTGATGTTAACGATGTTAACAACCATCTCAACCAAGCGCAAGCGGCTGCGCGGACTAACCCATGAGGTCAAAACCATGAGCGATCGCTACCGGGAACTGAACGACGAACGCTTCGACGTTATCGTGGTGGGCGCGGGCACGGGAGGCTTGACCGCCGCGGCAATCCTCGCGCGCCGGGGCAAAAAAGTCCTGGTGGTGGACCAGCACAGCGTCGCTGGCGGCAACGCCACTATCTTCCGGCGCAGAGGCTACGAGTTCGACATCGGGCTCCACTACATCGGCGCTTGCCAGGCCGACGGAATGCTGACCAAGGTCCTGCGCGCCGCGGGAATCGAAGATCTGGAGTTCGAAGAGTTGGATCCAGCCGGATACGACACGCTGGTCTTTCCCGACTTCGAGTTCAGGATTCCCAGGGGGATGGAGGTTTTTCGCGACCGCCTCGGCGAATACTTCCCGCGCGAAAAGCGTGGGATCGATCGCTACCTCACGCTGCTTCGCCAGGTGGATCGGTTTTCGAAGCTCATGGGAAATCCTGCCCAGGCGCCATCGACGCTGCTGCGCTCATTGATGCTCCTGCGCTGGAGAAATGCCACCTTGGGCGAATTCCTCGACTCCTGCACCAAAGACGTGCGGCTAAAGGCGGTCCTGACCGCCCAAAACGGCACCTACGCCCTGCCGCCGAGCCGCGCTTCGCTCCTTGTCCATGCGGCCATCGCACTCCACTACATGGAGGGCGCCTACTATCCGAAAGGCGGCGGACAGGTCATCTCGGATCGATTGGCCGACGCGGTCGAGCGTTACGGAGGCAAGGTTCTACTGCTCACCAAGGTCGAACGCATCGCCGTGCGCAAAGGCTTGGTCGAGGGAGTCGAACTGGACAGCAGGCACCTGGGGCGGCGTTTCATCCAGGCGCCGATCGTGATCTCCGATGCGGACCTGAAGCGCACGATGATCGGCCTGGTCGGCGCCGAGCACTTTCACTCCAGGACCGTCGATCGCACCCGGCGCTTCGAGATGTCCCCGGCTTTGGGAGTCCTGTATCTCGGCATACGGCGCGACCTGAAGGCCGAGCATCATCCGCGCACCAACTACCTGATTAATCCCGGCTACAACTGCGAGCCCGCCTATGCGGCCGTCGCTCGTGGTGAGTTTCCCGATCAGCCGTTCGCCTATGCGACGATCGCATCGCTCAAAGACCCGACCAACGCGCGCGTGGCTCCGCCCGGAATCACCAACCTCCAGATCATGTCTATCGTGCCGTCCGAACCAGCGGCGTGGGGAGTAAGCGAAGAGGACGCCAGCAGCCGCGATTATCGCCGCAGTGAAGGATACCGGCACCACAAGATGGTATACGCTCGCTCGCTCGTAGCGGCCGCCGAGCGCGTTTTCCCCGGAATGTCAGAGCAGATTGCATTTGAAGAGGTTGCGACTCCGCTTACTCAGTCCAGGTACACCGGCTCGACCGGCGGAACGTCCTACGGGATCGCGCCCACGCCGGGTCAATTCCTGCTGCGCCGGCCCGGCTCGAAGACCGAGGTTGGAGGCCTCTATCTATGCGGCGCGAGTTGCCGTACCGGCCATGGCATCATGGGCGTGGCGCTCTCGGGTCTGATGGCGGCCGCAGAAGTGACAGGTGATAGCCTCGTGCGTGAGGTGATGGGTTCGCCGCGCCCAGTTCCGGGGTAGTGTCCTGATTTGGATGAGGATCGATTTAAGCGCGCATCTCCGGCCAGGAGGTACGCGGTCCGTTCAGGTTTCGAAATAGCGCGCATGGTCGAGATCGGAAATTAGCCCAGGCTGTGTTGGGCGCCATCCCAGGCGTTCCTGCGTTTTTGCGCTTGACGCCGGGGCGTCGTTGCCTACGAAGAACGCGAGCCAGCCAAAATGATCGGGTGCCTCCTCGGGGGACTTGGAGACTACCGGCACGTTGATGCGCCGGCCGACTGCTTCAGCGATCTCCCGCAGCGGCACGCCTTCTTCGGCGACCGCGTTAAACCGTTCTCCCGCAATGCCCTTTTCGAGCGCCAGCCTGTATAGGCTCGCAGTATCGAGCAAGTGCGCCGCGGGCCATCGGTTGCGCCCGTCGCCGACGTACGCCGACACACCCTTCGCGCGAGCTATCTCGATCAGGGGGGTGATGAGACCCTGCTTGAGGCGGTTGTGGACCTGCGGCAGGCGCATCGCAGTCGCGCGCACTCCCCGTGACACCATCTCGGTTGCAGCCTCCTCCGACGCGCTGCGCGGGATCATCGAGCTGGGCACGGGCGGATCGTCTTCGGTCGCGACGCGGCCCGGCTTGAAGGCCACCGCGGTGCCCGAGGTGACGACCAGCGGCCTGTCTGATCCAACGAGCACCGAGCCCAGCGCCTCGATAGCGCGCCTATCTGCCTGGCAGTTATCCATGTACTTCGAGAAGTCGTGATTGAAGGCGAGGTGAATCACGCCATCCGCCATGGCCGCTCCACTGCGCAGGCTTTCGAGGTCTTCAAGATCGCCGCGATGCACCTGCGCGCCACAGGCGCCGAGCGACTTCGCGCCCGCATCGGAGCGCGCAAGACCGATGACCTTGTGGCCCGCGTTAATCAGCTCCGGAATAACTGCAGTACCGATAAAGCCTGTAGCACCAGTGACGAAGACACGCATAAGGACTTCTCCTTTACTGCACTTGATGACCGCGGCGACTCTTACGATCCTGCATGGCTGGATCAAGATCGCTAGAGCGCGGGCGCGGGAGTGCCCGGTGCCGACGCGAAGTTTGCCGGCAGTTGTTTGACGGGCGTGATCCGAATCGCGATCCGGTCTCCGCTGTCGAAACTCGCGCGGCTCGGCCCCATCAGGGCGGCCATCGTGTATTTCTTCGAATAATCCGTCAGGATCTTGTCCACCACTGCGGCATCCTTCGTGATCTCCGCCCTGCCGACGAAGGCGGGACCGGTGAGATCTCCGACCCACACGATTACCGGGCTGCCGCGCCTGATGCGCTTGTCCTTCCACGAGCCCTTGTGTGCCTGGATCAAAAGCTGCGCGCGGTCGGCGCTCATCGTGAACCACACGGGCGCCGGCGTGCTCTGATTGCCGTCCTTGCGCACGGTCGCGACATAAACGGTCGAGGCCTGATCGAAGGCTTTGAGCTCGGGATCGGAGAACCCCGCGCAGCCCGCCGGTCCTGCCGTCAGAATCGAGATTGTCAGCGCCATGGCGACGGCGAGAATCGAAAGTGTCGCGAATCTTTTCATTGATCGCCTCCGTTCAGTCCGTTATCCGCGTTCCATTATCGCCCGTCGCGGGCGTGTTCGCCAACATCATGGATAGCTCTCGCGGCGCCGCCCATTGCCGGCCATGCGCGAGCGGTGTGATCGCCGCGGCTCATAGCTTGGTGAAGCCGTCCGCGCTCCACAGTTCCGAGCCAACTCCATTATGGACGAAGAACAGCCCGTCGGGATCGTATTTTCTCTTGATCTCAGCGAGGCGAGAGTAGTTGCTCCCCCAATACGTCTGCTGCCATCCCTTCTCGAAGTAATTGCTCTCGCTCACATACGATCCCGGGTCCGGCACGAGCGCGCGAAGTTGACTCATGCATCGATCGATGCGCTCCGCAGCTTTCCGGCCTGCCACCACCGATGGCTCGTGGCCCGCAATCCCCGGATATGCTGGCCCCTGGCCGTCGGCTGCGATCGCCAGAGCGAAGGCGGTCAGCACTGCCGGATTCATTGCGGTGTCCTTCGCCCCGGCGATCGCGTCGGGTGGCGCTCCTGCGAGTCCCTTATTGAAGTGCAGTTCGACGCCTGAATACCGGGAGCTTGCAAACAATGCATCAGCGAGACGCTCCTGCGAGTTATCGTCAAGCAGCGACGCCGGAATCCACAGCGACTCGAAACCCCAGATGAACCAGGCGACTTGCCCTGCGTCTCCCGCCCACCACAGGTCGTTGGGTGGCGCGTCTGGCCGTTTGTCGCGGCGGAAAGCAGGCTGCCAGGGCAAGTAGCTTAGGGCACGATCAAGCAATCCGATCAGGGGATTGCCATTTGGATTGGGGAAAAGGAATTCCGGCCAATGCTTTTTCCACGATTGCAGGTCCCACATGCCTTGCGCCGGAAGGCTTAGGATACTCGGGCTCCCTTCAGTCGAATATTCGTGCGGCGAACCCGCCACCCAATCCAGAAACGGCTGCCATACCTTGTTCGCCTGCTCAGTGTCCAGCCCGTGAGAGAGCATGCTGATGTCGAGTGAGTTCTCGGGTTTAAAGTGCGCCTGCTCTCCCCAATGGTCGTTGAAGAGATTCTCATGGTAGAAGCTGACAAACTCGCGGATGAGGCGCCGATAGGCATCATCCGAGGCCGCCTTAACCGTGAAGTTAACGACGCCGAAGTACTCGGGAAGATCGTGAGTACGCAGTGTAAGCTTACTCACTACCCCGTACGTGCCGCCTCCACCGCCTTTCAGCGCCCAGAACAGATCGGGGTTAGTGCATGCATTGGCGACGCGAATCTGGCCGTCAGCGGTGACTACCTCGGCTTCCAGCAAACTGCCTGCGGCTGAGCCGTAGTGCTTCGAGAAACTTCCAAAGCCACCACTTTGAATCAGACCCGCTACGCCTACTGTCGTGCATCCTCCCCCCTGAACATATCTACCACCCCTGGTCGTAACCGCCTCGTATGCGTCGATCCAGATCGTTCCGGCGCCCAGCGTAACAGCTGGTTGCGGTTGCAGAGTCTGCTCGCATCCTTGCGGGACGAATGCCGTATGCATCGCGATGTCGTTCATGTGCCGGGTCCAGATCAGAAGTGAATCAGGCGCATCCGACGTGCCCTGATAGCTGTGGCCGCCACCCTTTACCACCAGGCGCAGGTTATTTTCGCGGGCAAAATTCACAGCCTCGGCAATGTCGTGGGTGTTTCTTGCCGCGACAGCGTAAACGCTTGGTTTGGTAGCCCATGCGTCCACCCATCCCAAGGTCTGCGTGAGCCCGGGCTGATCGCGGATGTAATATGGATTCGTCAGGTTATCCCAGAGATCCTTGGCTGCGGCGCCAGCCGGATCAGTTTTGAATTCCGAAATAGGGAATTTTACAGGAATTAAATTTCCGCCGACCGCATCATTGAGTCGTTTCCACGCCGACTGCGATGGCCACGCGGCATCGGACGGACGGCGCCGGCGGAAATTCGTATTCGCCAACAGGCGGCGCGGCAAAATCGGGATCAGCGCCGCCGATCCGATTGCTTTTAGGAATGCTCTTCTGTTCATCAACCCTCTCTCCCGAAAGCTCTATTCTTCTCACGAGCATCCGCTCCAGAAAAGCAAGCGCAGTCCCGCGAATGCCTTGAGATGCGGGAAACAAAAGTGCTGTGGTTCCGCGCGTTAAGCTGTTCGCCGTTCCAGCCCCCGACGCCATTGGCCGCTCTCACGACGATATGATCCGCCCCTTACCTTGCCCGGATTCGCCGCGCTCGAGCAGCGGTTCGATATCCCCGGTGATAAGCCGCGCGCCTGACTCGTTGCGGATATATACCCAAGCCCATTCGGAGAGAACGATGAAGCGATTGCGAAAGCCGATCAGGTAGAAGATGTGGATGAAGAGCCATGCGATCCATGCGATAAAGCCGCCGAGCCTGAGTCGTCCAACCTCCGCGACTGCTGCGCCGCGGCCGATCGTTGCCAGCGTTCCCTTGTCGACATAGTGAAACGGCTCCAATGGCTCGCCCGCAACCGCGTGCATCACGTTGCGGGCGGCATGCCGCCCTTCCTGCATCGCGGCCGGCGCCAAGCCGGGTACCGGCTTGCCATCGGGCTTGAGAATCGAGGCCAGGTCCCCAATCACGAACACGTCGGGCGCGCCCGGCACCGACAGGTCGGGATTTACGATCACGCGGCCCGCGCGGTCGATTGGAGCGCCAAGCGACTTTCCCAGCGGCGATGCGGCGACACCCGCCGCCCAAATCACCGTGCGCGTCGGGATACGCCCGCCCGCATGCGTGACGCTGCGAGCGTCTATTCCTGTCACCAGGGTTGAAGTCATCACCTCGACGCCCAGACGCTCCAACTGCCGGCGCGCGCTATTCGACGACTCCGTCGTCATCGAAGGCAATACGCGCTCAGTGCCTTCAATCAAGATGATCCGGGCGCGCTTGGAATCGATACGCCGGAAGTCGCGCGCGAGCACGTGGCGCGAAATCTCGGCGAGCGCACCGGCCAGTTCAGTGCCGGTCGGCCCGGCGCCGACGATCGCAAACGTCATCCATTCGCGCATGATTTCGACATCGGGTTCGCGCTCCGCGGCCTCGTAGGCGACCAGCACGCGCCGGCGGATTTCAAGCGCATCCTCGATCGTTTTGAGTCCGGGCGCGTCGCGCTCCCATGCCTCATGGCCGAAATAGGAATGCGTCGCGCCGCTTGCGATTATCAGGTAGTCATAAGCGATTTCGCCGTCACGCAGGATCAGCTTGTGCGCGGACGGATCGATCGATTCGGCCTCGCCGAGAATCACTTCGACGTTCGCCTGGCGCCGCAGGATTCGTCGAATCGGGCTGGCGATGTCGCCCGGATTCAGCGCCGCGGTCGCGACCTGGTAGAGCAAGGGCTGGAACAGGTGATGGTTTCTGCGATCGACCAGCGTGATCCTGACGGCTGCATCGCCAAGCGCCCGCGCCGCCGCCAGACCGCCGAAACCTCCTCCAACGATTACAATGTGTGGGAGGCCTATTGACGATTTCCGCTGTTCCATCGCCGGGTGCGCATCTCTGATTCTTTTTTGCGCGTGAACGTAGCGTTTGCCGGATTCTGCGCCCATCGTGGCCGTGGACGCCAGCGAAAGAAGTTCGTTCGCGATAATTGCGTATCCGGCAAACGCACGTTAGACCCGCTTAAGATAGTTGACCCAAAACTCTAAACCTTTCGACGCGTTCGGAGTCTTTGCTAGCCGACCGATGACAAACCCGGCCCGCTCGATCATATTGGTGCGTGAGGCCGTCTGCCCCGATGAGTGGATATCCCGCTGCTGAGAATCCTCCCGCCGCCGGTCGCTTTCGATCCCGGTTTCTCTCTGCGCACCAGCGGCTTCGCAAAAGCGGGGCGCTGGATCGAATCATTTGTATCGGCTTGTTAATCGGCGCGATGGCGCTGGTCGGATGGGTGCGGCTGTTGCCCCGCGCCCTGCGCGGCGTCGAGGGATGGGGCGCGATCCGGCTGCGCGAAATGATCGCCGCCAAAGTCGACGCGCAACTGCCGGCTGATATCCCGGATCGGCGCGCCGCGATCGATCAAGGAGTACGCGCATGGATGAAGGACCATCCTGCCAAATTGGAGGAATTTAACCACGAGATTGTCGACCGGCTCGCTTCGGAATTCCGCTATACGGGCGACGACGGCCGCGAGCACGCTTTCCTGGGTGACTACGACAGCTACCACTGGCTGCGCATGGCCCGCAATTATCTGCAGACGGGAACGACCTGCGATCGCGTCGTGGACGGCATCTGCCGCGACACCTACGCCAACGCGCCGGTGGGCCGGACCAACATCTATAACCGCTCGCCGCATATCGCCGCGATTATCGCACTCAACCGCCTGATCACTTTTTTCAGGCCCGGGTTTCCGATTCCCGCCAGCTCCTTCCTGGTGCAGGCGTTGATCGGGATGCTCGGGGTCATTCCCGCCTTCGCGATCGGGCGCCGGGTCGCGGGTAATCTGGGCGGTTTATCCGCCGCGATCGTGCTCGGACTCAACCCGACCTTCCTGGAACGGAGCCTTGGGAGCGACGACGACGTCTGGAATGTCGTCCTCCCGCTCTTCATGGTCTGGGCGTTGGTCGAGGCGTCGGCCGCGCAGTCATCGCGCCGGCAGATCGCTTATGCGACGCTCGGCGCGGTGTTTACCGGACTTCACGCCGCTACATGGAGCGGATGGTCGTTCACCTACGGCGTCCTGATGATCGCGCTGTTGGCGAACCTGTTTTTCGAATCGATCAAACTGGCGCTGTGCAGAGCACGATCGGAGCTTTCATCCGGAGCCGGAGTCCGACGCGCGGCTCTGGTGGTCGCGGTCTTCTACTTTGCGGCGTGGATTACGACCTCGCTGGCCGGCGCCTCGTACTCTGCGACCGCGCGAAACATTGCACGGCCGATCGCTGCCATGCTGCGGATTCATCCGGGCGGGCCGCACGTGGCCGCGCACGCGCGTCCGAGTCCGCCCGGCGAGAGCGTGTGGCCGCATACTTTGTCGATCGTCGCCGAGCTCCAGAAGGTCGACCCGACCAAGTTCGCGCGCTGGATGGGCGGGCAATGGGTGCCGCTCGCGGGCTGTCTTGGCCTCTTGCTGTTGGCGCTCCCGCAACGACGATGGAGATGGTGGGACTTCGCCTTGCTGATCGGCGCCGCCGGTCTTTATCGGTATGGGCTGGCCGCCTCGCTCACAGCCGATTGGCAACTTCCGGCGCTGATCGCTGCGCCCATCGCGGTGGCGATCCTGATCGATCTGATGCCGACTCCCCAGGCTGCGCCACAGGATCGAAGCGCGGCTTTGATCGTGTCGGTTTGGTTTTGCGCCGCGCTGTACCTGGGCTCTTCGGCCGGGCGTTTCGTCATGCTGCTGGCCGCGCCCTTCGCGATCGCGTTCGGCGCGATTCCCGGCCGCGCGTACCTATGGATCAGCCGGCGCATCCGTGAACGCCAGCCGCGCTACGCCGGGCCGCTGAGCGCCGCGGTCTTCGTGGCGCTGGCCGCGTGGATAATTGTGCCCGCCGAGGCCGGCTACCTGGAGGCGCGCAACTACATGCCCATCATCAACCATGCCTGGTGGATGACGCTGGAGGACTTGCGCGAGCACAGCCCGCCCGACGCCATCATCAACGCGCAGTTCGATTATGGTTACTGGATCAAGTACGTGGCGGATCGGCGCGTCGCGGCGGACGGGGGCTCGCTCTCGACGCATATCCCGTACTGGCTGTCGCGCGCGCTGCTGGCGCCGAATGACAATCAGGCGGTAGGCCTGCTGCGGATGCTAGATTGCGGATCGGACGCGACGCCGGATCCGGAGGGCAAACTGGGAGCCTACGGCAAATTGATCGCGGATGGCCTCGACCCGATAGCAGCTCAATCGATGGTGCTGGAGATCGCGGGTCTGGACTTCTCCGCCGCCAGTGCTCGCCTGGCGCGAAGCCGCTTGGGCGAGGCGGCGCAGGCCGGCGTGCTGGCTTCCACCCATTGCGACCCGCCGCCCGCGTATCTGATTCTTTCCAGTAAAATGGCGTACTTGAAGTGGTCTCAGCTCGGTAACTGGGATTTCCGCCGCGCCTATGCTTATGCGAACGAGCGATCGATACCGCAAGCCGCGGCGGTTGAGGATCTGGCCGCTCGCTTCGGGCTGGCGCCGGCGGACGCGCGCACGCTCTTTCAACAGGTGCGCGGCCTGCGTTCGGACCAGGACGCACAACGCTTCATCGCACCTGTGCAACCCCACAGTGCCGGATGGATTCCGTGCCGCAGTCTCACCGGCGGCGAGCTGGACTGCACTCCCGACCTGTCGCTATCTCAGCGCGCGACGATAACCGGGATCGTCTATCGGCCAACGGACACTACGCTGAAAATTCGTTTTCTATCCGACGACGGTAAGGTTCAGGATCGCGACGGGACGCCGGCGCTCGTGCTGATCGCGGGCGACAAGGAGATAGCCGAGCATCCGGTGGATTCGCCGACCGACCCGGACGTGGCGGTGATGGTGGACCCGGCGCGATCAAGGGCCTTGATCGGCCCGCCGAATCTTATCCGCTCCACCTTTACGCGGCTGATGCTGCTCGACGGCGCCTACAGCCCGCTCTTCACCAAGGTCTATGAGAACACTGTTATCTACTTTGGAGAGAAGGTAACCGCGTGGAAGATCAACTGGCCGGAGCTTGAAAGATCGGGCTCGGCCCCGAACCCGAAAAAACCCTCTGCGCCTTCGCCCGGCGCGTGAGCATGCGCACGCGAGATAGTGGCACGCCGGCGTCGGGGGGTCAGGCGCCGTTCAGCAATCCCTCGCAGCAGGCGATCACGGCACCGGCGGCGCCCGGAGTAGCGAAGCTTCGCATGCGATTCGATGCGGCCGTCCAGACCTCGCGGTCACGCAGCATCGACGTGATGTCCGCGGCGACCTTTTCCGGCTCCCAGGCTTCTTCAGCTACCCAATGGCTTCCGGTCCGGGCGGAAAAGACCCGCGCGGTGTGGAACTGGTGATTGTGGGCCACCGCACGCATCGGAATTATAAGTACTGGAAGCCCGATAACCGCAAGTTCGGCCAGCGTGTTCGCCCCCGCGCACGAGATCACAAAGTCGGCCCATAGGTAGGCTTCAGCCATGTCCTCGATATAGCGCGTGGTGCGCGCGTTGACGCCCCGGCCTGCGTACTTGGCCAGCACCCGCTCTGGCTCGTCGAGGCCGGCCTCATACCCGGTCTGATGCAGCACCTCCAGCGCCGGGACGCTTTGCGCAAGGAGTTCGAGCAGCCGGGGCACTTGCTCATTGAGAAAAGCCGAGCCCAGCGAGCCGCCGGTGACCAGAATCCGCGCGGGACGATCGCCACCCGGGGCGTTGTGCACCTTGCGCGCCAGCTTTATTATCTCGGCGCGAATGGGCGTGCCGGTCACCGCGGTGCGCTCAGCCGGAAACCTTTTGCCGGCTTCCTCGAACGCGACGCAGATCCGGTCGGCCAGCCCGCCCAGGATCCGGTTGGTAAGCCCCGGAATCACATTGGACTCGTGAACCACCGTGCGCAGGCCGAGCGAGCGCGCTGCCAGCAGCGTACCCGCGCAGGCGTAACCGCCGAAGCCGATCGCAAGCTCGATCCGCTCAGCCCTCAAGATCGCCCGCGCGCGAACGAAGCCGGCGCCGAGATTGGCGAGCGCGCGCGCCTTTCCCGAGATTCGCTCTCCCATCATCGGCGAGGCCGCGATCGCCGCGAACCGGTAACCGCCGCGGCTGGCGGCCTGCGACTCGAGACTGGATTCGCGCCCGACGATCAGGAGCTCCGCGCCATCGCTGGCCGCGGCGTAGTTCTCGGCGAGCGCAAGTCCCGGGTAGGTGTGGCCGGCAGTGCCACCGACCGCGATTGCGATACGGCGAGGGCGGGCGACCCCGGACGAAGCATGGTTGCGGCCGGTTCCGTTCGACGAGTGGGACACGCCGCTGCGGCCCGCCGCGATCGGCGCCGCCGCGGACTGGCGCGGATTCAGGGCGCCACGCGGACCCTGAGTGGAAACGTTACTCACGAAAGAAGACCACGCCACGACGCGGTCCGCACGCACTCATCGGCGCACCCCATCTCCAAAATCTCTCCACCTCGCCGCGCACAATCCAGATCGAATAACGAAGCGGCGCCATTGTAAAGGAAGTTCGGCGAAATCGTACCCCAAAGACGGATCGACCGCCAGCGCTCCCACAATCGGGCGCTGTCCGAATTAGGACACGCGAGCCGGGAAATCAGGACACCCGCCATTTCGATTTAGGACAATCGACCTGAAATTAGGACAGCGCCCGTCCCTGCCCGAATCTGGGTGTTTCAGGGGTCCTTGCTCAGACGCTCAGACCAATAGTCCGTAATTTTCAAATCGTACTTTTCAATTAAACCGGGAGCGAGATGGCAGATCTCGCGAGAGTTCTGAACGAACGAAACAAGTTCAGGGTGCTCGCAGACAGATGTGGCAAGACGCAAGGCTCCGGCCTCGTCTATTCCTTTGACGAGATGATGTCTTTCCCTGAGCGGAGAAGGTAAATTCTCGTCAGCGTCCGGGGTGGGGTTGAAGACCGCGACACATGGGTCTGGGAGCATTATCCATTCATGCCGCGATTCTTCTTTAAAAACCAATACGAACACACCCGCGATCTGCCGAGCGTCTTCTATGTCGGTGATTTGATACATAGACAAGCCGTCTTGGTCTAGTCTCAGATCGTGCACGGCTTTATTCGCTAGCCCAGGACCCCAGCGATTGACTTTGCCTCTGATCATGTACATCCGTCATGGTCCGACAGGATGCAGATTCATTACAGTTCTCGCCGGAGGTCTTTGACGATATCGACGAGTTCCGCGTCACTCTCGCGCTGCTCGGCCTCTTCTAAGATTCGCCGTGCGTCTGGCGCCAGCAATCTTGTGGCAGTCTCATAGGAGGCTTGTCGGATCTCGGGAGAAGGGTGCGTAGAGTATCTTTCGATCAAGGACCGAACCCGTGAATACATCTCGCCCACGTCTAGAGACAGAAGTTGCCGCCTGAGTGCTCGAACAAATGTTTCAGCCAATTCGGGACTTATTTCTCCCTCAAGCTCGCGCGCGAGCATCGGTAGGATTGCGTCGTCCATTTGCCGTAAAAGAGCAGCCGCGTCATCCAGTATTTCCACGTTTCCTTCCGAGTGAAGTCGGCCAATGAGCCACTCCGCTCCGAAAAGTCCTTGATCAAGCCAGAATGAGCGATTCTTGGCCTTTGCCTCAGACGTGCCTTCAGGCCCGTGGACGTGCCCGAGTTTCTGGTACTCGCCTTCAAACCGAGGTCCAAAGGCTATTGAACGAAGCGGATGCTGCAATCCTTCGTTCACTGAACAATACACGGCTGCCGCCACTCGCGGGACTTGCGAGCAATTGGCCGCGACGCCGCCGCAGAGACCTTGCAAGCCCTCCAAGTGGTGCTTCACATAATTGCGGACTCCGTATTCGTTGAAAATGAACCTTACACATTCTCCATGCGCATGTTCCTCGACCGGCAAGCTTTCCGATGAACCCCAAGCAACGACGTTGGTCGCTACGCCCACAACCAGCACTCGCGTGTTCCCCAAAGACTTGCTCACCTCGAACAAGTCATATGAAGCACCAAGCATAACAAGCTGATGCGCGGGGAACGAAGTTGAATCGCCGATTCCGGGTAGTTCGGGAAGGTGTTGTTGTGGCTCAGCAATCACCGAAAAGACGACGGGAGCGCTGGAGCGCAGCTCAGTTCGTTCAGACGCATCACGTGCAATTGGCATTGGCTCTTCCTATCTCTGCGCAGTTGTGAAAGCGTTCACTATATTCGTGACCCATTCTTCCGCCTCCGGTCGATCCTTCGCCAACGCATCGGTGAGTAGAGGACCTAGGTCGAAAGTCTGAAATTCCTTCGGAGTTGCGAGTCTATGCACAAAGGTGATTCCAATGTAGACCATCCCTTTCGCCTTGGCAGAGGGCTGCAAATCGACAGTGAGATCACGCGGCGCAGACCTGGCAATATATCGAAGCTGAGCGAGTTCCTTAGCATCTTCAACACGAAGAATGCCCAGATGCGCCGAGTGCATAGCTTTTGCAAGATGCTCACCCACGTCGGCCAGCGGCGTATGCCGGTGATGGGCAAAACTAAGCGTATAGCCATTGATCGGCGTATGCATCAGGGCGGCGAACACTTTGTCTGCGATGTCTCTTATTCTGCTGAGTTGCGAGGCCTCTGTGGTAAGGATGGTCCAACGCTCCGGCACACACATAACGCGCAGGCGTTCAACCGTGAACTGCGACAACTGAGCGGAACAGAAAGCTTGGTCCGCTTGTATTTGAATGACGGCGCCCGGACTCACTTCGACCGGTGCTGGCGTTGGGCCCGATGTTTCTTCAGGTCGAACGGCGCCGATGAACGCATACCACGCCGGATGATGTATAGCCGGGTTCATCGCGCCGCTTATCGCGATTGCGAAGATATCTTCAGCCCCGGCAAACGGATCTAACTGAGCCGCCATTGTTACCCTACCAATGAGGATTCGGATTTACCCACACGCGGCGCGAGAGCACACCCCGAGATGATCATCGCCGCATATTTGATCGACGCAGCGCCATCGAATGAATCCGGTACCTCGAATTTCCTGCGAAGAAAGAAACGGGCACAGCCGAAAACTCCGCTCTGCATCTGCCCTCTGCAAGAGTTCTGCCTTCCCTCTCAGCCAATCTTATCCTACGGGCTTCGGCAATGAAAGCATCTTATGGTGCATTAAAGGGCGCTGTCCGAATTAGGACACGCGAGCCGGGAAATTAGGACACCCGCCATTTCGATTTAGGACAATCGACCTGAAATTAGGACAACGCCCACGATCGGGGGCCGTTGACACAATCGCCCGCAGACCTTATCAACGGACAGGGATCGAAACAGGCGTGAGTTTTTCGCGCCTCAAGTCGGCGCCCGATCCGTATGCGAGTAGCGATTGTCGTCCTCGGGGATTTCGGCCAAAGTCCCCGCATGCAGTATCACGCGCTGGCGTTGGCCGATTCGGGCCGAGATGTCGAGGTCATAGCGTATGCGGGCTCGGCGCCGTTTCTGGCCGTCAGCGACCATCCGCGGATCACGATGCATCTGACGCGCGCCCCCGCTGCGGCCGCGCGCCGTCTGCCGGGGTTCCTGTTCGTGGCCTGGCAATTCATGCGCCTGTGCGGGCAGGGTCTGGGCCTGCTGTGGAACCTGCTGCTGATCGCGGACAAGCCTGACGTAGTACTGGTGCAGAATCCCCCAGCCGTCCCAACCTTGGCGATCGCGCTGGTCGCCGCGCGTCTTAGATCGGCGCGGCTCGTAATCGACTGGCATAACTTCAGCCATGCGATGCTCGCACTCAGGCTGGGACCGGATCACCTGGCGGTGCGGATGTTGCGATGGCATGAGCGCGCCTTCGGGCGCCGCGCCGATGCGCATCTGTGCGTCTCGCGCGCGATGCAGTCCGAGCTTCGCGCGCACTGGGATATTCCCGACGCGGCCGTATTGTACGACCGTCCGGCCGAGATGTTCGCGCCGACCCCGCCACAGGAACGGCCCACGCTCCTGCGCCGCATTCTAAACGGTGTCGCTCCGTGGCCGGACGGTGGCAAGCGGCCTGCGATCATCGTATGCCCAACCAGCTGGACCGCGGACGAGGATATTTCCATTCTGATCCAGGCGGCGGCGCGCTGCGATGAAATCGCCTGGCAGCGATCCGCCGGCGCCTTCGGCGAATTGCTGATTCTCGTCACCGGCCGTGGCCCGATGCGCGCTCACTATGAACAGGAAATTGGCAAGTTGACTCTGCGCCGAGTTCATCTGCGCACGCTGTGGCTCGTCGCCGAAGATTACGCCCGGCTGCTCGGCGCGGCCGACATCGGCGTTTCGTGCCATCGGTCGGCCTCGGGAACCGACCTGCCGATGAAGATCGCGGATCTGTTCGGCGCGGGCGTGCCGGTCTGCGCATTGGACTACGGCCCCGTTCTGGCCGAGCAGGTGCGCCACGGCGGCAATGGCCTCCTGTTCGCCGACGCCGAACAACTGGCCGCCCAGCTCTACGAATTGTTCGAGGGCTTTCCCGACCATACGCCGCTGCTCGATCGCCTGCGCGACCAGGTCCGCAGCCAGCCCCGGATTTCCTGGTGCGACGGATGGAATGCCGAGGCGGCTCAAGTTTTTGCGGCTTGACCGTCGCGCCGGGCTGTCATGAAACGCGCGTTGCGGATCGGTTTCGTCCATCCCCAGCTCGGGGTGGGCGGCGCCGAGCGGCTGGTGCTGGACGCCGCAACCTGTCTTCAGCAGGCTGGCCATCGCGTCACGATTGTCACCTCGCGCCTCGACCGCGACTATTGTTTCTCCGCGGCGCGCGACGGCAGCATCGAGGTCCGAGTCTGCGGAGACTTCCTGCCGCTTCAAATCGCCGGCCGTCTCCAGGCGCCGTGTAACATCGGCCGGACCTGCTACGCGGCCTTGCGTCTGGCGCTGACTCGCGAGCACTTCGACGTGATCTTCACCGACCTGGTGTCACAATCGATTCCCATATTGCGCCTGATGACGCGCGCCAAAATCATCTTCTACTGTCATTTCCCCGACCGCTTGCTCGCTCCGCAACGCGGCGGTCTCTACCGCTGGTACCGGGCTCCGATTGACTGGTCGGAAAGCGTCGCGATCGGGATGGCGCATCTGGTGCTCGTGAACAGCCGATTCACCGCGTCGGAGTTGGAGCGAATCTTCCCACGCCTTGGCCCGCCGCGGCTGCTTTACCCCGGGGTCGATGTAGCCGGTTTTGGACAAAATGGCGACGGAGCAGGCGATGATACGATCACGATGCTCTCGATCGGCCGTTTCGATCCCAGGAAGAACGTCGGCCTCGCGATTGAGGCGCTGGCCGCGCTCGAGCATACCCTTCCTTTGGCGATCTCCAGTCGGGTGCGATTGGTGATCGCCGGCGGCTTGGACCCGTGCGCGGTCGAGCCTGCACGCACGCGCCGCGAACTCGAAGCACTGGCGCGGCGCCGGGGAGTGGCGGCGCAGGTTATCTTCCGGCCCTCGCCCGACGATGGCGAGTTACGGGAACTCCTTTCGCGCTGTCGGTGCGTGGTCTATACCCCTGAGTATGAACATTTTGGCTACGGTCCCCTGGAAGCGATGGCGGCTTCAAGGGCGGTGGTAGCGGTCAACAACGGCGGTCCGGCAGAGACTATTGTCGACGGAATTACCGGCTTTCTATGCCCGCCAGAGCCCGCCGCCTTTGCCGCCGCCCTCGCGGTGTTGGCGAGCGACCCGGCCAGAGCCGAGCGGATGGGCCGGGCGGGCAGGGAGCACGTGGCCGGAAAGTTCTCGAAAGCGGCCTTCGGCGCGAATCTCGAACAGATCGTCGAGGAAACAGTTAGCAACTCCCCGGGGTATCGGACTTGAGTAGTGGCGCATCAGACGGTCGCAGCTCCCGCTTCGCGGCCATTCGAGCCTTGGGCAGGTCCTTCGCGATGCTCCCCGGCCCGATCCGATGGCGCTGGGCGATGCTCGCCCCGATCGCGTTCGTGCGCGGCACGCTCGAGGCCGTGGCCGCCGCGGCGGTGTTCGCGCTGATCAAGATCATCAGCGATCCGCCCTCGATAGCGCGCCTGCCGGTCGTTTCAAGGGTCGCGGCGATGCTGCCCTGGCGCAGCGCCCAGGCCCAGATCGTCGCACTGACCGGACTGGTCGCGCTCTTTTATCTGTTCAAGAACCTGTTTGCGCTCGGCACGGAATACTTCAACCACAAGGTCGTGGGTGAATCGGTGGTGGCGCTCAAAAGTACGATGATAAGGGGCTATCTCGCGATGCCCTACCAGTTCTACCTGCGCCGCAACTCCGCCGATCTGATCTGGAACGTCGACACTGCGGTGAACCGCGTCTGCGAGAATGGAATGTCGCCGGCGGTCGCCGTGATATCGGAAATCCTGGCCGCCGCGAGCATCGCCGCCGTGCTGCTGTATACCGCGCCTAAGATCACCCTGATCGCCGGATGCCTTCTGGGCGGCGGACTCGCCTTGCTGCTGCGGCTGACGCGCGCGATGGCGCATCGCTATGGATACGAGCAGGACCGGCTGTCACGGGCCATTTTCCGCGATCTCCAGCAAGCCTTCGGCGGAATCAAGGAGATCAAGGTGCTCGGCCGCGAAGGGATTTTCGTCGACGCGCTCGAGCGGAAACTGCGCGACATCCTGAAACTCGGATACCTCGCCAAGACCATGGCGGCCAGCGCGCCGCTGTTCACCGAGACCCTGTTCGTGGGCGGAGCGCTGGTCGTGATCGCGCTGCTGAGCGCCAGGGGCGCGGTCCGCACCGAAGGGCTGCCGCTCCTGGCGCTGTTCTCCTATGCCGCGTTCCGGATCGTCCCCTCCGTCAACCGGATCGCGTGGCGGGTCAATGAGGTCCGCGCCGCCGCGCCCTCGGCTGGCAATCTCTACGACGACTATCTGCTCATCGCCGGCCTCGAGCGCGGTAACGCGGACCGTGATGACGGTCAGGCGGTGACGTTCCACACCGCAATCGAATTCGAGCGCGTGTCGTTTGCCTACGCCGACGCCGAGCAACCGGTGCTGCATGAGATCTCGTTTACGATTCACCGCGGCGAATCAATCGGCGTCGTCGGACTCACTGGCGCCGGCAAGAGCACGCTCGCCGACCTGCTGGTCGGACTGCTCCGTCCGTCGTCGGGGCGCATACTGATCGACGGCCAGGACCTGTCCGATCGGCGGTTCGCCTGGAAGCATCGGGTCGGCTACGTCCCCCAGTCAATCTTCCTGCTCGACGACAGCCTCACCCGCAACATTGCGTTCGGCTTTGCCGACGCGGACATCGACCTCGACCGCGTGCGCGCCGTAGTCCGGATGGTGCAGCTCGAGCAGTTGGTCGCCACGCTGCCGGCCGGCCTCGGCACCGTGGTCGGTGAACGCGGCGTTCGCCTCTCCGGCGGCGAACGGCAACGCGTCGGGATCGCCCGCGCCCTCTATCACGATCCCGACCTGCTGGTATTCGATGAGGCCACCTCCGCCCTCGACCAAGCCACCGAGGCTGAGCTCACGGGCGCGATAGAGTCGCTCCAGGGCCGCAAGACCCTGTTCGTGATCGCCCATCGCCTGGCTACGGTCCAGCATTGCGATCGGCTGGTCTTCATCGCCGACGGCCGCATCCGCGCGTGCGGCCGCTACGAGGAGTTGATGCGTGACGTCGGCGAATTCCGCCGGATGGCGACCGCCGGCGAAACGCGCTCAGCCGGCTGAGCATCCGATTGCCGAAGCGTAGTAGAGCCCCAGCAGTTTCCGCCATCGCCGGCCTCGCCCAAGGACGAAGCACCGCCGAAGAGGGTCCCGCGATGCGTCGAGCGACTGATGCGTCGATCACACGAGTCACCATTGCGAGCTGATCGCATGAATTGAATCACTGACGGGTAGATAGACGACAACTTTATTGGAGACTAACCTCAATCGCCGATTGACTGACCAACCACGAAACTCCTGACAGGTCTATGGACCAGCTCCCGCCGGATTACTACGCGCTCCCCGGCGCCGCGGATGCGCTCGCGGCCCGCCTCGGCGCCATCCGCCAAGTCCTTCCCCGCGGCTCTCGCATCCTCGGTCTGCGCTGCAACGATGCGCGCATCTCCGGGGCGCTGCTGGACAGCGGCCACGCCGTGCAGGCCATCTGCTACGCCCGGCAGCCGCCATCCGCCCCATGCCACCCGGCGCTGGAGTTGCGCTGCGCGGACCTCTTGACCCTCGATCCGGCGGCGCTGCCCACGGCGGCCGCTCGTGGTCGGCCCGACCCCTCGACCATGCTCAAGGTCTGTGCCCCGGCGGCTCGTCTCCGGTCTCCGGCGACGACCCCAGCCTTGACGCTCGCGGGTTCCGATCCGTCGGCGCCCCGAAGTAATCACTCATCACTTGGCGAATTCGACTCACGAAGCGCTCCGACCGGAACAACTGGCTGCGCGACGCAACGTAACTGCGCAGGCTCGCCTGATAGTCCGGTTCGCGAAGCGCCGTTCATATCTTTGCGGATTCCAATTGGCCAGTCCGACGCCGATCCTGTTAAAGATGCGCAACCGCATGGGCGTAATGACGAGCCGCGTCTTGCACCGCCTGAACCGGGGCGGATCGCCAAACGCGTTAGGATCCTCGCCGGTGAAAGAAATGAAAGCTGTAATAACCGAAGTAACGGCAACGCGACGGATCGGTGAATGCACTGGGCGAGGAAAAGTGCGGCGTAACTATTTTGACCGTCGCGCCATCGCGGCAGACACGATGGATTTCTTCCATTACGGCGACCGTGTCGTGAAGGTGCTCGATCACGTGGGTTGCGATTACCGCTCCGAACCGATTGTCCGGAAACGGCCACGGACGCTGATTGAGATCATGCACGACATCCGCGCGTACGCCGGCGCGCACGTCGACATTGACCGCCCCGGCAATCAGGTTATGCCCGCAGCCTAAGTGCAGGACATCTTTCTTCTGGTTGTCACCGTCATCCATGGGATCGCCAGCGGGACGGTAGCTTAGCCATTGCATGCATCGATGGCGAGTCGCGCCTCTAATGTGTATAGACGCTCAGCTCTCCCGCGTATGACTTTTGAGCAACGCCTCGCACGCTTCGCGCGGGACGGGCTATATCATAAGATAACCGGGTGCCCTCCCGCGCGAACTCACGGCCCCCGGAATGTCACTGATCGATTCGATTCTTGGGCGCCGGCTTGCCTCCAACGAGGCGGGCGAGCAACGTATCGGCACATCTGCCGGTGTGCCGACCTTCGGACTCGATGCGCTCAGTTCCGCCGCATACGGCCCCGAAGCGGCAATGACCGTATTGCTACCGCTCGGTGCTGCGGGACTGACGTTCATCCTTCCGATCACCGTGGCGATCGTCATTCTGCTCGGCATCGTCTACTTCAGTTACCGGCAGACCATCGCGGCGTATCCGAACGGCGGCGGCTCCTATACGGTCGCGCGCGAAAACCTCGGCGCCAACGCCGGCCTTCTGGCCGCCGCCGCTCTGATGACGGACTACACGCTGAATGTCGCGGTCGGAATCTCGGCCGGCATCGGCGCGTTGATCTCGGCCGTACCGGCCCTTCAGCCTTACACGCTTCCGCTATGCTTCGTCATTCTGACTATGCTGACCTTCGTCAATATGCGCGGCATAGGCGAGGCGGGCACGCTGTTCATGCTGCCGACCTGCATCTTCATACTGAGCCTCTGTGCGCTTGTATTCTGGGGCATTCTAGCGACGATTTCAGCGGGCGGGCACCCGCATCCCGTGGTTTCCCCGCCGCATCTCGCCAAGGCCACCGAAGCCATGGGCGCGTGGGTGCTGATGCGCGCGTTCGCGAGCGGCTGCACCGCGATGACCGGCGTCGAGGCGGTCAGCAACGGCGTTCAGGCGTTTCGCGAGCCGGTAGTGCCGGCCGCGCACCGCACTCTTACGATCATCGTTGCCATACTGATGGTGCTGCTGCTCGGCATCGCCTACCTCGCGCATGCCTACCACATCGGCGCGACCGAACCGGGGACATCACAATACCAGAGCGTTCTATCTCAATTGATCGGCGCGGTCGCCGGCCGGGGATTCTTTTACTGGGTAAGCATCGCTTCGATTCTGCTGGTGCTGTGCCTATCGGCTAATACCTCATTTGCCGATTTCCCGAGAGTTTGCCGCGCGGTGGCCGCGGACGGCTATCTGCCTAACTCGTTCACCACCCAGGGGCGGCGCCTGGTCTATTCGGAGGGCATCTGGCTCCTCGCGATCCTCTCCGGAGTCCTGCTGGTCGTGTTCGACGGCGTCACTGACCGGCTGATTCCGCTGTTCGCAATTGGAGCGTTTCTAGCCTTCACCCTGTCCCAGAGCGGGATGGTGGCGCATTGGTGGAAGAAACAGGAGCGCGGCGCGTTTGTCAGCATGGCGGTGAACGGATTGGGAGCAACCGCCACTGCCCTCACTGTTGTGGTCATGGCTGTCGTCAAGTTCATGGCCGGCGCCTGGATCGTGGTGCTGCTGGTGCCGTCGCTGGTCGTCCTGATGCTGGCGGTCGGCCGCCATTATCGAAGGATCCAACGAGAAACTGCGTCGCCTGGCAATCTGAAGCTCGATAATTTGCAAGAACCCATTGTGATTGTGCCGGTGATCGAGTGGAGTTCGATCGCTGAAAACGCCCTGCGGCTCGCGATGACGCTGTCGCGCGAAGTCGAAGTGCTACATATCGAAAGCGACGACAGTGCCAACTCGCTCGCACGGATTTGGCCGTCGCTCGTGGAAGAGCCGGCGCGCGAGGCGAAGCAGGCGGTCCCGCGGCTGACGGTGCTCAAGTCACCGTTCCGATTCGTAGTGGAGCCGATCGTCGATCACGTCCTGGAAATCGAGCGGAAAAACCCGCAACGCACCATCGCGGTGCTGCTGCCGGAACTCGTCGAACGGCAATGGTACCAATATTTTCTTCACAACCAGCGCGCCCAGAATGTCGCGGCTCGTCTGCTGACCCAAGGAACGCACCGAATCGTGATCGTCAATGTGCCCTGGTACCTCAGTAAACGACGGTGAAGGCGGGCTGCCGGGCCAAGGGAACGCCTCGCGGCGAGCTTACCAATTGAAGTGGGCGAACAACCCTAGACCGCAGCTTCATCGGCTCAAGCATTCGAGGCCGCGGTCCTCGTGAGAATCAGCCCTTGGGCGGTGGCGGCTGAGCCTCGGGACCAGGGCCATTCCATTGGCGATAGCGCCAACCCTCCGGCGGCCCATAGTAGCCGCCGCCGGGACCATAACCCGAGTAAGGCGGCGGAAGTGGGCCATAGGGCATCATGCGCGGCCCTTCGCAGCCTCGCATTCCAATCATTGGCGGCGGGTGATGATGTCGGTGATGGCCGGCTATCAAAATCGATAGCGCCACCAGGACGAGCGCGGCAATCAAGCCGCCTCGCCACCAGCGATTTTCCCGCTGCGTCGCGAACTCGAGGCTTTCAATGCGTCGTTTGAGCCGGCGCAGCGCGTCGTCGTTCTGACCCGGGGTACTGGTTGATTCTTCGGGCACGTACTTCTTGCTCCTTGTCCAACAATAATGATAGGCGCAAGCCGCTCACTATGTAAGATGTCAGGAGTTCACCGCGGTCAGTACCGAAAAATCGGCCTGCATGCCAGAGCGGATGGAATTTGGTTTCAGCGCGCTCGCGGGAATCTATCGGGTCAGGCGCTTTGAAGGGGGATCGATATCGTTCGCCTGATCGCGTTCATTCGCACCTCGATCCAGATAGAACGCAAGCGCGACCAGCACAGTAAGCAGTAACACTCCAAATGGCACAACTATCACCTACCTTTGATCACTAGTGCGGTGCATAACTCTTGTGGTCCGAGCTAGGAGTCAAGACCCGCGCGAGCCCTATCCAGAGTATGCTCGCCTTAGTCATTCAATCAGTTTGCGGCGGCCGATGCCGGCGTCATGGGAATTGCGGTGGCATGAGTCGCGCGAGCAGTAACCTCATCAATGGCCGGCACTGTCTGGTCGAGCCTCATGATGGTGATGCTTTCCGGTCGAACACTTTCGATCAATTCATGCGCGATGCGCGCAGCCGCATCGTCGGCGACAGTGAGGTCGAGCTTCAGGCGCTCGACCAGGTCGAGGACAAACTCGCGGCCGCGGTAGAACCGTTGTCGCTCACGCCTGCTCAAGACGGTTGTGCGGCGAACTTCGGTCACGTCGAACTCGGACAAGTTCAAGCCTTCGGCGGCTTCGGTAAAGCGTTCGAGGGCTGACGGTTCGATCACCAATTCGATTCTCTTCATCTCTTCACCTGGGCATAGCCGATGCTCCGGCCGGCACGCTATGGGATGTGCATCAGGTATGCCGATCAAAAAGTCGTTTTTCCAAATGACTTTTTATGCGGTGGGTGTACAAAACAATTGATTTTGAATTGATGCGAGGTTTCATTTTTCATTGCGCCAATTCGAGAACGACGCGATCTAAAACGACGAGAACGGAAATCCCGAAGGGTTGCGGGGCTTTTCAATCGACGAACACCGATTTTTTTGTCGCCTGCTGCCTTGCGCGCGAGATGCCGCCGGCTTTATGGTTGCCGGGGAGGGCGTATGCAAAAAATCGACGGAATCCGCGGGCTCAAGGACCTCTTCGTAAGCGCGCTCAACGGCGGCACAACGGCGGTTGAGGAGATTCACGCCGCGATCGCCCGGCGTCCCTTCGAGGCGCTCGAGCTCGACCCGGTGACCCGTGTCCCGGCGGCTGCGGTTCGGATGCTTCACGACGGAATCGCGGGCGGTATCTACTGGGGCCTCCGCAGCCTGATGGAGTTGGCCGGGGTTGCGGCCGACTTGGCGCTAACGCCGCTCGAACAGACCCAGCCGGCCGAAGAAGAGCCGCTGCCCGCTCCCCTGGATCTCGCCATCAGCGCGCTGAACGGGTTTATGGGCGATCATCTGGAACGTAATAGAAACGGTTTGCGGACCCGCATGGAGTTTCGTCATAAGGGTCGACCCGTCGCGCTGGACGCCGAGACTCTCCGCCGTACATATCCGGGCGCCACCCGAAAGCTCGCCGTGTTCGTTCATGGTCTCTCGTGCAACGAGCAGATGTGGCAGTTTTACTCGGAAGAAACTTACGGCGACCGCGAGACGACTTACGGGTCGCTCATGGAACAAGACCTCGGCTACACGCCGCTCTATCTCCGCTACAATTCCGGTCTCCACGTTTCGGAAAACGGCGCGCTATTGGCCGAGAAAATGGAAGAATTGCTCAACGCATGGCCTGTCGCGGTGGAGGAGATCGTTCTCGTCGGCCACAGTATGGGCGGGCTGGTCGCGAGAAGCGCGTGCCATCAGGGCAAGCAACGTCGAAACGGCTGGATCGGTTCCGTTCGCCATATCTTTTGCCTTGGCACCCCGCATCATGGAGCGCCGCTCGAAAAGCTCGGGAACGTGATGGGATGGGCCTTGAACGCGTCCGACCTGACGCGGCCGATCGCGAACCTCGTCAACGGCCGCAGCGACGGGATCAAAGACCTGCGCTTTGGCTATCTGGTCGAGGAGGATTGGCGGGGACGCGATGCTGACGCGCTGCTGGAGGACAATCGGCATGACATCCCGTTTCTCGACTCCGCGGCGCACTACTTCGTTGCCGCAACCGTGACGGAAAGCCCGAGCGATCCGCTCGGCTTCATTCTCGGAGACATGCTGGTGAGATTTCCGAGCGCCATGGGTCACGGCGTGCAGCCGGTCACACACGTTTCGTTTCGATCCGCGAACAAGAGCCACTTGGGGATGACGACCCACCTGCGGCTTCTCAACCATCCTGCGGTCTACGAGCAGATCCGATTCTGGCTTGCGCCGGCCACCGCCGCGCTGACGACGCTCGGAGAAGCTCAGTGAGTTGACGCTCGGCCTTCAATCACTGCTGACAGAGGAGCATGTCCCGCGCCAGCAGTAAGGGTTACCCGAATGATTAGATGTCAATATGCTGCGCAGGTCGTCACTACCAGATCTGAGGCTATGTCGCACGTCGCGAGGCAGTTGTCCGCGTTGTTAGTCCTCGCGGCGCTCGGTGCCAGCGGATGCCACCGCCACGTGCGCGAGCAACGCGTGCTCGATCCTGCGTCGCGCCGAGTCACTGCATCCGGCACTGTCGCCGGCTTCGTCGGCCGATACGGCAGTCACGCATGGCTCGGCATTCCGTTTGCCAAGCCGCCGGTCGGGCCGCTGCGATGGCGTGCGCCGCAGCAGGCCGAACCATGGACCGGAACGCGCCAGGCACTCGATTTTGGCTCGGCGTGCACGCAGTTCCCGAGCCCGATCGGCGGCCTCGATACCGCACGAGTGGGGCATCCTGTCGGCAGCGAGGATTGTCTGTACCTGAACGTGTATGCGCCACGGGTTGGCGAGTCCGATGTGCCAACGGGTAACGCTCGGTGGCCGGTGATGGTGTGGATACACGGCGGCGCTAACACTGTTGGTGCAGGGGCGTTGTACAACGGCGGTAACCTGGCGGCGACGCACAAGGTCGTGGTGGTGACGATCAACTATCGCGTCGGCCCCTTCGGCTGGTTCCGCCATGCCGCACTGCGAGGTGAGGGCACCAATGAACTCGACCGATCGGGTAACTTCGCCATCCTCGATATCATCCGTTCGCTCCAATGGGTACGCGACAACGTGGGAGCTTTCGGCGGTGATCCCGGCAACGTCACCATCTTCGGCGAATCGGCAGGCGCCAACAACGTGTACATGCTGTTGTTGGCCCCGCAAGCGCACGGCTTGTTTCATCGCGCGATCTCCGAAAGCGGTAGCCTGAATATGAATACCATCGCCGAGGCCGAGCACTTCACCGACGATGCCGATCCGGGTCGCACCAATAGCTCCAATGAAGTGCTGGTGCAGCTGCTCATCAAGGACAATCGCGCCGCCGACCGCGCCGCAGCCAAGGCACTGCTCGCCGCGATGAGCGCCACGGAAGTCGAGAGTTACCTGCGCGGGAAGACGAATTTCGAGATTCTCATGGCTTACATGCCGACGCCCACGACTGCCATGATCGAGATGCCAAAAGTCTTTAGCGACGGCGTGGTGCTGCCCCAGGACGATCCCATCCAACACTTGGCGCGCGCCGACGGGTACAACCAGGTTCCCGTGATAGTCGGAACCAATCGCGAGGAGAACAAGCTGTTCCTGTTCGGCGACCCAAGGCGGGTGCAACGTATTTTCTGGCTGATACCGCGCCTGCGCGACAAAGCGCGTTACAACCTCAGTGCCGAGTACATGTCCAGGTTTTGGAAGGCGACCGGCGCCGACGAGCCGGCGGCAGCGATGCGGACGACTCAGGACAACGTGTTCGTTTACCGCTTCGATTGGCACGAGGAACCGCATGTGATGGGCGCGGATCTATCCAGCATGCTCGGGGCTGCGCATGGTTTTGAGATCCCGTTCGTCTTCGGCCACTGGGATCTCGGACGCCAGGCCAACGTCATCTTCTCCGAGGACAATGAACCAGGCCGCCTGGCGCTCAGCAAACAGATGATGTCGTACTGGGCCGAGTTCGCCTATCACGGCGCACCCGGTCGCGGTCGCGACGGTCAGCAGCCCCAATGGTCGGCATGGGACAACGGCGAGCCTAACGATCCGAAGTTCATCATCTTGGACACACCGGCCGACGGCGGCGTACGGGTGACGTCGTCCGGCACTCAAACGGGGTCGGGCGTGCTCGCCGACGTAGACACTGATCCGCGTCTGCCAACGCAGCGCGACAAATGCATGATCTTCCACGATCTGGTGAACCGATCGCGCACGTTTACCAGGAAGGAGTATCCGACGGCCGGGAAGAGCGGGTGCGCGGCGTACCCGTTCGATACCTATCCGTGGGGCAGCTGACGCCGCAACCGTCAGACGCTCCGCGACTTGACGCTGAGTTCGGTGAGGGGCTACGAATCGGGTGCTTTAGGAGTCAAAAAAGGAAATTCCGGTTTGTACGCTAAGCTGCGTGACGATCTCGGATGCGGGCAGTCGTGGTGGCCGGAGGCTTCGTGAGCGTCATCTCCAGACTTAGTCGCGCGGGGTTGCTGTTCTTATCGATGCTGTTGTTCTGGCTTGCGGCAGCTACCACATTTGCGCAAAAGCCCACTGACCTCGTCGGCGATTGGAGCGGTGCTTTGCTGGCGGGAGGCGGCTCGCTGCGCCTGGCTCTGCACGTCAAGGCAGACCCAGCAGGCAAGTTGAATGTCACACTCGATAGCCTGGATCAGGCTGCGATGGGCCTGCGCGGCAGCAATGCCGTGCTCAAAGGCGACAGTTTCAGTTTCGAAATTCCTTCTGTCTCCGGCACCTACAACGGAACGGTCGGAAACGACGGCAAGAGTATCAGTGGTACGTGGAGCCAGGGTGTTCCGATGCCGCTTGTTTTCACTCGCCAAAACGGCGGACCCACGCCAACGGCGATGCCCACTCCAACGCCGGCGCCGGCCATGCCTCCGATCGCGCTGGGCAATCTCAAACCGATCCTGGATCGCGAATTGGCGCCCGTCCTTGAACATGGATTGCTAAGCCCGGCGAGCGGCGGCGGAGGATTGGTGATCGGTGTGATGGATCACGGCAAACGGCGCATCTTCGCCTATGGCACCGCGAAGCCGGATTCGATTTTCGAGATCGGATCGATCACCAAGACGTTTACCGGGCTGATTCTGGCGCAGATGGTGGTGCAAAAGAAGGTTACCCTCGATGAGCCGATTCGCGCGCTGCTCCCCGCCGGCTTTGTCGCAAAACCCGCCGGCGCGGAAATCACGCTCGTCGATCTCGCCACGCAGCATTCCGGCTTGCCGCGGCTGCCGGATAACTTCAAGCCGAAGAATCCTGCCAATCCATACGCCGACTACCACGCGCAGGAATTGCACGAGTTCATGGCCGAGCATGGCGTCACCAAACCGGCCGATGCCACTTTTCTCTACAGCAATCTCGGTTTCGGATTGCTTGGTTACGGGCTTTCATTGCGTGCGGGCGTTCCGTACGGACAATTGGTCTCAACCGAAGTCGCCGGTCCCCTGCACATGAGCGACACCGGCGTCACACTGTCGCCGGCTCAGCGCACGCGGCTGATCCAGGGTTACGATAACAACTTCGAACCGGCCGGCCCGTGGGCTCTCGACGTGTTCGCCGGCGCCGGCGCTATCAAGTCCACGGCGGCGGATATGCTCACCTATCTCGATGGCAACCTGCATCCGGATAAGTACGCCAGCGGTGCGGCCGTCGATTCACCGGCGGCAACCCTGCCTGCCGCGGTCGCTCTGGATCATCAAGTGCGGGCGAAAATTACTACTCACGGCGACGACAAGATAGCGCTGGCCTGGTTCTTCAATCCGAAGATCGCCTCCTACAGCCATACCGGTGGCACCGGCGGCTACAGCTCAATGATTGTGTTCAATCCCGCTCAGGATCGAGCGATCGTGACGCTCTACAATCGTGACGAAACAGACCCCGCAGCGCCACGATTCGTCGAGCGCGTCGCCGAAAACATCTTACAGCTAATGTCGGGAAAGCCGTCAGTACCCCTGGATTTCATTTCGGCGGATGAACGTCTCGCCCTGGTTCCCCGGGCTGTCACCGACGGCTCGATTCAGGGCCCGTATCATTGCACTCTTACGGCGTTTTCGTTGCCGGCCACGATCAACGAACCCTTCAAGGCTACCGCGACGGGCGATGTCCATGTCGTGGCCGACGGCAAAGGCAAATTCTCAGGGGGCATCTTGGTGCATCACATCGAGGCTCCCAACCTTGATCTGACCTGCAAGCTGAATCTGGTGGCCGGCAGCTATTCCGTCACACCAAACGGGACCGGCACGGAACACAGCTCGTGGAAACTGGTTACCGAAGAATCGCCGCGCGGGTGCTTTCGGTTCTTCTCGCCGGCGCGGCCGCCCGTCACGACAGACTCGGAGCTAATCATGACGGATAGAACGGGGAAGACTTTGTACTCGACTTCCATCAATCCTTTCGCAGTGCTGAGCACCGTCTGCCAGAGCGAAACGGCGCACTGACCGCCGCCAACACCTACGCCCCGAATGGCTACCGCAACCGATCTGGGCGTGACGAGACGTATCGGCCGCGATTGCTAAGCCAGATCAGACCGCTTCGCCTCCCTAGGCAGCTCTCGATCTATAGCGGGCGTCAGGGTTGCGAGCGCTTTGCGGCGTTGCACAAACCACAAGGCCAGCGACACAAGAAGTGTAATCAAGGAGATCGCGGCTCCTGCGACGACTGAAGCGGGTCGGTAGCGGAGTTCCAAGCGCTGGTGCCCGGCGGGAACGATCACCGCCAGCAGCCCGCGCAAATTGGGAAATCCCGGGATCCCGCCTGGAGGAAGAGCGCCGAATTCGAATACTTGACCAGTTCCCTCGGCGAGCCGCCACGACGGGTCGTAGTTTTGATTTATCATCACCAGCTCGCCGGGTAATGCCGCATCGACATCGTATTCGAGGGCATTCGGGGTCCACTTCTCGAGCCGCACCGTACCCGGCCCGCTGACGTACTGCTCGCCCTGGTAATAGATTTCGTCGTAGCTGTGGACTGCGCTCGGCCATTTCGTGAACTCGTAGCAATGCTTTACGCCTTCGTTGTGCCGCGCGTAATTGAGTTCGTGATGGGACATCACCCCAGACAGCTGGCGGAAGCCGTCGCTGGGCAGCGGTGGTACGTCTGACTCCTGTTTGCTGACGACGTACCAATAGTTCGGCGTTCCTACCAAGAGACAATCGACAGTCGCGACCGCGATCAGGATGAGCGCGATCGCGGGGCCGAATCGTCGCGCGCGCCTCCTTATCCAATCAAGCCCGAACCCCGTCATCACCGCCAACGTGAGCGTGAATGGTACGATCGCGCGTGAAGAAACGCGCATAGAGGAAAAGACCGGTAGATGATGCAGTATCTCCCACGGCGAGAAGGGACCGTGAGAACCCATCCAGATGAGCAGCATGCACGCGCCTGAAAAGAGCCACGCCAGTGCGGCGGCGCCCCCGACCAGCGCGCCGATGATCGCGGGCACGATAAACAACCCGACGTAAGCGCCTGATTCCCAGAAACCCCACTTCCATTCTATCGGCCGCCAGAGCCAGAAGTCCTGGTTGCGCGATAAAAGTAGCTGACCGAGCAAGCGGTAGTCATTCACTTCGGGGTGCAGAACCGGACGGGGGTGCGCGCGCATGAAATCGATGGCGGGCAGCAACTTCACCGCCATGAATCCCGCGCCGAAGACGAGCGCGAGTCCGAAGACCAGAAGCGGCCACGCGCTTCGACGGTAGAGCGCCCATGCCGGTAAGACCGTGGCCATCAAGAGGAACGCATAGGCCGTTGGATAAGGGCTGCCGTCGAAGAACGTGAGGGCGAGCGCCGCACCGCTCAGCGCAGCGTACGAAAGAAGGTGCCGCTCGGCGGCGAACAGCGCGGGCGCCAGGACCCATGGCAGAAGTGCAAACGCGAGGAGATCAGCATGTCCGCACGTCGCGTGAAGCGCGTACCAGGAGCTCGCAGGGAAGACCGTAGCAGCGCCAATCGCCGCAAGCCGGCTCATCCCGAGGACGCGCGCGAGCATGTAACCACCCGACCAAGCTACCGCGAAGTGCAGGGGCACCTCGAGATAAAGACCCGCGATTGGTCCGGCGAGGAGGTGTACCAGCGTAAGCGGCGTCAGCATGCGATCCTGCGGATTCCCGAGCCCCGGGATCCCACCGCACTTGTAAGGGTTCCACAGCGGGATCTGATGAAAACGCCATATCGTGTCGTACTGCACCCATGAAAAAGCCAGATGCTGGTCCCAATCCCCGCTGAAGCCGGTCGGTACCCATAGAGCCGTTAGGAGCGGGTAGCTGAAGAGCAAGCCGAGCACCAGCGACACCGTCGCGACCGCGGCCGGCTCTCGCCAGCCGCTGCGGTGCTGTATCCAGCCTGAGTAAGACAAGCGCATTTAACCGGTGGGAAGACCCTCGGTGCGTATATAGCGCGCCTTTCTGTTATGTCCAAGCAAAGGACGGTGCCCCGAGCCTCGAGGCTCGGTAAGCATCGCGGCGCTCGACATGGATACTGATAACCGCATCTCCCGATCTGAACGGCCGTCGGCGCGGGATCGAAGTGGGTTCGAGCATAGTTTCCCTCCTGATTAGTTGACGGGTGCAGAGATGAGAGGCAAGCTGACCGCAAGGTTCTGAAACGGGAGGTTTTCGCGATGACCAGGGGAAGCTGCCTGTGTGGTGCGGTGGCCTTCGAGGCCAGCGATCAAATCGAGCTCCACAACTGTCATTGCTCGCGATGCCGCAAGGCGCGGGGCGCGGCATACGCCGCCAACCTGTTCGTGCCGGCCGGAGCATTCCGCTGGCTTCGCGGCGAAGATCTCCTGATCAACTATCGGCTGCCGAACACGCAAAGATTTGGAAATTCGTTCTGCCGTATCTGCGGCAGTCCGATGCCGCGCGCGGTTCCGACTCGCGATGTCGTGCTCATTCCAGCGGGCGCGCTCGACGACGATCCGAAGGTTCGGACTAACTATCACATCTACGTCGGCTCTAAGGCTCCCTGGCACGAGATCACCGACGACCTGCCGCAATATCCCGAGGGCCCTCCGCCCGCGTGAAGGCGGGGCCGGAGCGCGCTGACGGTTTGACGAGTAAGTGAGCTCTCAAAAGGGAACGGGTGCCATGATCGAGACCAAACGATGCTTGAGCCTGACTTCGATCCGCTCCCGACAGCCGTCCAAATAGGGCGATGCGGACCGAAAGTCGTCTATACATTTGCGGATGATCACATATCGGAATTGGTAGCAGAAGCTCTGTCGTCGCGAAGCCTGCGAAGTGTATCAGCCGGCACCGAGGGGCATCTGACGCGGCGGCTGTTTGCCGGCATGCTGCGGAAGATCGCGGCGCTGCCGTCGCCGGCGGGATGAGGCGAGCGCAGACGGAAGGGAATTTCGATGACAACGCTGGGGCGAAGGGAAAAGTGTCTGTGGAACCGTTCGGAAAAAGGGCCTCTCCGGGCGTTGCGTGTCCATCAGATGCGAAACCGGCCCCTTCCCGGCGCCTCTGGAAACATCGTGGACCAAAACCGGCTAAACCCTTGCCAAGGGAGGCCATTTGGTTTAAACCGCGAGTTAGATCTGAGAGTCGAAACGGAAATCCCAGTTAAGCGCTTTTCCATACGCATTTCTCACCACGCCGCGCTGGCGCCGCTACTAGCGCTGTCGGTCTATGCCACCTCGGCATGCTTAATCTTTGCGCATCACAATTTCTTTTTCCGTCATGGCTATTTCGGTACTGTTGGCGATCCTCAACTGTTCATCTGGTTCCTTTCGTGGTTCCCCTATGCGATGAGACACCACCTAAACCCCATTATAACGCATTTTGTGTGGGCGCCAGAAGGTATCAACTTGTCCTGGAGTACATGCATCCCTTCCTTGGCCCTTATAGCTTGGCCAATCACTGCGCTTTGGGGACCAGTATTTTCATTTAATATTGTAACGATGTCTGGACCGGTACTTGCTGCATTCGCGGCTTTCCTATTGTGCACCGAACTAACTGATAGATGTATCCCGTCGCTTGTTGGAGGTTGGCTATTCGGGTTCTCTAGCTATGAGACGGGGCACCTCAGGGGGCACCTGCCCCTGGATTTCATCGCCTGTGTACCCCTTCTTGTCTGGCTTGCGGCGCTGCGTTACAGACACAAGATTAGTGGTCCGATGTTTGTCGCGGCAAGTGCTATTACATTAGTTTTTCAGTTCGGAACATCGGTCGAAGTTTTCGCCACCGCCACGCTGTTCGGCTTGAGTGCGCTCGCCCTCAGCTATCTGCTCCGAGCCGCGGATAGAGAGCTGCTCACCGAGGTGGCCATTGGCCTCGGCTGCTCATACCTGTTATGTCTCGTCGTTGTTTCAGCGTATTTATACTACATGGCAAAGGAGTGGCTCTCGGTTCCGGTATGGATCCAACCCCCGAACGTGTATGTGGCGGATCTGATGAACTATGTGGTGCCGACACGCATTACGGCCGTGGGAGGACCGTGGGCCGTTTCCATCAGCAAGACCTTCACCGGCAATGACTCCGAAAATGGTGCGTATCTTGGGCTGCCTTTGGTGATGATTATCGGGGCGTTCGCGGTGACGTCGTGGCGGTGTCAATGGGCACAGGTCTTGCTGCTGATGTTCGTTGTGCTGGTGCTTTGTTCTTTCGGACCGTATCTGCATTTCGAGGGTCGCTCCCTGTGGCCAATGCCATGGTGGCTCGGAGAAAGACTGCCGCTGCTACGTCAGGCACTGCCAGTCCGTTTCTCGCTCTACATCAGCTTGGCGGCTGGTATAATGGTGGCGCTATGGCTGGCCTCCATGAGTGATCAACAGTCCATGATTGGGTACATGCTCGCCGCGCTCGCCGTGCTGACTTTAGTGCCCAACACTCGGGGGGAGCGGGCATACTGGTTCACCGACCTGCGTGACCTTCATATTCCAGCGTTTTTTTCAGATGGCGACTATAAACGAGTGTTGGAGCCGGGAGACAATGTTATTGTGCTCCCGTACGGACATTTGGGATACTCGATGTTATGGCAGGCTACAAGCGATATGTATTTTCGTATGGCTGGAGGCTATGTTACGGCATACACGCCGGCGGCGTTTGCGCGATGGCCTGTCGTTAGAATGTTTTACGCGGGAAGGCCCGAATCAGGATTCAAGGATAATCTGACGGCGTTTTGCGCGGCCAACGCAGTGCGTGCGGTAATTTTAGCCAACGGCGCGGGCAAAGGATGGGACTTGGCGTTGGCAAAAATGGGATGGGAGCGCTCGGAAATGGGTGGCGTCGTCATATATCGGGTTCCTAAAGGGCGTAATGGCGCGAGTGTAAGCGGCGTGACTTCGCGAAGCACGGCGCTCAGTGCGAGGCTTCTGACTATTGCCGGCGTCACGGTCTCATCGCCTCGGACGTCTTCAGCATCATCCCACTGCTTGCAACTCCCATAGACGGGCGAGCCCCATTCTGGCTTCCGCTCCACTGCGGCCTGCTCCAGAACGAGTCTGCCAGGTCG
>Ga0208043_1000110_pt1 | contig 48691 bp, 45 predicted proteins | sample Sb_taG_12_FD_187710 | JGI IMG/M metagenome (GOLD analysis project Ga0208043, IMG submission 187710) | Peat soil microbial communities from Weissenstadt, Germany - Sb_50d_9_AC metaG (SPAdes) (version 2) | ecosystem: Environmental > Terrestrial > Soil > Wetlands > Peat | place: Germany... | reverse complement strand
TCGCGAAGTAGATGAACCGGATACCACTGCCGGGGATCGCGCCCTCGTGCGCCACTGACAGGCCGGAGCGGACGAGTTCCGGCACGGCGCGATCGTATTCCGCGCGCGTCATCCATGAGGAGACGTGCTGGAAGCCTTCGTGACCGGCGGCAAGGTAATCGCGATAGGCGCTTGGCTGGTCGTCGTGCTGTTGGATGATCTCCACCTGGAACTCGCCCGAAAAACCTAACGCGAGGGAGATTCGTGGCGGCGGACTAGGTCTGCCGCGATAGCGATAGTTGTCCGGCACAACATCGCGCATCATGAAGAAGGGGCCGACGCCCATCGTGCGCGTCCAATAGTCGAGCGCCTTTTCGAGATCGCGCACGACAAACGCGATCTGCCGCATTTCTCCGAAAACCCGGCTCATGAACGGACCTCCTTTGGGCCTGCGAAAAAGACAGTGCGCCTTCATCGGTCTTGAATCAATGCAGACGATGTTCGGCACGCCGAAGCGTCTGATCGGCTCGTCGACCATCGCGGCGATGCCGGCGGAGTTCGAAACATCGGCGCGCAATAGCGAACGCGTTGCCGCCCTCGGATTTGATCCGTCGGCTATAGCTCGATTACGTAGCCGTCGGGATCGGTGACGTATGCGTACGGGAATCGCCCGCCGTGCTTGCCGCGCGAGACCAGCTTGCCGCCCGCCTTTTCGACCTGCTTGACCACCCGATCGTTATCGTTGACGTCCAGCTTGAATCCAAAGTGCTGGAATCCGCCCGCCATCCCGACCGGTTCATCGGGTCCAACCTGGTGCAATGCAAGTGAGTGCCCGCTTGCTTCCGGCACCATGAAGATCAGGTCTTTGCCCGCGCTGAAACCGACTTTCAGCCCGAACGCCTCCCCATAGAAGCGTATCGAGCGCGCCAGGTCGCGCACATTGATGTGCAGATGGTTGAAGCCCTCGGCTCTTATCGGGGCCTCAGCGCCTTCCATCGGCAGGCTCGCCTGCTTTTCTTCCGGTCGGATTCTGGTAGCCATAGATCACCTCATTGCTGATGCTATCGCCCGGCTCAACGGCCGCTCCGGCTTTCCCAACCTTATACCATGGCATGATCGCGCGAGCCGAGTACTATGAGTGCCCGAATCCACCCCCGTCGTGATGAGATGATGATGAGGAGCCCCGCACAAGCCAGCCGAGGCCGAGTGGTCTAATTTCCCTTGAGATCGTCGGTCGCGACGCAACGTTGCTGCATCGACGGCGGACCCGGGAATATGGGGTTATCTTCCTGTAAAAGATTTTTGCCGCGCTGAGCTTCACAATGCCCATAGGTATCGAAAGCGCCAATCCGGGACCACTGTGAAAACGGCGAGTCGAAGTCAGCGATCTTGCTCCACTTGGTGCAATTGTCCATACGCTTATTGGATCCAATCCATGCATCAGCGATCCGGCCCTTCAGGCCTCCAGCGCAGCTCCAGGAGGTTTTCGCAAGATTCGGCGGCATCATCAGATACCAGCCCATAAGCGTGAGCGCGGCGGTGTGGCGGAGATTCATGCCGATGAGTTAGCAGACTCCCGCGCGACCGACAAATGGCGGACAGCAAGCAATCGGGTGCGGTAGTCAGCCCACCACAGAGCATTTTTCGCGCCGATGTGCCCACCCTTGGTGGTCAGTTTCGCGCGCGGAGAGGTGATGATGAAACCGCGTCGCGCCGACTAGTAGGCGGAGCTTTTGCCGAAGCCTTTGATCAGGCGATCAATCTCCTCTTCGGTGAAGCCGGCCAGCAGGCGCGCCTCGCGCGCGATGGTGATACTCGAGTCGATTTCGATTTCCTTTTCGTTGACGCGCTGCTTGATGTGACCGGCCTGTTCGACGGTCGTGCGGCCGCCGCCGAAGTTGAATAGATCGTCGATGCTGTCCTGGAACGCCTGTGCCCTTTTCAAGCGCTCGGGGTCGCCTTCGGTCAGCTGGCGCATCCACTTCGAGCCCATGCGGACGTGAGTGATCTCGTCGGCGAGCACGTAATCGACCGATCGTTCGATAGTCGAATCGCCCATCTTCTGCGCGATGCGAATGAGTTGCTCGAAGACGTCGCACGCCAGCCCCTCGAGCCCGCGGTTGATTCCCGCCACGCGTGCTGCGGGATCCTCCGCCTGCGTGCATGACCACAGCACCTCGCCTTCGGGGAATTCGCCGTAGTAGGAGCCAACGTACTCGAGCAGCTTCATATAGATCTCTGCGTGGCGCGATTCGTCCCAGACCTGGCGCGCCATGTCGAGCTGGAACTCCCACGGCGCGTCGGGAAAGTCGTAGAGGGTGCGGCCGGCCGCTTCCATCGCCTGGAATTCGCCGGCGCAAATACCATGCATGCGCGACTTCAGGAAGTCATCCTCGTAGGGCATCGCATTGCCGGGCGTCAATCCTTGCTCGCCGCGCGCCTTTCGCAACCGCTGTGCGGGAAGCAGAATATGATCTTCGGGACGCGCCAGCTTGTCGACGGGAATCATTCTTTGCATCGAGGTTGCTCCTTCACTTGGTCCACCCCGACCGTCGTCCGGTCAGGTTCAACGCTTCTCGAACAGTCCACTTACCGTCGTCCTCGCCGAGCCGAAACTGAATCGTGAATCGCGGGGCGTCGGTTCCCGTGAGTCGCGCTTTCAGAAAATAATGACGAGAGATGCGTCCGCGTCCGATTAACTCAAACTTATCATATCTGCCCGGCTTGATCTCGCTGGCGATGCGGTCCATATCCTCGCGCGCCTGCTCGGCGGTCATAGCCTCGACGCCCGCCCGGTCGCCGCGCATGAGCGCATTTAGAAGACTCCTGGCCGCGGCGAGCATCGCGGCGGGTGGCTCGACTATCTGCGCGATAGGCTGCGGGCCCGTCACATTGCCGCGCTCTCCAAGGTCAGGCATTTTCATTCCGCTCCCTCGCGCTCAGCTGCGGCCGACTTTCCTGTTCGCCCGTTCGGCCTCCGATTCAATTCCCGTCACTCCGCCCGAAGCACCGAGCAATCCTTCCAGATCCGATTGCCATTGCGCGGCGCGCAGATGCTTTTCCTTCGAGTCGAGCAGCTCGTCGAGCAGCACGATCCCGCGTTCGACGTGAGCCTTCTCCTCCTCGACCAGCCGTTGCAGAATTCTGAGCGTCGGGGCCTCGTAAACAGGATTCATAGCGGAGACGTGCGAGCTGTAATGAGAGATCAGGTGCGGTTTCAGCACACGGTAGATTCCGACCAGCCGCTCGATGGTGTCCTCCCATTCCTCTTTGTCCTCGATCGTGTTCATGAACGTGACGAAGGCTTCGTTGGGCGGCTTGGAAATCTGCGGCTGCGCGCGAAGTTCGGGCAGCCGCTTGCCCAGAGCGTCGGTATGCAGCGCGTCTTCGTACACCTGCTTGGCCATCTCGAGCTTTACCGCGAGCTCCGGCGTGAGCGCGATCCATCCGGCCATCATGCGCATCATGCGTTCTTCCGCGTAGCGATAATTCTGGATATAGATGACGCTCTGGTGGACGCTGTAAACGCCCTCGAGAGTTCGCCTGTCGTTAAGTGCCATCGCGCAACTCCTCGGTGATGACCGCGCCGCATTCATTTGTAAGGTTACAGCCGATCGCCGTGAACGACAACGCATCTGCGGCGGTTTCGAAGTGCCGCGTCCTTATAAATGGTCGCTATATATGGCCGTCGCGGAAGCCTCCACATCGTGCCCGAGACGTTTCACAAGGAGCGGCTAGCGCGTGTTGGCGACGCGGGGGAGCACCCTGGTCCAGAACAGCTCGATCGTCTTCATCAGCCGATCGTGCGGCATCAGACCGTTGTACATCCACGCGAACACCCATCGAATCGGCAAGCGCGCCAGCAGGTGCTCGACTTGACGGGTGACAGTGTCGATGGTGCCGACGAACGCGAGTCCATTGGTCCATAGATCGGCGGGCTCGCCGGTTTTGGGATCGTCGAGGCCTTTGGAAAATCCGAACGGCTCGAACCATTCGTGGCCGCAGAAGTAACCGCTCTCGCGCCAAATTGCGCGCGCTTCGTCGTCGCTGTCGGCGATCACTATATCGCGCAGCACGCCCATCCCTTCGCCCAGCGGCTTGCCCGAAACTTCCGCATAGACTTCGCAGAGCTGATGCTCGAGCGAGGGATGCAACGGCGGCAGGATGGCAGTCACGCCCTCCTGCGCGCACCATCTGATACTGCGCTCGGACGACGCGAACGGCTGAAAGATGGGCGGGTGCGGTTTCTGGACGGGCTTGGGCACGACGGCGACCGCGCGCACGATTCCGTTGTCGATGCCGCCGCCCCATTTCGCGGTGGCGTCGAGCGTCCACGGCGTTTCGCCGGGCGGGATGCGCCAGTACTTGCCTTCGTAAGAAATGAAATCCTGGGTCCATGCCTGCTTGATGATGCGAAAATTTTCCTCGAAGGCCGCCCGATTTGCATTGTCAATTTCGTCGTGCTGGTGGGGCTGCGCGCCGTGAATACCGTGCGTCTGCTGCGCCATGATATCGACCCAACGCCGTTGATAGCCGCGCGCGAAACCGGCGTTGGCGCGTCCGCCCGTCATGCGATCGAGCATCGCGATGTCCTCGGCGACGCGGATCGGATTCTGCGACGGCAACACGATGCCGAGTTGCCCGACGCGCAGCCGCTTGGTTTGCATCGCGATGTACAGATCGAGCAGGACGGGATTGTTCGACAGCTCGAAGCCCTCGACGTGAAAATGGTGTTCGGTGAAGCTGATCGAGTCGTAGCCGAGGTCGTCGGCGAGCCGGGCCTGGGCAGTGACGTCGTGCAACATCTGATCGTACAGGTGACCCTGCAATCCGGCGTGCCCTTTTTCGATGTCGGCTTTACTGCCGACCGACGGCAGATAGAAGAGCGATATTTTCATGTCAATCTCGCCACCGGTGCGCGCGCTGCGGATGCGTCCCGACTCTAGCAGTGGCCAGCGCCTGCACCTTATAGCGACCCAGTGGCCTGGTAAGCTGCGCTCTTCGGTCCTTCAAATGAAAGCACCTCCCTTTAGCTCGATACATGGAGCGATCATCTCGATGCACAAGTATATTTCATCTAGAGCTCCAAATGAGGGAACAGCAGCGTCAGACCGAACCTTACGGTGTACATCGGCGTGATCTTTGAGTATTGCCGGTAAGCAGTCCACTCGCCCGACACCCACGGATTGAGCTGCAACCCCTCGAACTTCCAAACGCGCCCAAAGCCAAGGCTGATCGGGATCGTGGTCGAACTGCGGTGACGCCAATTGACCGTCCACGTCGAGTCGGACGATTTTACGTACCAGCCATGGCCGAATGTGTACGAAATTATCGGCTGGAACTCCATCTGGCTTTGCGGGGTCGCTGAGGAATTGGTGTACCCAAACGATATGGGATTCTGGAAGAGGAAACCGACGATCAAGTGCGGAACGCCCAGGCATTTGGCCGCGACCGCGGGTCCCACCTCCCACGCGTGACTTCCCGCAGCGGGAACTCTTCCCGTCGGAAACACGAAAGTCGGTCCAATGCCCCAGCCGAATCCGGTCTCTTTGGGATCGGGCCAGTTGGATATGAATAGGTCGAATAGCTCCATATCGGTGAACTCGGTTATCGTCGAACTGCTGGATGATGTCGCGATCTGCTGGAGCTTGAACGTCGGGCGAATGACTTGCTGAAACGGAAACCCTGAAAATGCCTGTATCGGCAGGATTGGACGCAACTGAATTGTGTTCGTCTGCGCGGACGTCTGAAAATTCCTCGGTGTGTACAGGTCCTGGAATTGCAGCTGGGTGAGAATCGCGGTTGGATCATCTACCTCCTGCGCCAGGCGATCTTCTTCCGTATCGGCGGCGGCGGAATTGGATGTCATTTTATGACCCCGAACGCTACTCGTGATTCCAACAATGAGAACGAGGGCGCATAGCGAGATCTTCAGGATCGTCACGACGTCGTCGCTAGTCGCCACACCGGACCATTTCATCTCGACATCAGTACCTTGCCGGTAGTGCTATCGATGTTGAAGAGCCAGAAAGCCGTCACGTCCTCCTCCAGGATCATCGCGACCATGCCGACGCCGGGCGCAAAAAAGTTGTAGCCAGTGTTCCGCGTGTGCGCCGGACCGACTTTACCCTCGCATTTGACGCGGAATAGGACCGCGGGGAACGTTCCGGCCGGTACCGTCACCTGGTAGGTGCCGACGTAGGTGTAGGTGCCAGTGAGCGAACCTGAGTATCTCTGGTCGCCCGGGTCGTCCAGATAGTTTACCGAGACTTGCTGCGTGTAGCTCCGCGCCTCTCCCGGTTGCATACCCTTGGGCAGGAACGGATTGGCAGGCGTGGTGACGACTACCACACCCTCGCCCGTGTCGGTGATGGCGGCCATTATGATGTCGCCCTCTGGCGTCTGGCGCATGAAGCCGTTGAGCGTCGGCGAAAGACCAAACCGCCAAGCCATCCTCCCGCCCGGCCGCCGAGTCCTCACAAGCCCAAGCGTCTGTATGTTCCCGGCGTGAGGGCCGGCGACAACCTGGTACTGCTGTGACTTGGCCTTAAGCGGGAAGTAGACGGACGGATCGCCGATAGGTTGGCTCGGTAACGCAGTGCCTACTACGTTTGGACCAAGCTGGGCGGTTATATTTTGCTGATCCTCCGGCGGCAGTGGCAGCACGACGCCTTGGGCGCACACCGATCCTGAAGCAAGCAGCAGGAGGCCGAGCGTTATTGTTATAAACCTTCCCACCAGATTGTCTCCTACGTCTCTTTAGCGCCGCGTTGGCGCACTGGATCTTACCAGTACTGCGAACGAGGTTTTGCGCCGTTCGACGGCCATCGGTTCGAGCCACAGCCATCGCGCCTCTGTTAGTATCCGCTCTGGACGAAGACGCTGCCCTTAGGTCCGATTCGGACACATTCGACTTGGCCATTGTAGTCGGGATTACAAATGGCTTTGTCTGAAGCGGGACACTTGTACAAACCCGGTGAGATCGGTTCGCACTTATTGAGATCGAAATGTAACTCGGTCTTTGCCATTGCCGCTTGCTCGGCCGGCGGCGGTTCAGATGACGAGCATCCACCGAGTGCCAACAGCCCTAGCGCCGCTATCGCTAAAACCATCCGCTTTGCCGTTTGTTTTGCCTTAGCTCCTGAGTTTCGATTTACCATTGAACTACCTCCCATCATTGTTGATAGTTTTTCTGACATTGAGGTCCGACGACGGGCGGCCCTCGGGGGCCGCCCGTCGTGAAGGTCATGCGAGTTACTCGCCAGTGCCTTTGCTCGCCGCCTCCGCCTGCGCCATCTTTTTCGCCATCTCAGCTTTCACCGCATCAAGGTTGAAACTCGCGCCCCGCTGCATCGGCGGGTAATCTAGGAAGGTCTTGAGTTCCTTGCCCATCAACTGTTGGACGAACACAAAGCGCCAGAACTGGAACTTGAACCAATCGAAGTATTGCTGCGCACCGTCTTTCGTTCCATTGGCGGGCCAGCCCGTGCGCTCGAAGGGATCCAGGCGCAGGTTGGTGATATAAGGCACGTCCGGATGGGTCTTATCACCCAGCCAGCCCTGGGGCTGGTCGATGAAACGATACTTATAATCGTCAATGCGCACCGCACCGACTGTGCTTTCGCCGAGATAGAAGATTTCGTGACGCGCGGACGGCCCTTTGCCGGTGATGGCGGCCATCTGGTTGTAACCATCCAGATGGTTCTTGTAAGTCCGGTCGCCTATCGTCTTGCCCTTCAGTAATTCTTCGGTGATGTTCGGATTGCCGGCCGCGGCCACGAAGGTCGGAAGCCAGTCCAGGCCGGAGAAGATGCCGTTCTGCACGGAGTCCGCCGGCACATGGCCAGGCCAGCGAAGGATCGCGGGCACGCGGAAACCGCCCTCGAGGACTGTTCCCTTGGACTGCGCGAACGGCGTCTGACCGCCATCGGGCCAGGTGAAGACTTCGGTGCCGTTGTCGGTGGTGAAGACCACGATGGTGTTGTCGTCGACGCCCATGTCCTTGAGTTTCTTCGTCACCAGGCCGACGTCATCATCGAGCTGGGCCATACCGGCTTCCTCTTCCGACCAGCCATTCTCCGAGTTGCGCATCGCTTCATACTTCGGGGAGAGATGCGTGACGATGTGCATGCGCGTCGGGTTGAGCCAGACGAAGAACGGCTTGCCGTCCTTTTGGGCCTTGTCCATGAAATTGATGGCGAGGTCGCGGATCTCGCCATCCACCGTTTCCATCCGCTTGGGATAGAGCGTGCCGGCATCTTCAATCTTTTGTTTGCCAACCTTGCCCCAGCGCGGCATTACTGTCGGGTCGTCCGTATCGGTCGCCCAGGAATGGACCATGTTGCGCGGGCCGACGACATTCAACAGGTTCTGCGGATAGTTGGGGTGGGCCGGGTCTTCCATCGCATCGAGGTGATAGAGGTAGCCGAAGAATTCGTCGAAGCCGTGGGCGGTGGGCAAGAACTCATTGAGATCGCCAAGGTGGTTCTTGCCGAACTGGCCCGTGGCGTAGCCCATGGACTTAAGCACCGTGGCGATTGTCACCGCTTCCGCCGGTATGCCGATCTTGGCACCGGCTTGGCCGACGGTGGTCATGCCGGTGCGGATCGGCAGCTCTCCGGTGATGAAGTTCGCGCGACCTGCCGTACAGCTTGCCTCGGCGTAGTAGTCGGTGAACAACATGCCCTCGTTCGCGAGCTTGTCGAGGTTCGGCGTCCGGCCGGCCATCATGCCGCGATGGTACGCGCCGATGTTCCACATGCCGATGTCGTCGCCCATGATGACGAGAATGTTGGGCTTCTTGTCCTGAGCCCACGCCGTGTGTGCGACCGATAAGCCCATGATTGCGCCCATCAAGAGCGCGATTGCGAAATATCTAGGTCTCCAACTAAGCATTAGAATGCTCCTCCTAGCTCTGCGCGGGTTTTCCTTGCAGCTGCAAAATACGATTGGGAATCTTCTGCGCCCAGTAGTCCATTGCTTCAGCCTGCGAAGAGAGGTCCCTTGATCAACTTGGGGATGACCGGCGTGATCGCGAACTGGAGGTTCCATTTCTGGCCAAAGACGTCGGGGTGGACCGGCATGTATTGTCCTTGCACTGCAAACTTCACCGGGAGAGGACCGATCCTGACCACTTTGCTGATGTTCAAACCTATCGGAAACGTTACCTTGTTGGCGTTGCTGGCGTACCAGTTCACCAGCATGTTGGGACTGGTGCCGATGCCCCATCCATCGCCCGGCAGATAGACGAAAAAGTATTGAAGGTTCATCTGGCTCACAGTCTGCGAGCCATTGCCGCCGGTCGAGAACCACTGTTGGGGAAATAGTCCCGCCAGCCATTTGTCGCCCAGGTAGCCGAATACGCCGCCGGGTCCCAGCTCCCACTTGTTCTGCCCGAGCCTCGAGTTGGTCGCGGTAGGGAATATGAAACTGGGACCCGCGCCCAGCAGCCACGGACCCGCCAGCTTAGGGCTGGGCGAGAGCAGGGTCGCGAGGATTGTGTCGCCGAAACCCGAAACCCGATGCAGGTGCAGGCTCTCATTCACGTAGGGCGTCGAGTTGAAGACCTGGAGCACCGGTCTCGTGATCAAATTCCAATCGTCAGTGAGTGCAAGAGGCAGAACCGGCTGAAACTGGAGGTTTACAACGTTGCGATCGGGCTTGTTCAGCCAGTAGGTGTTTTCCTGAAGCTGGAGAGCCCAAATGCTCGAAATCGGGTTTGACAGTTCTTTGTTAACTTCGTCGAGCGATTGGCTGTCCGCGGTCTGCGCGTAGGCGCAGGGGACAACCGTCCATGCGAGGATCGCGACAAAGGCAAGAACGCGCACCCAGGTAATCATTGTAACCGTTCCCTGCTGACCAAGCTTTTCGCTTCCAACGCGACCATTGGATTCTTACTAGCTCTGCGCGGGTTTTCCCTGCAGTTGCAAAAGGCGATTGGGTATTTTTTGTGCCCAGTAGTCCATCGCGTTCTGCGCGTCGCCCCATCGGAATGACGCTGCACCCTTGATCCCCATCCCGCCGGAACGCTGATCGACTGCTTCCGCCAGCAACGCACCCGTGACTGAGTCAGTTGCCTTCATTTCGGCTTCGGCGGATCCCACGAACGCGTAGCTGCCAGTCGCAAGCGACTGAGCCAGGTTGAGCACGCGGGCTTGCGGGACAATTACCGAGATGGAGCGGAGTCCAGGCGTGGCGGTCGTCGAGTCCATCAGAGCCACTCGCAAGGTTATAACGCCGGGTCCCGGCTGATCGACAAGGGTGAAACTCTTCGAGAGGTTGGTCTGGAGTTGGTTGTAGAAGTATTCGGTCAGCGTTGCCTGATCCGCGGTCGATACTTTCGAATCGGCAGCAGCCCAGAACTCAACCGGCATCAACTGGATCTTGGTGTAAGTGCTCCATTGAGCGGCGGGATTTATCCAGGCCAGCGCGGCGCCACCCTCCGGCCCGGGAGCCAGCTTGGACGCATCGGGGCCGAGAAAACCCGTAACGGCACTCGGCAGCGGGCCGCCAGCCTCCACCGCTTTCGCTGCCTCTGGTGTGCTCTGGACCGTGGTCGGGCACCCCGAAGCCAGGAGAGCCACTGCGAGAGCCGCTGCTGCGGCGATACCGGTCATCATTTTCTTTTTCTGTGGCAAACTGTTATTCATCACGATCTCCTTCATAATGTTGGCTCCTGCCAGTTTGATCAGTTTCGTCAATCTTCCGGATCTGAGGTTCATTTTCTCCCCGGACTACTTCTTCTCATCGATGCGTTGTTAATCGGCGCACTGCAATGCCGGACAACCGGCTCTTGCCTGGAGCGCGTTCGTACAACTCGATGACGGGTGAAGTTTGGTCCCTTTTTCGGGGGCGCGATATTGTACTTTGGTACAATGGCCGAACGGGCGGCGCGCGGTGCACAGTATGCTTGCGAGCAATGACGCGGACGATCCGCACCATTGTACCGCTGTACCGCGCAACTGGTATCGTTAGTTGCTTAAAGAATCTACGGCCACAGTAATTGTGGTAGATGATGACGCGTCTGTCCGCCGCGCGCTCAGAACGCAATTGCAGATTTTGGGATTCAACGTATTGGACTTTCCAAGTGCGGAAGAGTTCCTGATCAGCGAGTTCCCAACCGGCGACGCGTGCCTGTTGATCGACGTCTACATGCCGGGAATGAACGGTGTTGAACTATGCCGGAGTCTGGCGGCGTCGGGCCGGCACTTGCCGACGATCCTGATAAGCGGCCGCGACGATCGGCAGACCAGGCAGGTAATGCGCGAAGCGAACCCGATCGCGAGCTTGCTCAAGCCCTTCGATGAAGCAAAACTGCTGCGGGCGATTCGGAAGGCGTTGCCGATAGGGTCGAATTTACCTCATTAAGCGCTACCAATAGCGCTATACCAGCAAGTAGTTCTTCTCATTAGCGCGCGACGCTCGCTTCAATGCGACTCCCTATTGTATGGTGCGCAGCGAGGGGATCGTATGCCGGCGCATCTGCCCCCCTACGTAGCGCCGCCTCAATCCCGGAAATCCAACCTCCATGCGTAGTTTTCACTGATGCAACGACGAGCGACCATCGGCACTACCGAGCCAAAGCGTGATAGGGCCGCGCGCGTCGGCCGCGAACGGAGCGAAGTTGAGCGTTTCGAGTCGCTAGTGGGGGTACTATCGGCGGCGATGGCGCGGGTGCCAGCTGACGGCGTCGACCGGGAAATCGAATCGTGGTTGGCCAAGATCTGCCAAGCTCTGGATCTCGACCGAAGCGCCGTATACGAGCGCGACGCGCCAGACGAGCCGGTACGTACGACGCATATCTGGCGTCGAGCCAATTTCCCGCCTTTTCCTCGGAACTATGACCCGGGCAAGATCGTCCAGAAAACCACCAACTGGGTCATGGCGGGCAATCAGCTTACGTTCTCGCGTCCAAGCAATATTCCGGCTGAACTGGAGGATGCAAGGCGCTTCGTAGCGCGATATGGACCCAAGGCTTCTGCGGTGATCCCAATGTGGGCCGGTGGAAAAGTTATCGGAGCAGCAAGTTTCGGCAAGTTCCGCTCGAGTCGGGAATGGCCGCCTGAAATTCTCGATCGCTTGGCCCTTGCGGTGCGGCTCTTCGGAAGCGCGATCGAGCGCAAGCAGTCAGTAACAGCAATACGGGCAGCTCGCGCTCAACTCAGGGCCGCTTCGCGCCGTAACTTGATGAGCGAACTCGTCGCCTCGCTTTCGCACGAAATCAACCAGCCCCTTAGCGCAATTTTGAGCAACCTCGGAGGTCTCGCGCGCCTGCTGGCTCAAGGCAATCCGGAGCCCGCCATGGCCTTGGAGGCGGTTAACAATGCGATTGAAGACACCAAGCGGACGGCTGAAATCGTTCGGCGAATCCGGTTCATGTTCAAGAAACACGTGGAGCACAAAACCGCAATCGACGTTGGCGCTTTGGTCAACGAAGTGGTGAAGTTGACTTCCGGCGAGGCCGCAATTCGGAAGATCTCAGTGCAGATCCAGGTTTCGCCTTCCGTGCAGCGAGTCATCGGCGATAGCATCGAGCTGCAGCAGTGCGTACTGAATCTGCTGATGAACGCGTTCGACGCGATCGCAGAGGCCAGGTCTGATCGACGCGGCGTAACAATCAAGGTGGCCCCGGAGAAAATGGGATGGGTCGGCGTAAGCGTATGCGATAGCGGCGCAGGTATTGACCCCGCCGTCGCGAACCGGCTATTCGAGCCATTTGTTACGACCAAGAGCGAAGGAATGGGATTGGGCCTGCTCGTCACCCGATCGATAGTAGAGAGTCACGGCGGCAGAATCTGGTCGACACCGAATCCCGACCGCGGCGCCACCTTCACCTTCACGCTTCCGGTTGCTGAAAGGAAACGCGCCAGCGCGTCGAGAAGCGCGCAGCCCTGATCGCCCGCAGTGCGTAATACTCACCCGCACATCAAGAGCGGCAAGGTGCGAGCTGGTCTCTCTCGTTTCATCCGAGAGTTTTCGAAGAGGAGCGAATCTGGAGGATTCCAGCCATGCGCACCAGGGCGGCGAGTGAGCCGGCGCCCATTTTGCTCATTACACTTGCGCGATGCGCCTTCACGGTCCGTTCGGTTGTTCCCAATTCGGTGCCGACTTGTTTGTTCAGCAAACCGGTGGTTATCAGGGCAAACACTTCGCGTTCGCGGGAGGTCAGAGAGCGCTGGAGCTTTTCATATCCGACCCGCTCGAATTGTTCAGCGCGCCGGCTGCGCGAGAGGTCGGCGCCGCGTGCAATCGAGCTCAACAGAGCTTGATCGTCAACCGGCTTTTCGAGGAAATCCACGGCGCCTCTGCGCATCGCGTGCATTCCGAGCGACAGATCGCCGTGACCGGTGATGAAAACGATCGATGCGTAGGGAACCGTGCGGTTGAGTTCCTCCTGAAGCTGAAGCCCGCTCATTCTCGGCAGGTAAATGTCCGCCACGACACAATCAAATTCCTTCGCATCAACGGCCTCGAGAAGTTCCTCAGCGGAGGAGTAAGGGGCGACCTCAAAGCCGGCGGTGCTGAGTTGGAAGAAGAGGGCCTGCCGCACCCGCTCGTTATCTTCGATTATTGCGACCCTGATGGGTCCGGTCGTCGCAACAGTTTTGATGTCTTCGCCGTCTTCCGCGCTGCCGCTTTGAAGTCCAACCCGAGTCTTTGCGGTTGCCATCCTTCCTCCCATGCGTTCGCTGCAAGATGTGTCGAAATACTACAAATCGTTGACGGCATAGCGCAATTGGACTTTGGTTACCTACGGCACAACCGACGTTCGGACAAAAGATGATCACGCATCGTAGCCTGACGATTCGCGTGCCAGGGTCGGTTCTCTATACTTCTTCGTCGATGTGACGCTGACCAGCGGGATTCGAGAATCACTTTCAAGAGTTGACTGTTGAGTAAGAAGAAAAAGGCCCGGAACAAGCAGGCGAACACCGTTGGAACCGGACAGACCTCGCGGCAGTTCCGGGAATTGCCAAAGTCGAGTCGTGGGCTCCGGACCCTCGTTTGGCTCCCCCCGATAGCGATCGCAACCATCGTCGCTGTCGTCTTCCTGACGCGATGGATGGGTAAATCCGCGCGTCCGGCACTTGCGCTGACAAGACCCGCGATGCTCGGCGTGAAATTCGTTGGAGCCCCTAAATGCGTGAGCTGTCACGAGCACGAGAATGCTCGGTGGGGCGGCTCGCATCATCAACTGGCTATGCAACCGGCGGCAAATCCCACGGTGCTGGGCGATTTCAACCACGCCAGCTTCAACAACAACGGCATCACTTCAACTTTCTTTCGGAGTGGCTCGAAGTTCATGGCACGCACCGATGGTCCGGATGGGGCACTCCATGATTACGAAATCAAATACACGTTCGGCGTATATCCACTGCAGCAATTTCTGATCGCCATGCCCGGCGGACGCTTGCAAGCATTTGGGATCGCGTGGGACAGCCGCCCATCCGAGCGCGGGGGACAACGGTGGTTCGCTCTGCATCCCGGCCAGAAGATCACATATAGGGACTCTCGGCATTGGACCGGTATCGATCAGAACTGGAACTACATGTGTGCCGATTGTCATTCGACCAACCTGCACAAGAACTACGACGCTCGCACTCGCACCTTTTCCACTTCCTACTCGGAGATCGATGTGTCGTGCGAGGCCTGCCACGGTCCCGGTTCCAATCATGTGTTGTGGGCGAAGAAGGAGGGCGATTGGAAGAAATTCGACACCACCGAGGGCCTGACGATCGCGCTTGACGAACGCAAAGGCGTTGCATGGCCGATCGATCCCGCGACTGGTAACGCGCGTCGAAGCTCGCCGCGTCCATCGGAGCGGGAGATTCAGGTGTGTGCGCGATGCCATTCGCGGCGCGGCGAGATTCACGAAGACTACGTGCACGGCCAGCCGGCGGGAGATGACTATCGCGTGGCGCTTCTCGAGCAGGACCTCTACTACCCCGATGGGCAGATAAAGGAGGAGGATTACGAATACGGCTCATTCATCCAGAGCCGGATGTTCCATGCCGGCGTGACCTGCAGCGATTGCCACGAACCGCACAGTGGCAAAATTCGCGCCACTGGCAACAACATTTGTATGCAGTGCCATTCCGGACAAAAGTACGATTCGCCGAAGCATCATTTTCACAAAATCGGATCGGAAGGCGCGCAGTGCGTCGAATGTCACATGCCAACGCGCACCTACATGGTCGTCGATCCGCGTCGAGATCACAGCATCCGCATTCCGCGCCCCGACCTGTCGGTGAAGCTCGGCACTCCCAACGCATGCACCAATTGCCACACGGACAAGTCGGCGCAGTGGGCGTTGGATTTCGTGGACAAGTGGTACGGGCATCAGGCCCAAGGGTTTCAGCGCTTTGCTGAGACACTGGATGGCGGGTGGGCAGGCGCACCGGGCGCACAGCAATCGCTCGAACGACTGATCGCGGATCGTGAGCAGCCGGCTATCGCTCGCGCCACTGCGCTTTCCATGCTCGCCAACTACGCTCCGCCCCCGACCGACGCGGCGATTGGTACCGGAGTCACCGACGATTCGGCGCTGGTGAGACGCGCTGCCGCCCGCGCGCTGTCAAACTCCGATCCAATCGGCAGCGCAAATGCACTGGCACCGCTGCTGCGCGATCCAGTTCGCGCCGTGCGAATCGAAGCGGCGGAAGTGCTTGCTGGCTTGCCCGCGGACAACTTACCTTCAGACGTTGCCGCTGCTTTCACTCGCGCCACTGAGGAGTACATCAGCGCACAGCAACTTAACGCGGACCGTCCCGAGGCGCATCTGAATCTGGGATTGATGTATGCCAGGGAGAATCACTCCGACAAGGCGGAGGTGGAACTCAAAACCGCATTATCGCTCGACCCAAGTTTTACGCCTGCAGCGGTCAATCTCGCCGACCTCTATCGCGGACAAAACCGGGATCAAGAGGGTGAACGTGTCCTCCAGGAGGCCATCAGTCGTTCGCCAAACGACGCGTCGCTTGAACACGCGCTCGGTCTGTTGATGGTGCGTCAGAAACGCGGTGCGCAAGGGCTCGCCCTGCTGGCGGCGGCCGCACGCATCGATCCGGGCAATGCGCGGTATGTTTACGTTTATGCGGTCGCGTTAAACGACGCCGGCCAGACTCGCGCCGCAATCGAGACGCTGGAGCGCTCGATCAAAGCGCATCCTTACGACCGCGATTCACTCGCCGCGCTGGCAAACTTCCTGGAACAGTCCGGCGATCCCGCCAAAGCCCTTATCTATGCGCAGCGCCTCGATGAGCTCGAGCCGGGAGATCCAGAAGTTCGCCGTATGCTAAAAGAGCTAAACGAGCATTTTCATGGCTGATACAATGGACGATCGCGCGCAGCGAACCCCTATCGAGTTGTGGATTGGCGGCACGGCTGTCGTCGTACTGGGGCTTTTGTGCCTCCTCGTCCTGCGTCCATTTATATCTGCTGCGCTATGGGCCGTGATTCTCTGTTTCACAACCTGGCCGCTGTTTCTGACGCTTGAAAACCTGCTCGGCGGACGACGGACGCTGTCAGCGTTGATCGCCACGTTGTTGCTGGCTGCGGTCATAGTAGTGCCGGTTGCGATCCTGGGAGCTACGCTTGCCGATAATGTGTCGGCTCTGATCTCGGCAAGCCAGAAACTCATCCACGAGGGTCCGCCCAGTCCGCCCGACTGGGTCGCGAGCGTTCCGCTGATTGGCAGCCGTATCGCCGACTACTGGAACTACCTGAACAAGAGCAGTTCTGTGAGGCTCCAGGAATTGGCCAGGCTGTTACCCGCCGCGAAGACAATCGTCGTGTGGGGCGGGCGTGCACTTGCCGAGGGAATCTTTCAGATCATTTTGAGTCTGCTTATCGCGTTCTTCTTTTTTCGCGACGGACATGCCGCTGCTGACCAACTCCGTACCGCGCTTAATCGGATCGCCGGGGAGAGAGGCGATCGTCTACTCGATCTCGCAGGAGCGACGATTCGCGCGGTCGTTTACGGTATTCTCGGAACTTCGCTCCTTCAGGGCGTGGTCGCATCGATTGGCTTCGCTATCGCCGGAGTCCCGGGCGCTGTGTCGCTGGGATTCGTCACATTTCTGCTATCCCTGGTACCTGGAGGACCACCTATCGTCGCGGCGCCGGCTGCGTTCTGGCTGTATCGACAACGCTCGACCGCGTGGGCGGTCTTCATCATGGCGTGGGGAGTGATGGTCGGGGCTCTGGATAATGTCGTGAAGCCGCTTCTCATCAGCCGTGGTGGGTCGACGCCGATGATTCTTGTGATGCTTGGAGTGTTAGGTGGAGCGCTGGCCTTCGGCGTTATCGGCATGTTCCTTGGACCGACCTTGGTAGCATTGGGCTACAACCTTTTCGAGCAATGGACCGTGTCTGCGGTCGGGAAGCAGAAGAACGGAACGGCGGTCTGATGGCGCCACAACCGACAACCAAAGTTGCGGCGGCGGCCCGAGAGGCACCTACAATTGATTTCTTCATTCGAATGAGTTCCCCATCTACAGGGTTTTCGCATCGAGTCAGATCGAGGTGACGACGTCGGCTCGTCCAGACGCGAGCTGAAGCTTGAACTCCGCCTTCGCGCGTTTCAGCCAAAAGTGCACGTAGATTCGCGCATTTATCCGCGGAGAGATATTGTACTTTGGTACAATAGTCGCAACCGTCCACGCGATGCAGAATGTGGCGTCAAGGGAAATGTCTCGGGCGATTTTTCAGAATTGGTCTAAGCGGAATGAACATTTTCTAGTGAGGAGAAAATCGATGAACTCAACGAGCTTTAGGACAATGCTCTTTTCGTTCGCGATCATCGCGGCGGGCTGTGCTGGCGCCAAAGTGACCGAACAATCCTATCAGGCGCCAATTAGCAAAACGCGACCCTCAGCGATCGTCATCTACCCGTTTGCTGTCAGTCCTTCTGAAGTCACTCTGAACCAGGGCATTTTCCAAAAGGCATACGTAGCGATGTCCGGTGCCAATCAGACCGACCAACAAGTTCAGCTCGCCGACCAGACAGCGCAGAACATATGTGTGCAGGTTGCGGCAAACCTCACAAACAAGGGCATCACCACAACATGTCTGAACCGCGGTACTCCACCCACCGGAAGTAACTTACTAGTCATCGACGGCAATTTCACCGACATCAATGAGGGCAATCGACTTCGACGGATGGTTATCGGCCTGGGTGCTGGTCAATCTACGCTTGATACCGTAGTTCAAGGCTACCAGAAGACAGACCAAGCCTCGCAGCAAGTGATGGATTTCAGCACTCATGCAGATAGCGGCTACATGCCAGGGGCGGGGATCACCGGACCTGCGGGTGCAGCGGCAGGGGGAGCCGCAGCGGCGGCAAGCTTGGCCGCGAACGTGGCGGCCAGCGGCGTGAAGAATGTGACATCATCTACGGGGTTTTTAGCTGATCAGACGGCCAAGCAGATTGTCGATCAAGTGAGCGGGTATTATGCGGCGCAAGGATGGGGTGCTTAGGGAGCACGGCCGACTGTGCGGGCAGCGGACGGTCTCGTCGGCAGGGACCTTGACGCAAAGCGCAGAGTGGCCTTGGACGCGCACTCGAACGAATTTGTCGCACAGGAGTGATCCAATTTCGAACCGAATGACGAGGGAGGGTATCGCCTCATGAACGCTCGACGCCAGAAAACTGTTCATACCTTGACGGTGCTTGCTCTGCTGATCACCGCCGGCCTCTTCGGCTCAACCCCGGTTTCGGCCCAGCAAATTACCGGCGTTCCGGGTTCGGCTAACGCCACCGTGGCGCTTGACGGGAAACAACTCCCGCCGCCACCGATGCCGTTTGGCGGGGTGATCAAGGAAAGCGCCAAGGACTCCACGCCCTGGTGGCCGCCGCGAGTGGTGCCGCCCAAGGGCGCGCCCAACATCCTGCTCATCATGACCGACGACCAGGGTTACGGGATATCGAGCACCTTCGGCGGCGTCATCCCGACGCCCGCGATGGATCGAATCGCCAAGGCGGGATTACGCTACACGCAGTTCCACTCGACCGCCCTTTGTTCGCCGACGCGCGCGGCGCTGATCACGGGTCGCAACCATCATTCGGTCGGCTTCGGCGTGATCGGGGAATTGTCCACCGGTTATCCGGGCTATGACTCGATCATCGGGCCGGATAACGCCACCATCGGTACGATCCTGCGGGACAACGGTTACGCCACCTCGTGGTTCGGCAAAGAGCATAACACCCCCAGCTTTCAATACAGCGTGGCCGGGCCTTTCGACCAATGGCCGGTGGGGATGGGCTTTCAGTATTTCTACGGGTTCATGGGCGGCGAGACCGATCAGTGGACGCCCTACCTCTTTCGCAATACGACGCCGGTGTTTCCCTGGATCGGTAAGCCCGGTTACAACCTCACGACCGATATGGCGGACGACGCCATCAGATATATGCGAGATCTGAACGCAGCCGCACCCGACAAGCCGTTCTTCCTCTACTACGTACCCGGTGGTACCCACTCACCGCATCAGCCGACCAAGGAGTGGATCGATAAGTTCAAAGGCAAGTTCGACATGGGCTACGAAAAGTTGCGCGAGCAGATCTTCGCCAACCAGAAGCGGCTCGGCGTGATCCCGGCGGGTACCCAGCTTACCCCGTGGCCGGACGGGCAGGCCGCGTATGGCGGCGCAAAGCTCCCCAGGTGGGACTCGCTCTCGCTGATCCAAAAGAAGCTTTACGCGCGCGAGGCGGAAGTGTTCGCGGCCTATGCGGCTTATACCGACTATGAGGTTGGCCGGGTAATTCAGGAAGTCCAGGATGAAGGCAAACTCGACAACACGCTCATCATCTACATCTGCGGAGACAATGGCACCAGCGCCGAAGGCACGCCAGAGGGCACGTTTAACACATTGACCGCCTACAACGGCATACTTGACGTTCCCATGCCTTTGCAGTTACTGCACTATAGGAACTGGGGCTCGGACAAAACCTATCCGCACATGTCGGTGGGATGGGCGTGGGCCTTTGACACTCCGTTCAAGTGGATGAAGCAGGTGGCGTCGCATTTCGGCGGCACCCGGCAGGGTCTGGCCATTTCATGGCCCGGTCACATCACGGATGTTGGCGGCATTCGCCCGCAGTTCCACCATGTCATTGACATTGTGCCGACGATCCTCGAAGCGACGGGCATCAAGGCGCCCGAGATGGTCAATGGCATCAAGCAGAAGCCGATGGAAGGTGTGAGCATGGCCTACACGTTCGACAAGGCAAACGCCAATGCTCCGTCGAAGCACGATACGCAGTATTTCGAGATGGTTGGCAACCGCGGGATTTACCACGACGGTTGGATTGCCTCCACGACCCCGCCGGTTCCACCATGGATGTTGGGCTTACCCATGCCCGATCTGAGCAAGTATAACTGGGAGCTTTACAACATCACCGACGACTACTCGCAATACAACGACCTCGCCACGAAAATGCCGGACAAGCTGAAGGAAATGCAGGCATTGTTCCTGACCGAAGCCGCAAAATACCAGGTCCTGCCCCTGGATAACTCGGGTTTCGCGCGCCTCATGACGCCACGGCCGAGCACAGTCGCCGGGCGAACTGTTTTCACCTACTCAGGTGAGATTTCCGGCATTCCCTTCGGAAATGCTCCAAGCATTTTGGACAGGGACTACACAATTACCGCTGACGTGACGATCCCGAAAGGCGGGGCGGAAGGAATGATCGTGACCTTGGGCGGCCGCTTCGGCGGCTATGGCCTCTACCTGCTCAAGGGCAAGCCAGTCTTCGACTACAACCTACTCGACCTGACTCACTACCGGTGGGAGGGGGGACCGTTAGGCCGCGGCTTGTTGGCCGATGCGATCAAGCCGGGCAAACACACGATAGTGTTCGACTTCAAATACGACGGACCGGGACCCGGCAAAGGCGGCGAAGGAGTACTAAAAGTCGATGGCAACGAAATAGCCCGCAAGAAGATCCCGCACACGATTCCTTTGCTCATGACCATAGACGAAACTTTCGATGTTGGTAGTGATACCTACACTGCGGTGAACGACGACTATAAGCTGCCGTTCCGCTTCACCGGCACGATCGACAAGCTGACCTTCAACCTCGGGCCAGAGCAGTTGACGGACGCAGATAAAAAGTCGATCGCGGAGAAAATGGCTAGGGCCAGGGACTAGGCGGGTAGGCAATAGCAGTTATGAACCCCGCGGGCGTCCTATACAAAAGTTCCCGGTCAGTGGACGCTCTGCAGACCGCGACCGCGTTGATTGAACTGGGAGCTGGCCTCGCGCTGCTGAGTTTCCCCTCGGCAGCGGTGGCGCTCCTGCTTGGCGCGCCGGTGGAGACACCCGCCGCCTTGACCGTGGCGCGGGTCGCCGGGGCCGCGTTGCTTACGCTGGGAGCAGCATTCTGGCTTGCGCGCGGCGACACTCAAAGCCGTGCGGCGAGAGGATTGGTGGCAGCGATGGTGCTGTATAATCTCGGTGCAGCTATTATCCTTGGGGCTGCCGGCATCCGGTCGCAGCCGGTCGGCATCGTTTTGTGGCCGGCGGTTGTGCTGCACGCGGCCATGACCATCTGGTGCATTATGAGCCTTCGATATCTGAGCATCGCCGAAGGGCTCGGGGAATCTCCGTCAGAAGCAATCCCGCAATGAGTTATAACCATCCGGTCGCCGATACCTCGCTCATCGCATGCCTGCATTGCGACCTGTTGCAGCGCATCCCGGACCTTGCGCCGGGCGCGTCGGCGCGATGCCCACGATGCAACAAGGAGCTATGGCGGCATCGTGAGGACTCGCTCAACCGGACGCTCGCACTGACGCTCGCGGCAGCGGTGCTGTACATTGTCGCGAATTCTGTTCCCATGCTCGGCCTGACGATCGTGGGGCGCGACGCCTCGACCACGGTAATCGGAGGCGCGCAGCACCTGTGGGATAACGGGCAGAAGATCGTCGGGGTGCTGGTGCTGTTCACGGCAGTCATCGCGCCGGCGCTGCAAATAGGCCTGATGCTGGCGATTGTGCTCGGAGCCATGCGCGAGCGGCCGCCGAGATGGGTGGGAACGCTCTTGCGCTATCACCCGACGACCCGCATCTGGAGCATGATCGAGGTGATGATGGTCGGCGTGCTGGTCGCCTTGGTCAAGATTGCGGATTACGCGACGGTGATTCCGGGAATGGCGCTGTTCGTGCTCTGGGTGCTCGTCTTCATCCTGGCCGGGATGTCGGCGAGTTTCGACTCCCGAGAAGTGTGGGAGAGGGTCCGGTGGGCGGACGAAGCGCGGAGCGACGCCGACGGGAACATTGTGGCGGAGGAAACGTCGTGAGCCCGACGGCCATGACCGCGATGCAACAAGGCTTGCAAAGCTGCGAAGGCTGCGGCCTGCTCTCGCGTCCCGCGCCCGGCGAGGTCGAAGGACGCTGCCCGCGCTGCGACGAGGAGCTTGCCTTCCGCAAGCCCGCCAGCTTCCAGCGCACGTGGGCATTCCTCATAGCCGCGACGATCTGTTACATCCCGGCGAACGTGCTTCCCGTGTTGACGACGACCACGGCGGCAGGCGCCGAGTCCGACACCATCATGCAAGGGGTAGTGCTGCTCTGGTCGCCGACGGGATGGCCGCTGTCGATCATCGTGCTCGTCGCAAGCATCATGATCCCGAGCGCGAAAATCCTAGCGCTCGCATATCTGCTAATCACCGCGCAGCGGGGCTCGGTCGCGAACAATGAGCAGCGGGTCCGGATGTACAGGATGGTCGAATTCATCGGACGGTGGTCGATGGTGGACGTGTTTGTCGATACCTTCACCGCGGCCCTCATTCAGCTCCAGCCGCTTATGTCGGTGGAGCCGGGCCCCGGCTTGATCTTCTTCGCGGCGGTGGTGGTGTTTACGATGCTCGCGGTCGAGTCGTTCGATCCGCGGCTGATCTGGGATTCCGCAAGTTCGAAAGAGGCAGGTTCGAAAGAGGTTACTTATGCCTGATCGCGATCCACCGCTCCCTTCTGTCCCTCAGTCGAGGAGTGTACCCAAGACACGCACGCGGCTCTCTCTGGTTTGGTTCATCCCGATTGTGGCGGCGATTGTCGGCGCATGGGTGGCAGTGACGAGGGTCCTAGGCGAGGGGCCTAAGATCACGATCGTTTTCCGATCTGCGGAAGGGCTGGAAGCCGGAAAAACCAAGATCCACTACAACGGCGTCGACATCGGCACCGTCACAGATATCCGGCTGTCGGAAGACCACCAGCGTGTGATCACCACCGTGCAGATGGCTCCCAAGACGCAAGGCTTTCTGGTCGAAGACACGAAGTTCTGGGTCGTGCGGCCGCGGATATCGGGCGCCAACGTGACGGGGCTGGGCACTCTCATCTCAGGGGCTTACATCGGCGTGGAGATTGGCTCTTCGAAGGAGACCAAAAGCGACTTCGTGGCACTGGAAACGCCGCCGGTAATAACCGGCGAAATCCCGGGCCGCTTTTTCATCCTGAAGACCCCCGATCTGGGATCGCTCGATACCGGCACGCCGATATACTTCCGGCGGCTGCAGGTAGGCCAGGTTGCGTCGTACGAACTCGACAAGGACGGTAAGAATCTGACTGTCAAGGTGTTCGTGCAAACGCCGTACGACCAGTACGTCAACCCGGACACACGTTTTTGGCACGCGAGCGGAATCGACGTGTCGCTTTCGGCGAGCGGTCTCGCCGTGCAGACGCAGTCGGTGTTGTCGATCCTGATAGGCGGTATCGCGTTCGAGACGTCCGCGACCGATCCGGTCCTGCCGCCGGCCGAGGAGAACACCGTCTTCAGGCTGTTCGCAAACCGGGAACAGGCCTTCAACCCGCCTCCCCGAAATCCGCAGACCTACCAACTCATCTTCAAGGACTCGGTCCGGGGGCTAGCACCCGGCGCGCCGGTCGAGTTTCGCGGCATTCCGGTAGGCGAGGTCGCGGATGTTCGCGCGCAAGTCGACTTGAAGACCTTCGAATTCTCGGTGCCGGTGATTATCCAGGTGGACGCGCAGAGACTTGGAGTCAAGATCATGGACCTGCAGCCCGGCGAAAATTTCGAGACCATGCGCAAGAAGATGATCGACAGCCTGGTGGCCCACGGAGTCCGTGCGCAACTGAAAACGGGGAACCTTTTGACGGGTGCCGTGTACGTATCGCTCGACTTTTTCCCTGGCGCGCCGCCGGCGACGGTTGACTGGTCGCAGAAACCGGCGCAGCTACCGACCACTCCGGGGCAGCTCGAAGCGACCGAGGCCACCGTTGAGAACATCATCAAGAAGCTCGACAAGATGCCCTTGCAGGAGATCGGCGACAACCTGCGCAAGGCAATCGCGGATCTCGATCTGACGATCGTAAGCGCGCGCGGTACGCTTGTGAGTGCGCAAGGTACGCTCGACAACACCAGCAATCTTACTGGGCCGAATTCCGTACAAATCCAACAGCTGGAAGATACGCTCCGGGAGGTCAGCCGTGCGGCCCGGTCATTGCGCGTGCTCGCAGACTATCTCGAGCGTCATCCCGAAGCGCTCATTCGCGGGAAGACCGGGGAGGCGAAGTGATGAGAGGCCGTATAGCATATCTGGTCTCGATCGCGTTGGTCGCAATGGTAGCAGCCGGATGCAGCACGGCACCCTCGCGGTTTTACGCGCTCGACTCCACGGCGATCGCCGACGGCGCGCCGGCCGCGCACGCCGCCGTCATGGTCGGCCCGGTTACCGTCCCCGCTGCAGTCGACCGGCCGGAGTTCGTGGTCCAGGTCGCGCCCAACCGCGATGAGGTAGATGAGTTCAATCGGTGGGTCGCGCCGCTGAATGACGCCATAGCGCGCGCCGTCGCCGGCGACCTCGTGGTGCTGCTCGGTACACCGGAGGTGGCCACGGAGACGCTCGCGAACTTCACCCCCGACTACAGGATCACGATCGACGTTCAGCGCTTCGAGTCGATTCAAGGCGACGCGGCGTTCGTCGAGGCAGTGTGGACCGTGCGCAAGACTGCGGGCGGGGAAACGCGCTCGGGCCGCACCGTCGCCCGCGAGCCGGTGCAGGGTCAAGGCTTCGACGCGCTCGCAGCCGCGCACAGCCGCGCAATCGCGAAGATGAGCGCCGACATCGCCGCGGCGATCCGCGCGGAGGCCGAAAAGAAGCCGTAGCGGCGGGCGCGTTCTGGCCCAGTCGTTGCTGGATAGGAAGTGAATGGCCGTGGATGAATTCCTGTATCAAAGGAGCGAGCTTCTCGTCGTTGCCGTGCTTTTCGGGCTGCTGCTGGTCGCGACAGAAGTGGGTTTTCGTCGCGGGCGCGTGATTCGGGCCAGCCTTGAGGACCCTGCAAAGTCTGAACTCACGACGTTGCAGGGCGCGATGATTGGTCTGCTTGCTCTATTGCTCGCCTTTTCCTTCGCAATGGCAGAATCGCGTTTCGACACTCGAAGACAATTGGTTCTCGAAGAAGCCACTGCGATAGGCACTACCTACCTTCGCTCGAAGGCGCTCGCGGAGCCCTATCAGGTCAAGGTCGTCAAACTGCTGCAAGAGTATGTTGCCAATCGCCTGGAATACTACGCTGCCGGAGTGGACCAGCAGAAGCTGGATGAAGTTAACAATCAGACCGACCAGTTGCAGGCACAGCTTTGGTCGCAAGCGATGGACGCGGTGAATAAGGATCCTCATTCCATCCCGGCGGGGTTGTTCATCAGTTCGCTCAACGAAGTCATCGATCTCCACACCAAGCGTGACATCGCAAGACAGAATCACGTGCCCGAGTCAGTTCTGCTTCTCCTTTTTTTTGTGGCGACTCTGGCCATGGGGATTGTGGGATTCGGCTGTGGGATAGGAGATTGGCGCAATCTCTCGGTGACGGTGACGATGTCCCTGATCATTACTTTGGTAATTCTCGTAACCATGGATCTGGATCGCCCTCGTAGAGGATTCATCAGGGTCAGCCAACAGAGCATGGTCAATCTCCAGAACACTATCAAATGAGACTCTGCATTAGAGAACACGAAGCCGTAGGTAGGCCCGACCCTGCTCCACTTCCTCTCAGTGTGCCGGGTCTCCGAGTGCCACTGAATTTCCAACCTCGAGAGTTCGGCCGGCTTAGGGCGGAAGCCGAGCAGAGGCCGTAGCGACGGCGCGCCGGGTTCATATGTCAGTTGAAGCCAGCCTTCTGGGACAATTGCGAGAAGAAATCCGCCTTCGTCTCGCGCCACGCCGGCATACTGTGCTGCTCCTCGCAATCGTCGCCGCGTTTCTGGTGCGACCATTGATCGGCGATTCCGGAGCTGGCCCTATCATGTTCAGCACCGCGATGTTGGTGCTCCTTCTGCTGGCCCTTTACAACATCGACGTCGATGAGCTGGTGGGCGAACGACAAACTCTTCTAGCCCAGAGAAGGAGGCGAAGCATTATTGCCTGGACGCTGGGAATTCCCGCGATTGGAGAACGATTCGTGGTTATTTTCGCACCAAGCGCTTTGATCTATCTGGCCGGCTCGATTCTGTGGCTGCTGCTCTTTGGCTTCATTACGTGGAACGAATTGCGCGCCGTATTGCGGCAGAAGGAGGTCACGCGGGAAGTTATCAGCATGTCGATTTCGACCTACCTGCTGTTCGGATTGACATTTGGGCTCTTCTATATAGTACTTCACGACCTGCAGCCGAATGCGTTCAGCTTCGGCGCCGCGGGTCCGGCTTCCGAGCAACAGACTATCCCGGTTCTCATCTATTTCAGCCTCACTACACTCTCCACCATAGGATTCGGCGACATTACTCCGTTGACTCTGCAGGCCCGCTACGCGGCGGTCGCAGAAGGCATCACGGGACAGTTCTACTTGGCGATCCTGGTCGCCCGGCTGGTGGGAATGCAGATGAGCCAATCTACGAGCCGACAAGCGGAACCTCAACATTCAAGGAGGGCGCCTGAACACGGGGGGGATCAATCGTGAGCCCGATGAGCATCGGCTGGATCGTGTTGGCTTGTATCTTTGGAGGGGCGCTTCTCCGGATGGCTCTTCGCCTGATTCTGCCTGAGCATCACCTGAGCGTGGAGTCCAAAGATGTAATCAAGCTGGGGATGGCCCTGACGGCGACGATGTCGGCCTTGGTTCTCGCTCTACTGATCAACTCGGCAAAGGGTTCTTTCGACGCGCAGAGAAGCGAAGTCACGCAAATCTCCGCCAACATCATCCTGCTTGACCGCGTGCTGGCTCATTACGGGCCCGAGACGAAGGAAGCTCGCGATCTGCTAAGGGTCTCTGCCGCTGGCATGACCGATCGGATTTGGCTCGCGACCGGTACCGGACCTGCGGAGTTGAAGCCGACGGCGGTTGGGGCCGAAGCCTTCTATGACAAGATCCACGAACTCTCGCCGCAGAACGAAGTACAGCGCTCGTTGCAGGCCCAAGCCTTGAAGCTGAGCGTCGATATTGGACAGACGCGCTGGTTGCTGTTCGAGCAGCGCGGCCGCTCGATCCCTATGCCGTTTCTCGTATTGCTGATCTTCTGGGTGACCATCATCTTTCTCAGCTTCGGCCTTTTCGCGCCCCCGAATGCTACCGTGATCGCTACCCTGTTCCTGTGCGCGCTTTCGGTTTCCGGTGCGATCTTCATGATCCTGGAGCTGGACCGGCCATTCGGTGGACTGATTCAGATTTCCAGTGCTCCGCTACGCAACTCCATCGCTAATCTCGGCGAGTAGCATGAGCGCTTTGCCACAAATGCTCGCGGCAACCGGCAAATGGCTGCATCGTGAGTTCGTAGCGGGTTGGCCCGTATTTCTCTTCTTTCTTGCCGCATTCCTGCTCCAGCTTTTAATCATCAAGCTCGCAGTTGCGCAATTCTCCATCCCGCTAGCTGCGTTTTCCAAGGCTGTAGTCGGCGCCCTGTTGGCTGCCAAGGCGGTCCTTATACTTGACGAGACGCCACTCGCACGTAAACTCCAGCGCTGTCGTCGGATTGTCGCGGTAGCTGTCAAGACACTTCTCTACGGCGTCAGTGCGCTGTTGCTCGGTTACATCGAACGAGTTCTAGAGGCTCTACATCGGGTCGGCACCTTTGACGGGGCTTTCCGAGACGTGATTGACCAAGCAAATTTGCATCGGTTCTTCGCTTGGATACTGGGAATAAGTCTCATATTTGCGATTTATTTCGTGTGGTCCGAGATCAACGAGCACATGCGCAAAGGGGCTCTCTGGTCTCTGTTTTTTCAGCGGCCATAATTTGCCAAAGTATTCCAACGAGAGTCCGCCGCTTGGCCTGTACCGACCAACCCGAGGCCAAGGGCCGGTCGTGCCAGGGGTCAAAGCACCGAATGAGAGCCCGCCGAGTTCGCCGTCAGACTGAGATCTCCCTCGCGCCAGTTTTAGCCAACTGTTCCGCGTCGCACGGCTCCGCGAAGCGCCTGGTGTCGTTCGCAAAATCAATCCGTAGCTGCGCGGTTGGTCTTGCGATCGTCGTCCTCTTTGCAAGCGGCTGTGCCACTCCCGTCGGCGTTTCGCGCCTCAACGAGCAGGCGGTCCAACGCCAGCTGAACGCTAGCGTCTTGTCAACGGGCGAACCGAGCGCCTACTCGACGCAAATTCTCGAGCGCACCGCGCTCAGCCAGCGCTTCCAGACTGAACCGGAAGTCGTGATCGCCGAATTGAATTCAGGGCTCGGCAGGCCTGACGAACGAGAGCGCCTGTTCGCGCTGTCCGAACTGTGCTTCGCGTCCGCCGGGAAATCGGGGAGCCGATCGTATTACATGGCCTCCGCGGCTTATGCGTACGCCTTTCTGTTTCCGCCAAACCCACCGAACGCCCCCGGCGAGTACGATCCACGCCTGCAGATGGCAGTTGATCTCTACAATCGGGGCATCGCCCTGGGACTTGCGACCAAGGATGGAAAAACGGTTGACCTCCGTGCGCGCCAATTCAGTTTGCCCTTTGGTTCGCTCGCTCTATCGGCTAGTCCAAACGGATACAACTACGTCGGATATCATCTGACAAATTTCGTATCGCTCGCGGACATGAAGGTGCGCGGGCTGCGCAACACTTATCGCGTAGCTGGTATCGGCGCCGCGCTCTCGGCAAAAGTGGAACCCTCGCCAGGCAACCCGGCGAGCCGCTGGATACCGCCGAATGCGAAAGTACCGATGACCGCGTTCGTGCGCTTCGACGATCCCCGTCGCGCGATGAGCGACGGGCGTCTGCACGGCACAGTCGAACTCTACGATGAGGACTGGACCGAGAAGATACAAGTCGGCGCTTACTCCGTGCCGCTCGAGTCGGATCCCAGCGCCGCGCTCGCCTATCGTCTGGAAGGCGCGCCGATTTGGGATTTCGAGATCGCGGGCTTTCGCCGGGGAGACTTTTCGTTTCTGGGCGGAGGCAACAACGGCGACAGCAGCGGGCTTTATATGTTGCATCCGTACCATCCCAGCATGATCCCGGTGGTGTTTGTTCACGGGACGGCATCGAGCCCGGCTCGCTGGGCCGAGATGGCCAACGAGCTGCTCGGCGATCCCGATATAGCATCGCGCTACCAGCTCTGGTTTTTCATCTATAACAGTGGCAATCCCATCGCGTTGTCAGCGATGCGCTTGCGGGAATCGCTCGTAGCGGTGCGCAAAGATGTCGATCCCAAAGGAAAAGACCCTGCGCTCAATCAGATGGTCGTGATCGGCCACAGCCAGGGAGGTCTCCTGACGAAGATGATGGTCGTCGATAGCGGCAATCGCTTCTGGAACAATGTCACGTTGGTCCCCTTTGACCAGGCGGAACTGGACCCCGAGACGCGCGACCTGGCCTCTCGCACGATGTTCTTCAAACCGCTGCCGTTCGTGACGCGGGTGATCTTCATTGCAACACCACATCGTGGCAGTTATATGGCGAGCAATCCCATAGTTAAGTTCGGAAACAAATTTTTGAACCTGCCTGGCGGGCTTGCCAAGACCGTGGTTGCACTCGGAAAGCTTCGCGAGACCAGCATGATGGGAACTCCGTTTGCGATCCCGACCGCGCTGGACAACATGGATCCCGCCAATCGTTTCATCAAGGTGCTATCCGCGACGCCGATCGCTCCTGGGGTGAAGGTCAACTCGATCATACCGGTAAGAGGCGACGGGCCGGTCGAGGACGGCAACGACGGGGTCGTCGAGTACAAGAGCGCGCATATCGAGGGCGTCGAATCCGAGCTGGTGGTGCGTTCGGGGCACTCGACTCAGGCCACGCCCGAGACGATCGAGGAGGTCCGCCGCATCCTCTATGAGCACGCCGGAATTCATTGATGGTCCGACGAAGTCTGCGCTTGATCGTGACGGTGCTGCTATCGGTGATTGTGATTGCAGGTGTCGCTTGGGGCGCGCTCGCCGTGTGGTTCGATGGACCGCCTTCGCGCGTCCTTGCGGGGGCGATGGCTGGAGGACTGGTCCTTGCGAGCTGCGCTCTAGCTGTCCTCGTTCGACCCTTCTTGAGGGGGCTCGTGGTTGCGCTGGTGCCGGTGATTGTGGTCGCGCTCTGGTGGACGGCAATTCCGCCGAGCAAAACGCGCGATTGGACTCCCGATGTCGCTCGCACGGCGCGAGCATCCTTTGACGGCAGCCGCGTGACGATCGAGAACGTACGAAATTTCAACTACCGATCTGAAACGGATTACGACCAGCGCTGGGAAACACATACTTACGATCTCGACCGGGTTAAGGGCGTCGACTTGTTCCTGTCGTTTTGGGGACCGACCCAAATCGCGCATACGATCGTAAGCTGGGAGTTGGACGACGCCCAACACCTTGCCATCTCGATCGAGACACGCAAGGAGAAAGGCGAATCATACTCGGCGATCCGCGGCTTCTACCGCCAGTACGAGCTCTATTACGTAGTCGCCGACGAACGCGACCTGGTCGGCTTGCGAACGAACTACCGCGGCGAGCAGGTCTACCTGTATCGCATCCGTGTTCCCGCCTTGCAGGCGCGCGCTCTGCTGGTTGACTATCTCGATGAAGTCAATCGGCTCGCCGACGATCCGCAATGGTACAACGCAGTGACGCAGAACTGCACGACTACGATTCGCGGCCATGCGCAAAATGTCGGCGCCGGCGGCCGGCTGGATTGGAGACTGCTCGCAAACGGCCACCTCGACCAACTGCTCTACGAGCGCGGTCAGATCGACACGGACCTGCCGTTCGAAGACCTCCGCGCACGCAGTAACATCACGGAAATGGCGAAAGCCGCCGATAACTCTCCAGATTTTTCCGCGCGCATCCGCAAGAACCTGCCACATACCCGGGGCTCGCAATCTTTGCACTGACTCCTGGTCGCATTCTGACTTTCGCGCATCTCGGTACAGGAATTGGACTAAAGTCCAATTTCATTCGACCGGATTACTCGTGGCGTGCCCCCTGTCGCTGCTAAAAATCCCATCTGAACCGGAATTCGAGCGGCTGCGAGAATTGCTAATCGAATTGATCCGCCTTATGCATGCCGGCGATATTGCGTCGGTGAATTCAAAAACTCCAGACTTTCCGGCGCGTTTAGAGTTTTTGGTAGCCACAACCCATTCCGCCGACATCATGGCGGTGAATCTCAAAACTCTAGACTTTCCCCCGCTTTCGGAGTTTTTGTTAGGCACAGGTTTGACACCATATCGACTACACGCGAGAAGTTGCGTAGTTGTCCCAAGGCACAAGTCGGCTCAAAAGTCACGTCCAAGGGGTCAGAAGGGATCATGGAGGAACGTTCGTTGAAGAAAGGTCTTCGCATTCTAGCGGTCGCGATCATCGCTGCCCTGGCGGCTCCTGCCTATTCGCAAACGGTTAATCCCCCGGCTGCATCTGCGCAAGGCGAAACCCCGGAGCTTCGTGTGGCCGCGTTCATTACTCCACCGAGCGTTATGGAACAGAACGGCACCCTGACCGGATTCAGCGTCGATCTTTGGAACGCGATTGCCACTCGGCTGAAGGTAAAGACGAGCTATCAGATCGTGCCCGACGTGAGCCACTTGGAAGAAGCGCTGCGATCCAAAAACGCCGACCTCACCCTCGGCCTCTTTATAACGTCGGCGCGTGACGAGGTTTTCGATTTTTCGATCCCAACACTGCAAACAGGCTTGCAAATTATGGTGCGCGATACAGGCGAGAAGGCGCAGACCGCAAACCCCTTGTCGGACCTGCTCCGTCTGCTGTTTTCGCGAACGACCCTATTGTGGCTCGGCATGGCCATCCTGATCGTCCTGATCCCGGCTCATGTGATCTGGCTTCTGGATCGGCGGCAAGAGGACAGCATGCTTTCGAACCGCAACTACTTCCCGGGGATCTTCGAGGTAATTTATTGGGGACTATCGTCGCTGACGTCACAGGCGCAGACGATGCCGCGTCATTGGGTGGCTCGCGCGTTATCAATCTTCTGGATGTTCACCAGTGTCGTTTTCGTTGCGCTCTATACCGCCCAGCTGACGACCACCTTGACCGTCGAGCAGATTCGCGGCGCTATCGAGGGGCCGGGCGATTTGCCGGGTAAGCAGGTCGCCACGCTAGCGAACAGCACTGCCGTCGATTATCTTCGGGCGCAGAACGCACAGGTCCAGGAGTTCGCGACGACTGATCAAATGTTTAAAGCTCTCCAGGACAAGAAAGTAGATGCCGTGGTCTCGGCCGCTCCAGTACTCCTTTACTATGCGGCGCATGAGGGAAAGGGACGGGTGAAGACGGTCGGTCCCGAATTTAACACTGCGCCGGCCGCCATCATGGTGCAGCTGGACAGCCCGCTGCGCAGAAAGATCAATGTTGCGTTGATCGCGCTTCGTGAGAACGGCACCTATCAGCAGATCTACGACAAGTGGTTCGGCAACCCTTAGAAAGAGCCAACATGAAGCGCCTGCGCTTGCAACTAGTGCCCTCCGCCACGGTGTTGGGTTTGCTGCTGAGCGCCGTGCTGGCGGTGTCGGTACAAGCGCAACAAGCATCGACGCCTGCACAATCGCCGACGAGCGCCATGACCGATCAGGAGCTGGCAACTAGCGTCCATAACCCGTTTCAGGATTTCGTCAAAGTTCCGATTCAGTCCGCGACCGGATTTCACCTAGGTCCGGATCATAAGGTAGGCAACAGCTTGAACATCGAGCCGTTAGTGCCGTTCTCGCTGAATGCGGATTGGGACCTGTTCGCAGGGCCGAGCCTGACCGTCACTTACGCGCCCACTCCGCATGAACAATCCGGGCTGGAAGACCTGGAGACTTCTTTTTTTCTCGCGCCGGCCAAAGAGACCACCTGGATCTGGGGCTTGGGTCCGATCTTTGACTTCCCCACTGCCAGCAGCTCCCAACTGGGAAGCGGCCGCTGGTCAGCGGGACCAACCGCGGTGCTCGCTTACTCAGAGGGTCCGTGGTCCAACTACATACTCGCCTACCAACTGATGTCGTTTGCCGGAAATCGTGAGCGCGTAAGCGTGAATCAGACCTACATCGAGCCAGAAGTCAGCTACAACTTCGAGAGCGGTTGGTACGTCGACTGCGATCCCGCCATCACGTACGACTGGACGGCCGATACCGCCAACGCCTGGACTATTCCGATGGGCGCGGATATCGGCAAGGCCTTCACTATCGGCTCACACAGTTTGAGTCTGCAGGCTGGCGCGTACGACCTTCTGAAACGCCCGGATGGCGCCCCGCAATGGATAATGCGAGTGAGCGTAACCTTCCTCTTCCCTACGGGCATTAATTGACGAGCGAGAGCGTGGTGGAGCACGCCAGCCGCTGGGGAAATCGGCCAGCGTGAACTAGGCGAACCGGCAGTGCCTTTTGTGCAGCGGGTCGCCGTTGAGCCCGGTCAGTTTCGTGACCACCAGTCTCTTAGTTCTGGAAACGCTACGGTCAGACCGAAGTTGATCGTTGTCTGCGGCGCGATCGGGGCGTATTGCCGATACGCCATCCACTGTCCCGTCACAAAGAGACTCATCGGCGGCAGCCCCGGACGCACAAACGTTCGCCCGAGGCCGACGCTCAGCGGCAACATCGTAGGGGAATGGTGACGCCAACCTATCGTCCAGTTTGCGTCCGCCGAGCGGAGAAACCATTTATCCCACAGATGAAGCGCGAAGACTGGTTGGAACTCAAAGGTGTTTTGAGGTGGACGCTTGGGTGACGTGTACGCGAAGCTAATGGGATTCTGGGCAATGAACCCCATCAGCAGCCCGGGAATGCCCGTGTAGATACCGCCGAAGGCAGGGCCGGCCTGCCACGCACCCTGACCGGCGCTTGTGGACGTGGCGGTCGGAAATACAAATGTAGGTCCCAGTCCGATCAGGAGTCCGGTTTTCTGCCTGTCTGGCCACGGCAGAACCGCTACATCGAACATCGGCAGGTCACCGAACTCGGTCCGCGTTCCACCTCGCGAGCTCGGCACTGTTACCAATGCAAATGTTGGGCGAATCAACTGCGTAAACGGAAGCAGGGAGTTACCCGGTATGCGCGGGATCAATGGCCGAATGATTACTTGGTTGGTCTCATCATTTCTGACGCACGATTGTGGCGTGCAAGGTCCATAATTAGCCGGCGTGTAGCTATCCCGGACGAGCAGCTGTGGCAGGGTCGACAGCGGATCATTGAAGTCCTGCTCCAGCTTTTCTTCGGCAGACAGTGTCGTTTGAGCCTGGGCGAATCCAGGAGTTGGGCCGGCTGTCCATAAGAGCATCAATAGCGCGCAGAGCGCCACACGAGTTTTCGTCATCGCAAGCCTAAACGATGAGGGCACGCATAAACTGAATCTCTGAAAGCTTTGGCCGAGGTTTCCATTTTGCGTCCTGAATCACACGCACCCGTCATCAGGCCGTTTCCGAACTCGGAGTTCGAGTCGGGTTTTCGGTCCCGAGGACTTTCGGCGGCGCCGCAACGGACCAGCTCTGCCTCCCATTGACATAAATATCCGAAACTGCCGCTTACTTTCCCAGACGCGCCACGGCATCTCGAAATGGGGCGTTGGAGATCTGAATCAATCCCTGGAAGGGCCGGTCCAACTCGACGATCAGAAACATCGCGCCTGAGACGGATAGCGCACAGACCAGTAGCGTGGCGACCACAGTTACGTTACGTGGCGCAAACAAGCCGAAGCTCATGAAGATAATAGTCAGCCAGAAAATCAGCACGACCAGGAACGGTGTGGAGATCGAACTGCCCGATTGCTCGAACAGTAGCCAACGCATCTTGAGGACTTCGATCGCGAGTTGGAGCGCTTGGGTCTGAAGACCACGCTGGGCATCGTTCTTCGGCGAAAGCGCCTCAATCATATTGTAGAGAACCTCGCCTCCGGCGGCGGGTTCCAGCCGTGGAGCTTGACCGTTCTGCGGCCAAATCATTTCAAGGGAGCGCGCACCCGCGCGGCGCAGCAGTTCGCGAGTGAAACTGGCCTCCGGACCGTAGTTGGCTAACACGCGGTCAAGCAACAGGGTATCGGCAGACATCTCGATAAGTTCGTTGTGCTTGGTGTCATAAGACGCCTTTGCAGTCGAGACCAACAGGCCGAGAACCAGCGCCGTCATCGTAGCGATCAGTCCAATTCCAACTTTGACCGCATCCTTTGATTCGGCGCTCAGGTGATGCTCTGGCAGCGCGGAGCGAAGAAAAATGCCGACGAGCGCGCCTCCAAAGACGCAGGCGAAGACGATCGAGCCGATTGCCAATGAACTCATGCTTCGTTCCCCACTATCGTGGCGGGCCGACCTACGAGGCAACGTTGTCGTGCACAGACTGCCGTGCCCGTTTTTAAAACTTCCATATGACATTGAGCGCAACGAAGTTGAGATAGTTCGATGAATAGTGTCCTCGCAGCGTTCCCGCGAGCGGTCCGCGGTGATTACTGTACGGACCGGGGCCCGCGTCCATCAACTCCCACGCGGTGCCAGCCGTTATGTCATGATTGATCTCATACAGGATGCCCGTGCCATATCGCAGCTGGCGATCAATAGGCAGGACGGCGTTACGGTTCGCTGTCGAAACTGGCGAACTGTCATAGGCAAATCCCGCGGACCACAGCCATTTTTCACCGATCCGAAATTGTTGCCCGATCGCGATATGGCAGGTGTCCGAGAAATGCAGGTTGGCGGTAACAGTCCTCTGATTGGCAGCGGAGATTCCGACTGGGAACTCCCCGAACGCCGACCAATTCTGCCAACCGACGTCACCCATCAGACTGAAGTTGGGCAGGACCTCGTAGACCGCGCTCGCCATCACTTGCTGCGGCTCTGTCAATGGGACATTGACTTTTACTCCGCCGATTTTCTTGCGAATAAAGTTGAGACCCGGGCCGAGACCCGTTACGTGCGGCCGAAAGCCGAACTTGTAATCTTCCGGTGACTTATAGGTGAGTCCGATGCGAAGTTTGGGAATCGGCCTGAGAAGTATTCCGACGTTCCCACCGAACGCTTCGTCCCACGACTCCATCGCGAGGCCGCCATCCGGGACGCGCGGCAGAGCGTTGTTGATCTTCGATTGAAAGATGAAACGCCCGACCCCAAAGCTGAAACCTGCTCCCACTGACAGCCAGTTGTTTACCTCGTAGGCGATTGACGGGTTGACCTTGCCAGTGATGAGTGACTCCTCTGTTGCGTAGTAGCGGCCGACCCACGTTTTGCCGTAGTCCCCGCCAAGACCGTAATCTGAAAAGACCGCCACGCCGAGCCGCACTCGCTCGTTGAGTTTGTTGACATAGAAGAACGACCCAATCGGGAAAAACACCCCTGCATTGCCGCCGCCACCGCCTGACGTCGTCGTTTGCGGGGCAACGTCGAAGTTGGTCGACGGCAGGAGCGCGCCGGGTGAAGTCATCAATTGTGAGCGGTCGAGTAGAGTCATCCCGGCGGGATTGGCAGCTGCGGTCGACCCGTCCTCCGCCATAGCCGCTTGTCCCGCGCTTGCCGTGCCGAAATCGGTTGGATACAGCTCCAGCGCGGCGCCTCGCGCGGAGGAGACAAATGCGAGTAAGACGACTACCGCAAGACAAGTAGTTCTGCGAACCTTAGTTGATAGGTGCACTGTTACCTCCAATCGATTGCTCAATGGAGCAATCCTAAGCTCTCTGTATACTGACCTGCGGATCGACTCATCATTCAGTGAGAGATGCGGCCGGACTTTAATGACCAGGCCATAGAGCAGTTTGAAGGAGATAGTGCGAACCACGAACAGATCGATAGACGCGATCCCCGCAACGTGATTGCGCATGAATGTCTTCCAACCCTGGGAGTCCGGTCCCTGCCGCATGGCCATGTGCCTCGCCACAGTTGATTCGGCGACTTCGATCCCGAGCATCAGCAGTTCGCTGTGTATCCGCGGCGCGCCCCACAGCGGGTTCTCCTTGTTCATCCGTCGGATGAGATCGGGGATCTCGCGGTCGATTCTGGGGCGGCCACCACGCCACCGGAATTTCCAGCGCCAATAGGCGGGAAAGCCGCGCCGATGCCAGTGGATCACGGTCTCCGGCTTAACGACAGTGATCGCATTCAGAATCGAGGGGAACAGTCGGTATATCCAGACGAAGATCAGCCGGTCGATGTTTCTCAGCCACACCCGCGACGGGGACTTGCGGCTCAGGACGATCACCTGCTGACGCAGGACGATGTTTTCGGCCTCGAGTCTCGCCCGCGACTTCAGGCGGGATCGCGGGACGAGCAGGAGTTTGGTCAGAAACTCGACCATTGGCGTTCCAGTATCACAGCCCGATCGGCGTGTCACCCTTGATGAGGTTTTCGGTACCGACAGCTCTCTCGAGGATCTAAAGTTCCTTGGTGCACCGCGCGCGCTTCGAGCGCTGGTGTAACGAGCTCGGGGTTCAAAGGCTCAAGAAGGCGCCCAGACAGTGGCTATGATCCCGAGAGTGGCAACTGTTGCGAGCCGCCGCTCAAAGCGTCTCCGACGGGAAGAGGATGCGATCGATCGCGAGCCGCTCCTGGCGCGATGGATCGTTCTCGACCCGGCACACTTACTGTTGAAGATCATAGTCGCGCGCTCTGAGGTAGAGTACGCGGGCCAGTGCGGTGCGTTGCCGGTGTTGGGATCGCCGGTGCGAGCGAACGCGATCCAGCGGCCGCTCATCTCGGCGGCCAACGCGTGCACCTCGGGGCTGTCGGGCGCAAGGCGAGGCGCGAGAGGCTCACCCGCGTGGTCGAACACAAAGGTGATCTCCAGCGCGTGCGGTGACTTCATCCGGCCGCCCGCAATCGGCGTCTCCCACTCGAACCGGTAGAGGTAGCCTGGCGCGCGGCCTTGCTCGCTCTTACGCTGCGCGATCTTGCGCGAGAACGCACGGATCGGATATTCGGCACCGATTAGGAAGAACAGGTCGGATGGGGACGCGCCGGGATTGGCGCCGCGGAACTCTTCGATCACCCGCTCGGACTGGTCGCGGATCAGGAGCTTGGCGCGGCGCTGAAGACCCTCGTCGTCGAGCGCGAAGGCCTCGCGATCGCCGGCCAGGAATAAAGTTGGTTCGGTGCGGTTGTAGCCGATCATTACCGGCACGTCGGCGCACAGCGGTGAGGCCTTGGGGTCAAACGGGTGCTGCTCGAGAGTCCGTTTGTCGACTACCGGAGCAAAGCCCTGCCGGAATCCCGATAGCTGCCGTCCGAGTTTGCGCTCGATCGCGGCCTGTGCAGCGACAATGCGCTCCACCGCGACGGTCTGGATTTCGCCAATGCGCGCGCGATCGAGCCCCAACTCCGCCAGCAGCAAGTCGGCGACCTCCACCGCACTGGCGGGCTCGATCATCCGGAATCCCGGACCGCTCTGGATCACCGCGCGATGAAAGAGTCCCTTGGCAGGCGGCATCGCGAGCAGGGTCGAGACCTTCGCGCCGCCTCCCGATTCGCCAAAGATCGTAACGTTACGCGGGTCGCCGCCGAATCGCGCGATGTTGTCCCGGACCCATTCGAGCGCCGCGACCAGGTCGAGCATCCCGACGTTGACTGACGATGCAAACTGCTCGCCGCCGACCTCGGCGATATAGGTATATCCGAGGGCGCCGAGCCGATGGTTGACTGTCACCACCACCACGTCGCCGCGCTGCGCGAGTCGCTCGCCGCCGTACATCATAGGTGAGCCCGAGCTCGACGCAAAGCCGCCGCCGTGGCACCAGAACATCACGGGACGCTTGCCGCCGTCGCTGAGTCCTCGAGTCCAGACATTGAGTACCAGGCAGTCTTCGCTTTCCTCTATGGTGTCAGCGTCACCGTATGCGGCGAACCCGCTCCGCGGATCGACTGCGCCACGCATCGAGGACGGATTCTGCGGCGCGCTCGGTCCGTAGTCGAATGCATCACGCACGCCGGCCCACGGCTGCGCGGCGATCGGCGGCATGAAACGATTCTTACCCGCGGTTGAAGCGCCATAGGGAATTCCCCTGAAGATGCTGACACCACCGGCGGTGATTCCGCGAACTTTGCCACGCGTGGTTTCGACGACCGGTTGCGGCGCTCCCTGGCGCAAAGAAGTCGATGCCATCGATGTGAGCCTCCCGCTATTTTGCTCAGTTAGTCTTAGCCGAACCTCGGTCGTGCTGTCTAACATAGGATAACGATCGCTATGAGCCTTCCAAGTGAAACGGACCGGCAACGAGATCCAATCGTGCCCATCAGTCCATGCCGATCTGCGCCGCGTTATCTGTCGTACTCGCTATTGCAGAGATCCTGATACTCGCGCCGGTTTTGCGCGAGCAGTTTCGCACGGGCCTCGTCTGTCAGACTGCTGAGCATAGCTACTTCCTCGTAGCCGGCAGGAACGTAGCTGAGATGGGAAATCAGTCCGTAACTATCGTCCCACACATGAAGCTGTACCGCCCGCGGCTCCATCGTGAACTCGAAGCCGTTTTGCCCCGTCAGATTCAGCGAGACCTGATGACACGTGCTGGGTGATGTGGATGCGATCGTGCCGGCCCATGCGACGTGGATTGGCCGGTGAATATGACCACACGCGACTCGCACGACCTGCCGATGCCGCCGCACAATTTCCTCCATCATCCGGCCGCCGTGCAACCCCGACGCATCCATCCATTGCACGCCGGTGCGGAACGGCGGGTGATGCATAAAAATCAGCGTCGGACAATCGGGCCGCGCGCTAAGCGTAGCGTCGAGCCATCGCAGCCGTTCTTCACACATCATCCCATGATGGTGTTCCAGCACGGAGGTATCGAGTCCAATCAGCCGCAGCGGATACCTGTCGATCGCATAGTTCACGAACGGCGCATCAGGCGGCGGCATGTAGTCCTCGCTGGCAAATGCCTTCAACAAGACATCGCGCCGGTCGTGATTTCCCGGAATCACGAACACGGGAGGAATCAAGTCTGACAAGATCTCACGCAGCAAATCGTATTCTTCCGGGCGCCCGTGGTCCGTCAGATCGCCGGATGCGATCACCACGTCCGGCCTGGGGTCGAGACTATTGATGTGGGCGATGGACTGCGCGAGCTGCGCGTTGGTTGGCACCCTGCGATAACACAGGCGATTTTTCGCCACCACGTGAAGGTCGGTGATTTGCGCGATGATCATAGTCACCTCTTCGAGCGTCCAAGAATTGCTTCGCGGGGCAGATCAAAAGTCGACGGACTCTACCTCAAATTGGCCACGCTATCGGGGTGCAGGCCATCGCCTTCCGCGAGACGAGATCAGATCGCTCATTGCGAACCATTCGGTAGTTTCGACGAGGACTTACAAACCCTTCTTTCTGCGCTCCGCCCAGCGCTTCTTCATCGCCAGCGACAGTCGCCTTCTTCCCTCCGGGGTGATCCCTCCGCGGCGCTTCCTTTTCGGCAGCTGGCCGGCGGCGACGCGCCTTTTCTTCGAAGTCCATGGTGAAATCGTTCCTTCGAGAGCCTTAATCGCCCGCGCGATCCTCTCTCCTTCCTGTCTCAAATCTGCGAGGATTTTCCTTAAGTCCAAGCTCTTCTCCTTCCTTTGATCAATCGTGTTATGCGATCTCGCCCAATACTCAGGCCGCGGTGTTCTCGGCCAGGTCGGGAATCCATCGCATGAACTCTCGGCTGCGATGGCGTTGCCCGACGTTAGCGCCGGACATCTGACGGGACAAGTGCGCCACAACGCTATCGGGACGGCTCGAGCATCATGTCGGCGAGCTGCGATGCGGCTCGATTAGATCGCTTCAATGTGTAGGCACGGCGGACTGCGAAGCCCACTTCAGGAGCGCTTGTTTCTGATCTTCGGTTAGGCGTGCCGAGCGATCGAACAGTGTGTAATCTGCGGGGGGCATCGCTCCAGCGCTAACGGAGTGTTCGATACTCTTCAGCTCTGCAGATCTCTTCTGCGCATCGTAAGTCTGCCAATCGGAAAAATTCAGCACGCTGCTCGCGGAGTTGGCGGCGAGATGGGTCGGCGAAACAACCGCATACCACGGAGCGCTTCCCCCGGTCGAATGGCATTTATAACAGGAGCTCTCAAGGATCGCGTTCACTTGCGGGTCGGTGCTAACCGCGTTCGCAGAACTCGAAACCGTCGCCCCCGGAGCGGTTGTCTCCTGTGAGCTTGAACAGCCCACGATCAGCACAGCGAGACCAAAAAGCCACGCTATCGGGAGTGAAACCTTCATCATCATCGTTCATGCAATGTAACACGATACGAAATAAATCTTCCAAGTGAAGAGGTGATCAGCCTTACCTCAGTCAGCATCGTCCCCGGGAGTAGCTCTAAAGACGAAAAAGGGCCGAGCCCTTTCGAGCCCGGTCCCTTGTATCTCAGTCGTGGTCAAACTTCTTCTTGGTCTTCGCCTTACTCGCCCTTGCCGCCGACCCATAGCGTTTACTGAAAAATTTGCGGCGTCGGCGATCCCGCCGCTTTATGAAACTCGGAGCCAGGTCGTCGCTCCCGCAATAGCGGCGAACCAGTTTGTTTGATTTCGACTTACTACCCATCTCCTTCCTGAGCGGCCGCGCAGGCTTGGCCTTTCTCGGGGCAGACTTCTTCCGGACCACTTTCTTGCCGGCCGACCGCGCCGCGTCCATCTGATCCGGCTCGGCCGGGGATTCGGAACGTCCGATCGGTTCGGTAATTCATGCCCGGTTCCGTTCGCCAATTTCGCGTGTTCCATTAGCTCTAAATCTCCTTAAGCCGTAAGGGCTCACCGGGATGTTCGCTCTATTGCGTGCATGAAGGAGTGATTTCCCGCACTTTCCAACGTCATTCGCGCAGAAAGGGAGAAGCCGGCTATTAGCGCGGATCGACGGTCTGCACGGTCATGGCGATTGGAAGGCGAACCGGACCCGCCTCCGAGGCGATTTTCGGCTAAGCGCCTCAAATTAGGCGAATCTGCATAGCCCCGGGCGTTCGAAATCTCCCGCCACGCACGACTGGCTGCGTGCCGCGAAACGAGCAATGTGTGTGTCATCGGAGCAGTCGGATTTCCGCCCCAAAGGAGGACCACACATGGGCGACGAGACCGATTTGATCGCCGAGAACCACGCCGAGGCGCAATCATGAAGCGGCGGGCACCGGCTATCGGCCGTGAGGCCCTCGCGTCGGAAATTGCGAGCCTGTCGAAGTTCGCCATCGACGAACTCCGCGAGCGCTGGAAAGCTAGGTTTGGAAAGGCGCCGTCGAGGGAAATCGGCCGGTCCTTCCTGATCCGGGCAATAGGCTACCGGCTCCAGGAAAAGGCTTTCGGCGGTCTCAAACCCTCGACCCACCGACGCGAGCGTCGTGGCGCGAATCATAGGTCGAACGTTCACATTATTCACTTGTTGCTCACTCGAAGTCCTATCCCGCTTTGCGACCAGGACGGGGGGCTCGAGACCTCGCCCGTTCGGGCGCGGCGCATCCTTCCAGAAAGACAGTCACGGCATTCATGAAACGCTCTTCAAGAGGATCGGACCTGTTTCCCCACCATCCGCCAGCCCAGTTGCCGGCAATAAGTGTGAGCATCCCTTCCAGCATTTCCGCGAGATGCAACGGCTTATGATCTGCGCGAATCTCGCCGCGCTTTTGGCCTTCGGCGAAGAGTCGTTCGTATTGCTTGTAAAGTTGAAGAGCTTTCTCGCGCAGAACGCCCTGCGGTGCGGTCATCATCCTCGATTGCGTTGCAACGAGCGCATAAAACTCAGGGTCTGAGTCCCACGACTTCGCCCATTGGCGCATCAGGCTGCGAATACGGTCGGGCACGCTGCAATCGTGGCGTTCGATTTCGCGTTTCGCAGACGCGATTGAGAAATCGTGCTGCTCCACCGCGAACGCCATTATCAGAGCATCCTTGGTGGGAAAGTAGTTGAAGAAAGTGACTTCGCTGATGCGCAGCCGCTCGACTACGTCGCGGACGCGGGTCTCTTCGTAACCTCGTTTTCGAAACAGCGCGGCCGCCGTATTCAGAATCGCGCGGCGCTGCTCGGCTTTCTTCTCCTCGCGCAAGCCCATCGCCCGATCAATTACACATCGAGAGTCGCGAAGGGAACCTCGGACTGAGACGCGGCTCTTCCCGACAGCCCCATGTCGCAGCGATCTCGCTGCGTTGACTTTGGTTCACCATATTTATTTAGTGTACTTCACTATTATGCAAAAGTCGATGGAACGGCCAGGTAGAGTTTCAGCTGATCAAGTCGGACAGACGCTTCGGGCCGACGCAGGGCGATCGAATCCCGCGTCGATGCGCGATAGCGTTGCGGCATCGCTCGACTCGCTGCTTAGGCATCGTCACTTTCCGCAGGCGGTAGCGGTGCTGTCAGCTCTGGTGTTGATATCCGCGCTCGCGGGAGGTTGGCAGCTCGACGATTATTTTCAGCGCGCCACCATCCTCGGTTACGGCGATTCCAAACCGATTCAGACCTTCGTGCAATACATCGATCGCCTGCATAACCTGAGGCAGATGGATGTCGGCACGCTGCCGTGGTGGGGTTCGCCGGACCTGCATCAGGCGTTTCTGCGCTACGCGAGCACGCTTACCATGCTGCTCGATTATCGCCTCTGGCCGAAGCATCCCGCCCTGATGCACCTGCACAGTCTGCTCTGGCTGTCAGCGGCGGTCCTGGCGGCCGCGTTTCTTTATCGTGAGGTGCTGGGGGCCACCTGGATAGCCGGGCTGGCGGCTCTGATGTACGCGCTGGACGGCGCGCATGCTGTGCCGGCGGCATATCTGGCCAACCGCAACGCCTTGATTGCCTGCTGCTTTGGATTCCTGAGCCTGCTGGCGTTCGTTCGCTGGCGAAAGCTCGGGCACCGGCGGACTCGGTGGCTGAGCGTGTTGATGCTGGCGCTGTCGCTATCCGCCGGCGAGATGGGCTTGGCTACCGCGGCGTACCTGCTTTCCTACGCGTTGACCGTCGACCGGGACGGGATTCGAGCGAGGCTCATTCGGCTCCTGCCTCATGGCGGAGTGCTAGGGGCGTGGGCATTGATCTACAGGCTTGGCAATTTCGGTTCGCAGGGCTCGGGCTTTTACCTGGACCCGCTTCATAATCCGCTTGGCTTCGCTGTTTCATTTTGCCAGCGGGCTGCATTCCTGCTTATGGGACAGTGGACGCCGATCCCTGCGGAGATGAGTATGGCCTACGCGCCCGGCACATCGGTGACCTTGCATATGAGCGTCTTCAGCTTCGCGATCGCCGCGATCGTGGCGGTTCTCTTTATCCCGTTGATCCTGCGCGATCGGGTGGCGCGGTTCTGGGGCCTTGGTGCGCTGCTTTCGTTGATACCGATTGCCGCCGTTGGTCCGGAAAATCGCCTGTTGGGTTTCGTCGGCTTGGGCTCGATGGCACTTCTCGCTCAACTGACGCAGGTCGTTTTCGCACGCTCTTCCGTTGCGTCGGTACCCCGTGTCTGGAAGGGATTTGCGTGGGCTGCAACTCTAATCCTCCTTCTAATTCATTTGATCGCCGCTCCGTTACTTGGGATCGCTCGGATCGCTTACCAGGCAAACGTCAGCTCCAGGATGATGCGTGCGATGGCAAGTGTTCCAAGTGATCCGCGAATCGAATCCCAGGATCTGGTGCAGATTAACCCACCCGACCACATCTACCTCGTCACCGCGATTTGGGCCGTGAAACGGCTGGAGAACCTGCCGATGCCGCGGCACCTGCGCGCGCTCTCTTCGGGAGGTACGCTGGAGGTCACGCGCGTCGGGCCTCGGTCGCTGCGAGTACGTTTTCTCGGTGGATTCTTTCCGACGGCATTCAGTCGTTTTGTGCGCAGTCAAAATGATCGCTTTTCGCCGGGGCAGCACTTCGAACTGCCAGGTCTCTCGATCGTGGTCGAGGTTCTTGACGCGCAAGGTGACCCCGAGCAGGTGCTGTACGAGTTCCCAGTACCGCTCGAAGATCCTTCGTTGCGCTGGATGATTTGGAAAGATGGCGCGTACGTTCCCTGGACTCCACCGGCCGTCGGCCACACCCAGAGGATCTCCGCCGGGCGCGGGATCTTCTGAGTGAAATGGCAGCGCAACTCCCAGCCACTGTCACGCGAGCGAGTTCTCCCGTCGTCGCTCCGGCGGCGGACGGATGCGCCACGAAACGCGGTACAGGCCGCGCACTGATCGTGCTCGCGCGCCCATGGCAGTGGGTCAAAAACGGATTGGTTCTCGCAGCCGTTCAAATTCCGGTTCGGATGGAATTTTCAGCAGGGACAAGGGATCATTTGCGGGGGAAGGATTTGAACCTTCGACCTCCGGGTTATGAGCCCGGCGAGCTACCAGACTGCTCCACCCCGCCTCGGCAGTGTATCTGCCGGTCGGTCAGCCGGTCAACATCGAACGCATTAAAATGCGCGCGGGCGTGCGGAAGCGACGATCCTGGCATCCAGCGGGCGATCGCGTCGCTGGACTCGAATCCGATCTGAAGCTAGCCGCCGAGAATCCGGATGTTGCAGTCGCGATGTTTAATCCCGAACTCGATGATCTCTTTTTCGATCGGGGTCGCGCCCGGTTTTGCGTCGGTCAGCATCAACTGCCTCGCGACGGCGTTGTCGATTCCGTCGGCCTCGACGTCAAGGTTATGGTCGTCACAGATGATAAATGCCATTTCGTTAAAAGCACCTCGAACAAACAAAGCTATAAGATTTTTTCGTGGATTTGAACCGCGCGGCGGCGGGCCCCCAAGACGCAATTTGTGGTAAGCGTGATCGAGATGCGCGCACGCACGAGGCGGGAAAAGCAAATGCGGGAGGTCGATGCAAATTGAGCCTGAAGGGAAAAGCCGCGGCGATTGGAATTGGCGAACTCAAACCGGTCAAGGAACCCGGCGACCTGACCGCGCTCGGCCTGATGGCGCGGGTGGCGGCCGAGGCGATCGCGGACGCCGGCTTGGAGAAGAAAGACATCGACGGCTTCCTGGTCGGCGTGCCGTTTTCGGACCCGGGAATGATTTACCCGGCGAGCGCGGCCGAGGTGCTGGGGCTGAACGTGCGGATGCTGAATCAGGTCGATATCGGAGGCGCGAGTCCGGCCGGGATGATCTGGCGCGCGGCGGCGGCGATCGACGCGGGAATGTGCAGCGCAGTGCTGTGCATCGTCGCGGATTTGAACAAGGTCGGCGACCAGCGGCCGCCGGTGATATCGGTGCAGCGCGAGTTCGAAGCACCCTACGGAAATATCGGCGCTAATTGCGGCTACGCGATGATCGCGCATCGCCATATGCATGAATACGGCACCACGGCGCGGCAGATGGCGAAGGTCGCGGTCGATCAGCGAACCAGCGCGCTCAAGAATCCGCTGGCGACGTTCAATGACAAGGCGCTTACCATCGACGACGTGCTGAACTCGCGGATGATCGTCGATCCGCTTCATCTATATGAAATCGTAAGCCCGGTGAGCGGCGGCGCAGCGATAATTGTCGCGTCGTCCGAGGTGGCCAAGCGCGCAAAGAATCCGCCGATATGGCTGCTGGGGGCGGGCGAGTACGCCAATCATTCGACGATTACCTATGCGCCGTCGATCACCGAATCGCCGATCAAGCCGGCCGCCGCAGCCGCGTTCAAGATGGCTGGTCTGCAACCCAAGGACATGGACTTGGCGTGTCCGTACGACTGCTACACGATCACCGTGATCGTCACGCTCGAGGACGCGGGCTTTTGCAAGAAGGGGGATGGCGGACCGTTCGTGATGGAACACGACCTGACGTACGCGGGCGACTTTCCGTGCAACACGCACGGCGGGCAATTGTCGTTCGGTCAGCCGGGGCTGGCGGGCGGCATGAGTCACGTGACGGAAGCGATAAGACAGTTGATGGGGCGCGGCGGCGAGCGCCAGGTCAAGGGCGCGGCGCTCGGCTACGTCAACGGCAACGGCGGAATCATGAGCGAGCAGTCAAGTCTCGTGCTGGAGCGCAGATCATGAGCGAGTACTACAAACCGCTTCCGAAGCCATCGCCAACCAGCCGGCCGTTCTGGGACGCGGCCCGGCGCCACGAGCTGACGCTTCAGCGCTGCGGCGCGTGCCGCGTGTTCATCTACTATCCGCGCGATCGATGTCCCAAATGCTTCTCGGACAATCTCGGCTGGGAACGCCTGAGCGGGCGTGGCAAGGTGTACAGCTTTACGGTCGTGCGGCGAGCGTCGAGCCGGGCGTTTTCCGACGCGCCGTACGTGTTGGCGATCGTCGAACTGGCCGAGGGACCGCGCATGACGACCAATATCGTCGCGCCGCCGGACGATGTGCGCGTCGAGATGCCGGTCGAGGTCTGCTTCGACGACGTGACGCCGGATCACACGCTGGTGAAGTTCAAACCGGCGTAACTTTCCGCGCTCACGCCAGCAGAACGGCGACGATTCCGGTCAGGAAGATCCCGTCGAAGGTTCCGGCGCCGCCGATCGATGCGACCGGCGCACCCAAATCGCGCAGGTTGCGCAGGTTGAGCAGGTCCGCGCCGACGAGCGTGCCTATCACGCCGCTGATGAATGCGACGGCGTCGCGATGATGCTGCGAAGAGCCGAGGAAGTAGCCGCAGGCGGCGGCGACGATCGGCGGAATCAGCATCGGGGTCGCGATTCCCAGCCCGGGAACCGGCATCGCGAAACGATGGACGATGGCGGTGACGATCGTGACTCCGATCAACGCCGGCACGATTATCCCGGGCATCTGCATCAGCAAATACACCGAGATCAGTACGGGGACGATCGCACCACCGACATTTATGGCGACGATCGTCGAGTCGGTGGCGTAGCGAACCGGCACTCTGTAGCGGACGGCGAAACTGCGGATCACCGCGGCGGGATGCGTCCGGCCGGTGGCAACGCGCGTGATGGGAATATTGATATAGCTGCCGACGAGACTCACGAGCAAAGCAGCGAACGCCAGCTCGGGTGGCAGGCCGATCGTCACGAATGCGTAGTTGATGACGTGGATTTCGAGCAGGATAAAAAAGAAGGCGAGGACGAGGAAGAAGACGATCGCGTAGAAAGCGAGGAACGGTGCGAAAAACACGGCGCGATGATAGCAGGCATCGCGCGCGCAGCGAATATCAGGAAATCACGGCTCGGGCCGCGATAGTGCAGGCCTATCCTGGCCGTGCCGCAAGCCGGGGAAAAAACGGCGGCGCGAGCCTAGCGCGTCGGCGTATCGCCCGCCCATCGCGCGTTCCTCGGCCGGAATTCGCACGGCGAGAATCAGGGCGTTGCCGATCGAGAACGCGATCGCGGTGAAGATCGCACCGCCGATCATCGGCACGGCTGCGATCTCGATGACGACCGCAAGATAGTTGGGATGGCGCATGAAGCGATACGGACCGTCGGTCGCGGGGGCGCGGTCGGGACTGACGATGATTCGCGTGTTCCATCGATCGCCGAGCGTCGCGACCGCCCAGTAGCGA